>OLOS01002021.1_pt1 | contig 14774 bp, 10 predicted proteins | sample 1672631 | NCBI WGS metagenome assembly OLOS01 (sample SAMEA3136707, study PRJEB25190) | human gut metagenome | biome: human gut; feature: human-associated habitat; material: faeces | place: Austria | collected 2013 | reverse complement strand
GTGGTGGGCTGCGCCGTGGGGGATGCGGTCGGGGTTGCCGTCGGCGGCGTGGTGGGCTGGGGCAGCTTGGCCGTCACGGTGTCGGCCCGGGTGATTTCCGTTTTTGCCGCAGCATCGGAGAAATACTTGCCGCAGCCGCCGCAGTACCAGTATTCCTTATTGCCATCGGCGTCCGTGGTGGCCGCCACAGCGGGGAAGTGCTGTAAGTCCGCGTGCTTGCCGGTGTCCGGGCCGCCGTACTGCTGGCCGCAGACGGCACAGGCCGACCCATCCTTGCAGGTGGCCGGGGTGATGGTGCAGGCCTCTGTCTCCACAACGCCGCAGGCACAGCTGTGGGTGTGGGTCTTGGCCGCAGTGTCGGTCGTGTAGGCGCTCCACACATGGGCGTGGACGGTCAGGTTTTGCCTGGCGAATACCGGCAGGGTCATCCCGGCGGATTCCAGATATTTGCAGGTGGTGTCCCACGGCTGAGCGTCGGCCGGGCGGTTCGCCATCAGCAGGGCCAGCACGCCGCCGTTGGCAAAGTCAAAGGCAGATTTTTCGGTGGTGTTGGTGATGACGCCATCGTTCTTGCCGCACGCCTGCCCGGCGGTGCCGGTCAGGTAGTAGCAGTTTGTGATGGATCCGCCAGCACTATAACCCGCAATACCGCCCAATGGTGCATCTGTTCGGGTAGCCGTGACGCTGCCGACACTATAACTGTTGGAGATTACAGATTTTGAATACCCGGCAATACCGCCGACATAGGGAATTTTCGTGCTTGTTTGGCTTGTAGTGTCTGTTACCAAGCCAATATTATAACAGTCAGATATTGTTGCATCCTCTGTCGAGCCGACGATACCCCCAATATTGTTCTTTCCGGTGTATCTATCGTCAGTGCAAATACCCATTATTGTGCCAAGGTTACTGCAATTTGAAATGACAGAATTGCTTGCCAGGTATCCGGCAATACCACCTGCGTCTTCAGCATACATAAAGGGGAAGCTGCACTTTAGCGTTCCGATATTGACACAGTCACGTATTGTGCTTGAATCAGATGCAGTAGCAACAATACCGCCTGCGTAGTACGTAGAAATTCCGGAAATGTTTATCACAGGAGTATTGACACAGTCTGTAACAGAGGTGCTCCGTGCGTATACTACAATAGAACCTATACTAGAATCCTCTGACCCTCGGAGATATCCGGTCACTTTTACATTCTTGATGGTTGCACCGTTCGTGAATCCGAACAGCCCAGCTAGGGACTTGTTCGCGCTACGATATAAGCCCTGTATGGTATGCCCTGCACCGTCAAAGGTTCCTGTGTAAGCGGCAGAATCGGTTACGCCCATAGGTGTCCATTCCGTGGGTGTGGGAATGTCGCTGGGGCCGGGGGTGTAATTGCCGTCCTCGTCAAAAGTGCCGTCGTTCAAAACGATATCGGCTGTCAGGGTGGCGCAGGCATCCAACTTTTGCTGTCTGCCGTTTTCGCCGTTGACAATATCGTGGAACAGCTTCAACTGGGCGGCATTGGAAATCTGATAGGGATAAGCTGCGGTGCCGAGGCCGTCCATGTATACAGTGTCATTGCCGACAGTGTAGAGCATCGTAATGCTGCCATCCACCGTGCCGCCGGTCATGGTAAATTTGCCGCCGTATTCAACAAACACGCTGTTGCCCTTCCGTGCCGTACAGCTTTCGATACTGCCACCGGACATTTCCAGTCTGCCGCCAGCGACAAGCACACCACCGCCGACCATATCCCAGGAAGACATTCCTTCCATTTCGACTGTGCGGCAGTTCTCAATCCTCGCGTTGTCAGAGAGAACCATGGTTCCGCTACTAAGTATGAAATACACTCCGCCGCCATTTACCGCCGTGCAGTCCGTAATGCTACTGCTATCTTCCATGGTGAAAACAGGCGGATCGTTTTCCGTGACATTTCCGCGGACATATACACCGCCACCGCCAATGCTATCGCAGCCAGTGACGGACGCGTTTTCGGACATGGTAAGAGTGGCGTCATTAAGATAGACACCGCCGCCATTCTGTGCTGTGCAGTTTTGAATCACGGCATTTCCCGACAGGGCAACCGATACGCCGGTGTCAGCACCGATACCACCACCACCATAAGCACCGCCTTCTGTACTTACGCAATCCGCGATGAGGGCGCTGCCACCCATGGCAAAGGATGAACTCATGCTTAGGTATACGCCGCCGCCATATTTTGCAACGCAGCCCCGGATGCTGCCGCCGGTCATGGTGAAATAGGCATGATAGCCCGCGAACACACCGCCGCCGGGCGTGGTCGTACTACAACCAACTATGTTGCCGCGCTCCATGATGAGGTGGGCACAGTAGGCTTCGTCAGGCTTCTGCGTCAAAGGCGGATGGTGACCACCGTCCACCAAGATGCCTATGTCTTTCCCGCCGGTGATGACACCGCCGTTGACAGTCTTTGTGCCGTTTTCCTCATCCAGCACCCACAGGCCGTCAGCGTTAGGCGTGAACTTATGTACAGCATCGGGGTCACTGTCGGTCAGTGTCAGGTTGCCAATGGAAGAACCGTTGTCGGCTTTCTTTACTTCTATCACAGGGCTACTATTGCTGCTGGCCATTTGCAGCACATGACCGTTTAAGTCTAACTTCACTTCGCGGTCAACCGTCAGCGTAGCGCCAATGTAGATATCCGCCGCCAGCTTGACGGTGGTCACGTTGGTGTCTGCCATTGCATTGAACAAGCCATTTGGGTCTGTGACCGCTCGCACGTTCTCCGTCTCCCCCTCGGCAAAGGCCGCCAGGGGCACAAGGCAGAGCACCATGCACAGGGCAAACAGGATGCTTACAAGCTGCTTTTTCATCATGTCTCCTTCTTCGCGCTGTTGGGCAGCAGTGCCCAAGGTATTTATAAAAATTATAGGGGTTAAAATCGCAAATTGTCAAGCCTTTTTTGAAAAAACATTGCGCAGTATCGAAAAAGCCAAAATGCAGCCGAACACGCGGACTATCTGCGAAAGAAATGCTTGCATGGAGAGATAAAACAAAAGTATGGCAGCAAGTATCCTGCTTTATTGCAGCACGCGCTGCGCACACAAGTTTTTGGGGGCTGAAATGCGCCTGCTGCGACCCGGCATGGGTACGCAATATCAGGAAATGGAAAGCATACCGGCAAAGGACATGATACCGAACCAGAGCAGGAACGCGGCAAACATAAAGAAGCACATCCCACCCAAAACAGGCTTTCGCGGCTTGTTTTCGGTAATACGGTCGGGCCGAGTGGGATCGTAATATCCGACCACCTGCCGTCCCAGTTCCCGCTTGCCGGAAACGGTCTGACGGCTTGCGTACCGGTAGGTTTTGCCGTTCACGGTGTACTCATAGGTTGGAAGATAGACTGTCTCCCGGCGCAGCTGTTCGCTGCCGTCCTCCCGCTGCTCCCACCGTTCATTGACCGATTCCTCGATCCATACCACCTTCATCATCGTGGTGCCTGTGTACCGCCGCACAGTATCCTCGTATTCCTGCCGTGCGCCTTTCCGCTGGCGTACCCCGAGCCATGCCACCGACACAGCCCCGAGAATGAAACCGATTCCTGCTGTGATGTTCCGTGTGGATTCTATGGGGCACGCCACAAACGCTATCGCAAGAACGATACTGATAATAAGGATTCGATTCTTTTTCATACGGCCTCCTTCACACCTCTGCAGGTGCCTTTTATGTCACAATGCGGGCGGCTAATTTTGCACCGCATCCACAAAGAGAAGGGTCAGACCGATATACAGGATGCAGGCCAACGCCAGCAGCACACAGAGAACGATACCGAGGATGCGCACGGTTTTGTTTCGGCGCAGATATTTACGGCACAGCACGATGCCGATAACCGCCAATGCCAACAGCACCACAGCAAGCCAAAGCGGCATATTGCCCACCTCCTTTACGCGCCGCGGAACACATCGATCATATTCGTAAACCACGTCAGCTCACGGGTAAAGCGCCGGCGCAGCTGTGCCGGATCCTCACGGCCCTTGCCGAGGTCAAAAAAGCCGTGCCCGCTGTGAACCGCGAGATACAGTCTGCCGTCACTGTTGAGGTTTATGGCAAGCTTACCGAAGGAGGAATCCGCCAGCGCCAGAATTTTCTCTGCGCAGTCGGGCGTCAGAATGTGCAGGGCTGCGGCTTCATCATCGCTGCTTACATTAAAACGCTTATCGAAAGCCTCGTTTCCTGTCCGGATGGTTTTGCTGCCGAACAGCTTATCCATCCGTTCTCTTGGCCAGATGGTCAGCCAGGTCGGAAATTCCCGGTTCAGCTCGCACAGCATCCACTGCCCGGTATAGACCTCGCGCTCGTTTTTCTCCCACTGACCGGTTTCCTCGCGCTGAAACTCGTTCACCTCCGTCAGCCTGACGGTACACAATTCGGTGGTCAGCCCCTGATAGGTTCCGCGGATATACCCGCTGCCGCTGCAATAGGTATGGCCGGGCAGGGGGATGTTTGTATCCTTCGCATCCAATATGTGCGGGGTGGGATCCATCTGTATGTTGTCAAAGACTGTGCTTACAATATCCGGTGCCAGGGCATCGAAGGTCTGGCGGCCGGCCTGCTCCCTGGATTTTCCCTTTGCCGTCTGCCCCAGCGCGAGGATCACAACGCCCGCAATGATCAGTACAAGATTGCCGCCCTGCACGATACCCGCAAAGACGACCACGCCGCCCAGCAGGGAAAGGAGCATTCCGCCCCATTTTCCGCCTTTACTCTTGCGGAGCTGCTGCGAAAGCTGTTCATCCGTCAATTTTTTATTCTTCTCTTCCATATTCGTCTCCTATTCCGCCTTGCCGGTTACTCTCCGCCGGGAAAAGCATACCGCCGTTCACGCTGTTGATGAGATCGCCGCTGACGCTGCGATCCAGCTGCAGGGTATCGCCGCTGCCGTCAAAGTGCAGCGTCACGCCGTTTTCGTCCGCCCACAGTGTGCCGTACTCAATAACATCTTCCTGATCATTTACAAATTCCCATGTCGCATCCTCATAGATGCGCAGCCAAAGATTTTCGTCCGGGTACTCCCAAAGTCCTGCATACTCGCTTGGATCGTCCTCGTCAGCCGGAATCGCGGACAGATCCTCCCGATAGACATAGCGCTCCTCCGGATCCCAGATCCAGATCAGATCCGTTGCATCCCCGTTTTCGTGAAGAAAGCTCACCCATACATCGCTCTCGCCGTCGCCGTCCAGATCGTCAAAGGAGATGCTGTGAAATGCCTGCTCCGCATCGGGGATGTCCATGGGGAAGGCGACACTGTCGAACAGCACCTGCTCCGGGATGTCCCGGTAGAAGGCTGCGCTGCTCTCGCTCACTGTGACCAGGACATCCACACTGTCGCCGTCATGGGTGATGGTTCCGCTGCCGACCACCATGCCGGTCGTGCGCCAATCATCCCCCGCCACATCATCGGAATTGCCGCAGGCGGCAAGGCACAGGCACAGCACCATCACCTGCGCAAAGAATGCGGTGCTCTTCCACCGGTTTTTCATGATACGCCTCCTTCCGGTCACTCCATCAGGTAATAAAGTGACATTGCGCGGCACCGGCAGCGCACGTTCAGAGCCTGTATCTTACTCATCAAAGTAGTCGCCCCAACCTTCGTCATCGTAAGAGTAATCGTCCCAGCCGTCACCGGGGTCAGACCACGGATCGTAGTCGTCGTAGTACTCATCCGAGTAATCCCAGCCGGCATCGTTGGATTCCATGTATTCGCCAGAATCGTCGTCAATATAGCCGTCCGAGCCGTAGGAGATGAACTCGTTTTCATAGCCGTTCCAGTACCACACGTCGCCGTCTTCATCATACCAGTAGTATGGCGTGCCGTAGTCGCCGGTATCGCCGGAATAGGTTGCCTGAGTGGGTACGGGCTTGGGCGCGGTGCTCCATCCGGCGGTGTAGGAGATGGTTTCGAGCATGTTGTTGCAAATCTCAAAGTAGTTGTGGATTCGACCCTCGAGCGCGATGGTCGTTGCGACAAGCGCGTAGCCGGTCGGACCGTAGTAGCGAACCTCCATACAGCCGCGCACAGGCTGAGACGGACCGTCGGAGAAGATGGATCCGTCGAGCCACATATAACCGGTCAGACTGTAGTAGTCGCCGTTATCCTTGAAATCCGAGCCGAAGGATTGGATGAGCTTGTCGCCGTACATACCCTTCATAAAGTCGTCGAGCATCTTGACCATGTAGGGCTTCGCGCTGGCAGCGCCCTTTTCCATATAGGAATCATAGCCGGAGATAGGCTGGAAGGCAATCACAATATTGGAATAGTAGTCATCTGTTCCGTCTTCCATGACTGCGTTGAAGCTCAGCAAATTGTCAACATTCGGGTGTTCGTGTGCTTCCATCTGGATTGGATACTTGATGGATACATTGGTAAAGCTACCGGGAAAGCAGGCGGTCTGGTTCAGCTCGTCATCCGGTGTCGGCAGGAGCATAATGTACTCAGAGGCGGTAAGTGTGTTGCCGTTGGCGTCGCTCAGGTCGCCGTTAGCGGTCTGCCAGAGGGAAACAAGCTCTGTGTCGTCCTCCATGCAGAGCATGATGCAGTCATCTTCCGACACAACATAGCCGGGGCCGATCTGCTCGCCGTAGAGGTTGACGGCAATCCACTCATAGTTGTCGTTGATGACGAAATAGAACGGCGCGTTTTCAAGCTTCCAGCAGCCGGAGAAGCCTGACATACCGCCAGTCTGCCCAAGATCTTCGGCCGTGTAGCCTGTCGGGGCGTTCTCGCCATCGCCGGCGTACAGATTGTCATATTCCTCCGATGTGCAGACCACGATGCTGTCGTCGCCGTCCGGAGACAGGAATACAACATAGTCGCCATCGTGGATTGTAAAATCCACTTCGTCAACATCGTTGTCGTACAGGACGTAGCTTTCTTCGTTGTAGACAAGAATGTTGAAGTCCGGAAGCTCAGACGGCTTGTAGGAACCAAGGCTGACTTCCATCATTTCTCCGCTCTGGAAGATACCGTCGACAAGCTCCGTGTCCCATTCATCGCTGGTCGAGGGCGTGATGCTGATAGATGTGATGCCGTGACCGCTGTGGTTTGCAAGCGTTATGTTGACCGGCTCTTCTTTTTCTCCGCAGCCGGTCAGAAGCAGCGCACTCAGCACGCAGCCGAGCGCAGCTGCCAGCATTTTTTGGATACAGTTCATGTCTTTCCTCCTTAAATTTCTCTATTTTGCGTTGCTTTTTTCATTCGTATGCCTGCTCTGCCATGGTCAAAATTTCGTCATGGCTTAGCTCCACATCGCCAAAGCGGACAAAGATGCCGTTGGTCACAGCGCTGTTCCACACCCGCGCATCAGCAAGCGGGCGAAACCGAATCTTATCCAGATGCGGCTTCATATCCAGCAAAAGCCGACTTCCGGACACAAAATCGACCTGCAAAATATAATCAGGCAGCGGCGTGACAGCTGTGAGATACCTTCGGTTCAAGTGTAGGCCCTCCCTTCCGCAAAAATAAAGATCCACCGTACCTACATTGTACGGTGGATCGGGTGGGATAACCATTAACCAAAGGCTAGGGTAATACCGCATAATTCTAAGTGCCGATACGGCGAGCGAGGTGCGGCAGCTGCTAAGCCAAAAGCGCAGATAATACTGGATGTCTTATCGAGCATTTTGGCAACGCAGATGCCGTGCCGCAGCCGCCGGAGCGGTGCTTAAGCCGTCAGGCGGGAATTGTGCGGTGTTGCCCTAGGGCTTTTGCCCAAGCAGTTCGGCAAGCTGCTTTCGCTTGGTTCGGGTATCGCCGTCAATATGGAGTTTTGAATAGATCTGGTTCGCGTACTGCTTGACGCTTCCCTCGGAGAGATAGAGCTTTTCGGCAATCTCGCGGTTGCTGAGCCGCTGCACCATCAGTTCTACAATTTCAAATTCCCGCGCTGTCAGCACATCAAATGCTGCCGGGCGCACGCTTGCGGCATTTCGTACCTTTGCCGCTTCGCCAAGGTCAGTGATCTTCGCAATCAAGCCGTTTTTCATCTCGCGCGCAAGAATGGGCTGCAGGCAGTCGTAGTTCTCCACGAACGGCATCACAAAGCCGTCCGGTTCCGCGTCGGCAAGCGCTTTCCGCAGCCATACACGGGCCTCCTCGGTCTTGCCCAATTTCTCATAGGCTGCCGCCGTCTGGATGCGGATATGCAGCGCCACCAGCGCGTAGTGCATCGCCTCGCATACCGCCAGCAGTTCCGCGCTGCGTCCCACCACCTTGGCATAGGCGCCTTGGGCAAGATACACCTGATTTTCGATCATTTCCATCATGGGCTTGCCCGGCGCAAGCATATTGACGGTGGAGAGCTTGTGCTGCGAAAAAATCTCCGGGATCTCTTCTGCTTCCCCCCGCAGCGCATGATAATAGGCACTGGTGGCACACCAGATGTTGATCCATGATGCATCGTGATATTGCAGCAGCTCTGCGTATCTTTCCGCAAAAGTATATCGCTGCTCCACATCGGTGTGCAGAGAAAGCCGCCGCGACAGGAAATCACAGCATAACGCCATGTTGATTTGCCCGTTGTCCCTGACCTGTGCGTAAGCGCGCTCCAGCTCGATGTGCGCATCGGTAAAATGTCCCTGGCAGAACAGCGCCTCCGCGCGCATGATGGTTTCTGCGCCCTGCCCATGGTTGTTCGTGACCTTGTAGTAATGGGGCATACACTCGTCCATCTCGGCAAGCTCGCCCTCAAGTTCTCCCGGTGCGCGGTAGAACATCATCAGGACGGACGGCGAGCCAAAGGTCCAGCCGCCGCCGGATTGGATGCTGATGGCGGGGCGGGACATCTGCCTGCTGGCACTGCGGTGCAGGCGGCTCATGGCACTGATGTCATTATAGCAGAGAAAGCTCAGGATAAGGTCGCATTCGCCCAGCAGGTTGCCGCGCTCCTCCGCTGACAATTCCGGGTGTTCCTCAATAGCTGTCAGCAGCAGTTCTTTCAGCTCCAGCATCTTCGGGATCTGCCGCCATGTGAACATCCGCCGCATCAGGACCAAAATGGCAAAGGGGTTGGCTTTCAATGTCTCGGCGGGGCATTTGCTCAATGCGTCCAGCACATCCTCCGGCTTCAGCGATGCCAACAGAATGCCTGCATCACCGCGAATGACCCGCAGCAGCGCGTGGTAGTCTTCACTTTTTCGGTAGGCGGCAATAGCGTGAAGATACTGCCGTTGGTTTTCATACCACAGCCCGAAACGCTCCCAATAGAGCTTTTGTGTTTCCGCCTTCATCTCGTGAAAGCTCCGTTCGGCACATTCCTTCATCATGTGATGAAAGCGATAGGTCACGCCATCCGGCAAACGCGTGACAAAGGCGTTCTGCTCGGTCAGCATGGAAAGGATCTGCGCCGCATCCGCATCCCCTGTGATACACTGCGCCATTTCGACGGTAAACTCATCGGCAAGGCCCATTACCGCCAAAAACTCCCGCTGCTTTTCCGGCAACGGATCGATCATAGCGGCGGTAAAAGTGGCGTAGATATCGGAGTTTCGGCTGGGCAGCACGCCGCGCTCGGAGAGGGTGCGCAGGTTCAGATATACGGCAGAGAACCAGCCCTCGCTGGAATAGAGAAGGCTTTCCACCTGCGCATCGGAAAGTTTTGTCCCGCAGCGGTGGGCATAAACCGCAAGCTCCGTATGGTTGAGGCGCAGCTGTTCCATGCCGATTTGATATACCTTGCCCCCCAGCCGCACCGCCTCCGCGGCGGGCAAAAAGCGGTCACGGCTTGCAACGATTATATGCACATTGGCAGGCAGCCGATTTGCCAGCATACAAAGGAACAGGGGGGCACGCTTGTCCGTCAGCAGATGAAAATCGTCAATGAAGATGTAACAGGGGGATTCGCCCGCCAGCATATGGCAGAGATCGTCCACCAGCAGTCCGCCGCCTGCCGCGTCCGTTGGGCAGGGATACTCCCGCAGGAAGGTGAACCCTGCACGGGCAAACGCCTCCTGCACGCTCTTCCAGAAAATCGCAAGGTTGTCGGAATACACGCTGATACGGATGATATGCAGCGCCTCCGCTTTGGCGTGCTCGCCGAGATACCAGTTCACCGCTGTGGTTTTTCCATAGCCCATGGGCGCGACCACTGTCGTCATGGCGCAGCGGGAAATAGGCCGCAGGCTCTCTTGCAGCCGCTCAGATATGTAAATGGTGTTCAGATTCCATTTTGGCTTTGGCATAATGCACACCTCCAACGAATTGGTTTTTGCATCCCCGGCGGATTTTGGATGCGGTGTATGGCTGCCTTTATGGAGGGGACTTCTCATTATTTCCATTTTACATCATCTTGTTCTGCACGGCAAGATGGTGTTTTTACATTCTTTTGCTATAGGTTATTCACCCCTCGATTTATGAGTCGAGGGGGATTCTGTTTGGCAGATAAAAGCAGACCCCCGCCGCACACCGCTGTTGCCGGCGGTATGGGAGGGGGTCTGCTATTTAGGGAACTATGAGAAAATTACTTTTTGCGCTTTTTGCCCACGATCAGCAGGGCAACCGCGCCGCCGCTGATAGCCAGAATAGCGATCAGCAGCGCCAGCGGGAATGTGTCCGACGTCTGCGGAATATGCGTCATCGGGGCAGGTGTTGCGGTAGCAACGGGCTTCGGGGCTGCGGTAGGTGCGGGGGTAGCTGTGGGTGCCGGGGCAGCAGAAGGCTCCTGGCTGGGGGTGACTGTGGGGGTGGGCGCAGGCGTGGCCTTCGGCGTGTAGGTGTTCGTAAAGGTCATGCTTGCGGGCACTTTCGTAAGCGCTGCCTTCATCTTGCCGGTGCCATCGTCCTGCACCTCAACTGTAAAGGTGTAGGTCTGGTCATCATAGCTTACGCCTTCGGCGTCGCCCTTGACCTCCGATACCGTGTAGGTGTAGGCGGTGGGGGCGGCGTTGCTGTTGTTGGAGTCAGGATCCTTATAGGTCAGTGCAAATGTCACCTTGCCGCTGGCATCGTTGGTAGCGGTCAGGCCATTGTGCGCTGCGTCCTCCGGGCAAGACAGCTTAAAGGTGAATTCGCCTGCGTCCAGAGCACGGCCGGTCAGGTTCTTTTGCAGGGTAATGGTTACTGCGTCGGAATCCGCTGCGGCATAGCTGTTGCGGAAAGTCGGCGTTACGCCATCCCCCAGCGGGGTGGTCTTGTCGGCTTCGTAATAGGTGACGCTCTCGATGTCCAGTTTGCCGTTGCCTTCCTTATCCTGCAATTTCACGCACACAGTATAAACCGTGGGGTCATAGGTAATGCCGTCTTTGGCCTCGTTGACCTCGCTGATGGTATACCAATGCGTCAGCAGGGCTTGCATTTCCTCGGTCGGCGCGATTTCCTCGCTGTTGTTGTCAACGGGGGTCAGCGCAAGCAAAGCGGGCTGGCTGTTCAAGGGTGCGCCGTCGACGAAGGCCGAGAACCCCGATGTCCCCACGCTCGAGGAATACGACGAGCTTCTGGCCGCAATCGAGTCTGCGCTGTAGAAAGCTGCCGAGGCCCATCGGTTCGAACGCAGCATTTGGTATCGCGCTCGCACCGACGGGCCGTCGTTCTCCTGGCTTTTAGGTTGCGAAGGCTGCGGGGCGCCCCAAGCGCGCTATTCCGCCACGCGCAGGTCGAGCTCTTGAATGTAGGAGCCGTTCTCGTCAGACTCGAGCACGGCATACGCGACGGCGGGCGTGACGTTCACGCCGCGCAGAAACTCCAGATAGCGCAAGGGGAAAGTTGTCGAGTCCTCCTCGTCGCTATCGACCATCGTGTCGCAGCCGGCAATGGCGAGGACGGGACGCGCCACCTCGCGGTCGGGGCCGAACACCTTCGCCGTCTTCAGGAAGAAATCCCCCTTGTCGAAGGTGAAACAGGGGTGCACGTGGGCGGCGCGCTCGTTTCGCTGCCGCATCTCGCTTCGGTGCTTGTTGTCGAGCGAGCAGTAGTGCATGCCAAACGAGAACCCCTGGTCGTGTGCCCATATCAGCAGCGAGAGCGCAAGCTGCTCGCTGCCGGCGATGGGAAGGCCGCCTGAGTATCCGTAGTCGTACATCACGTCGAAGGGCGGGTTGCGCACGACAAGCCCGCGGCGCGCGAACTCGTCCCAGCTGTGGAAGGGGAAGCAGAACTCGAGCATGTTGATTCCGCGGATGCCTATTTCCTCGAAGCTCGCGAGCAGCTCTTTCATGCGCGCCTCGGTGCCGGGGATGATGGGCATCTCAACCATGACGTCGGGGATGTAGCGCTTCGCCAGGCGCATCGCATCGAGCACGCGCTCCTGCATGGGCTCGGGGTCGAAGTCCTTCACGCTGAAGCGGATCTCTTGCAGCCCCGCGTCACGCAGCGCCCGTGCCATGTCCTCTGTCAGCAGGTCGCCCGAGGTATACATGCGCTTGTGCGCCTCGGGGAAAAGCTCGTGTGCGCGGTTGAGGAACGCGATTGACGCATCGAAGCTCAAAAGCGGCTCGCCTCCCGTGAGCCCGATGACGGCGAGGCCGTTTTTGTAGGTTTCGGCGGCGCGGGCGAGGCCCTCTTCCCATGGGCAGCCCTCGCGGACGAACTTGTCGTAGTCCGCCTGGTTGTGGTTGAAGCAGAAATAGCAGTCGCGATGGCACCTGAACGTGGTGGAAAACGTCTCGGAGCCTTTGTTTCCTGTGCACTCGATGCATGCCTTCGAGATCCAGCCCATGCGAATTGACGCACCTGCGTTACGGAACTCGGCTCCGCGTTGCGCAAGCTCGTCTCGCAGTTGGGCGATCTCGGCATCGGAGGAGCCTGCGGGCGCGAATTCCACGCCATGCTCGGCGAGCGCGTGAAGGTAGGTCTCGCGGACCTCGTCGTAGTGGCGCAGCGCCGCGCGAAGGGAATCGTTGCCTGCCAGGGTGCCTGCGTTCATGAAGTCACATCCAAGTCGTCGTCCGGTTGCATCTGCCTTGCGATTATAGCCGACCTTGCTCGCTTGCGCCCTTTCCGATAATTTGACGTCTTCTGAGACAACTTTGGGACGAGTAAATGTCATAATCGACGTGATTTTTGTAACGAATGCTAGTTTACCTGGGGAAACAAAGAAGTATAATCAGTGTGGTAACTGAGGCATAAAAGGGAGGGTGTCCCGTGGCGGCCAATTTGCAAAAACTCAAGCTCCTCTACATTGCGAAGATGCTCGTGGAGGAGACCGACGCTGTCGCCGGCTTGACCATGGCGCAGATTCTCGAACGCCTCGAGGCTCACGGCATCACGGCGGAGCGCAAGTCGGTCTATCGCGACATCGAGTCACTGCGGGAATTCGGCCTCGATATCCAGACGTTTCAGCGAGCGCCGCTCGAGTACGCTCTTGTCACGCGATCTATCGAGCTTGACGATCTGATGCTTATCGTGGACGCCGTGCAGAGTTCGCGCCATTTGACGCAGCGCAAGTCCGACGCGCTTGTCCGCTCGATCAAGCGTCTCGCGCCCAAGCGCGAGCGCGACCTGCTTGACCGTCACCTTTCCGTAAGCGGGCGCATCAAAATCCAGGGCGACTCGCTGCTCTACAATGTCGACCGCATCCTGGAGGCGATCGCGGGCAAGCGCAAGGTGTCGTTCCGCTATTTCAGCTACAACGCCGCGAAAGAGAAGGTCATGCGCCGCAGCGGCGAGCGTTATGTGGAGACGCCTGTGGAAATCATCGTGAACCAAGGCGTGTACTACCTGGTCACCTACAATCCCGAAACCGACAACTTCGAGGGCTTTCGTGTCGGGCGCATGGATTACGTGGAGGTCTCCGAGGAGCGGGCGGCGAAGGTTCCCCGTCAAAGCGATTTCTCGGTCGAGCGGCTCGACAATGCGGTCGTTGGTGCGGCTGGCGGCGCATTCGTCGACGCGACGCTTATCGCCGATGGCCATGCTATGAACGCCGTTGTCGACCGCTTCGGACGCGACGTTGCCTCCACCGACCTCGGTGACGGAACGGCGCGCATCGAGGCCCGGATTGAGGAAGGCCCTGCGTTTTACGGATGGCTTGTGCGGTGCAACGGTACGGTCCGCATCGAGGGGCCGGAGTCGCTCGCGGAGAGCTACAAGCAGTATCTGCGTGCCATTCTTGAGCAGTGCTAGCATCATTCGGCTGCGCTGCGCTACACTTTGAAGAACTGAATGCGAATTCGCGGTGACTGAGTCGGGCGGGCCAGCAGGTCCGCCCGTTTTGTCGCGCGGGCGAACCTGTACGAGGAGCGACTTTTGTCTGAACGAACCAACGACGGCGCATCTGTCCACGTCACGACCCCCGAGAGCGAGGTCGCACAGCTTGCCGACGTATCCCGTGCGCATGAGCCTGGCGAGCTCGGCGCACTTGCCTGCAAGCTCTACGATGAGAACCCCAACCTTACGGAGGAGGAAGCCTACGAGGCGTTCATCGGCTGGGTCGAATCGCGCGGCATTGAGCTGTGGCCCCATCAGGAAGAGGCCCTCATGTCCATCATGGTCGGCGACCACGTGATCTTGGGCACGCCGACCGGTTCGGGCAAATCGCTCGTCGCGCTTGGCATGCACTTCATCGCGATGTGCTTCGGCGAGCGCTCCTACTACACGGCGCCCATCAAGGCGCTTGTGAGCGAGAAGTTCTTCAACCTGGTGGACATCTTAGGCCGCGAGAACGTGGGCATGATCACAGGAGATGTGCACATCAACACGTCGGCTCCGGTCATCTGCTGCACGGAGGAGATCCTCGCGAACCAGGCGCTCGCCGAGGGAAAGGACGCCCCCATTGAGAGCGTCGCCATGGACGAGTTCCACTTTTTCTCCGACT
>OLOS01002017.1_pt1 | contig 14799 bp, 15 predicted proteins | sample 1672631 | NCBI WGS metagenome assembly OLOS01 (sample SAMEA3136707, study PRJEB25190) | human gut metagenome | biome: human gut; feature: human-associated habitat; material: faeces | place: Austria | collected 2013 | reverse complement strand
CACGAGGGAGCTTCCGTCGGATGAGAACGGAATACAGGGTTCCGAAACTTTTAAGATTGATGCATCCGTAAAGTTCTCCATCGGTTCAAGCGCCAACGATGTTACCCAATGCGGAATGCTTGAAGTTATGGCGCTGAATAAGAGCAATGATATAGTAGCCGGCATCCGGGCGTATAAGTCAAGTCGGGGCAAGAATGCGACTATCCAGTATGTTTGGCAGAATGAAGTCGTGGATAAGACGACCACCTTCAACGCAGACAACAAGAACAGCAATCTTACGGTTAAGATTGAGGGCGGATGGTACAGGATAGCCTACAAGTTCGGGAATGCTACGAACGAATTCTACCCGTTCCCAGCTATTTACAATTTCGAGGACACGGACGTTACAAAGGTTGTTATTGCCGCTTACCAGTGGAAGGCGCAACCGCCGATGGATTGGTTAGGCGTTAGGAATCTATCGTTTTACGGGCGACCAAAGACGAGCGAAAGCACAACAGAAATTCCATTCCAAAACGGTGACATCTTGACGGCAGACGGAAAGACCGCCACTGTAACCATGCTGAGGCACGGAAGCGACGAAGGCGTAAAGCGCCCGGACCTTGGAGCGCTGGGGAACGACTGGGAAACGCTAGTTTTAACGCCCGGAACGAATTCAGTTCACACGTCCTATTCGGCGTGGGCGGGGCAGCAGCCATACATTAGGCGTTGCCGGTCCGATGAAGCTTATGGCAGGGATTATTATCAGCAGCTTGATTCAGACACTCCATACGATAGCGGGATGGAATATTACAATTCGGCGAAAGATCGGGTATATCCGACCGAATCCGAGTATAACGCAAGCCCGACAAGCTATTACCAGTTCATGGATGCGGGCACAAATCCGACCGTCTACTGCAATTCAAGCGGCACGGTGTACGGCACGCAGCCTACATATGAACAGTGGGCGGCGAATCCGTCGGAGTATTACGTGAGCGAATCAACAGCGCCGAAGTTTTCCATGACATACAGAGAGGTTTTCATATGATTTTATATTTTGCAGATAAAAACTTTAAAATTCTCGGAACAGCTTCAACCAGTTTGTCGGGCGGCTATGTTATCACCGACGACACGAAAAAGGAAGAAGTTGAAGCAGGAATTGCAACGCTCGATTGTACCGTCGCCTATACCGACGACACGAGAGCAGACATTGAAAGTTGGTGCCGGGCAGGTAATTACGTATTAGCCTACTACGGCAAAGACGATTCAGCGGATGTGGATATTGTGAATCTCTTCATGATTACAACCACGGAGCTGTCTGTATTGGACCACACCGTCAAACTCGAATCGGAGGATTCAGGGTTAGACCTGCTGAACAACCTTGCTAAGGAGTACACCGGAACGGAACAGATGAGTGCAGCGGATTACATCAATAAATTTCTTGAGAAAACAGGTTTTCGGCTCAGAAACAACAACGTTTCGAAGAACCCGAAAAAGCTTGAATGGACTAGCACCGATACGGTAACAAAGAGGCTTGCGGATATTGCGGAAAAGTTCGAAATTGAGCTTACCTATGGATTCAGCGTTAAAGGCTTGACCGTGTCGGATAGGTGGGTTGATATCGCAGATGAAACAGGGAGAGACACAAAAATCAATCTGTACATCAACAAAGAGGTGAACAATATCACCGTAAAGAATACCATCGAGAACCTAGCGACAGCGCTTTATGCAACCGGAAAGGACAACTTAACGCTTATCGGCTTCACAATTCCGGAGGAAGATAAAGACAAGTACCAGATTGACCCGGACGGAAACCTTGTATCCCTCGAAGCGCTGACCAAATGGGCAAGAGTGGACTATTCAAGCAAGGATTCTTTCACGGGTAATCTGTATCAAAAATTCGAATCCTCGGACACGGCTTCACAGGCAGACCTTTACAAGCTGGCAAAAGAAAAGCTGGATTCCATTTCGGATATTGAAACAAATTATGAAATTGACATTGCGGACCTGCCGCCGGGGGTAGGGATTGGTGACCGTGTAAACATCGTGGACGATGCCGGGAACACTTACATTTCCGGAAGAATCCTTGAACTTGAAACATCTGTCACCGACGGAACGAAGAAGGCTACACTGGGTGAGTATGTAATCAAGGATAGCGGCATTTCGGAGCTAGTGGAGAGTCTAGCAAGCAGTTTTGCCAATCTGTCAAAGGTCCGGGAGCTGTACACATGGATTGCTTACGCCGATACTATCGACGGTGACGGATTCTCATTTTCCCCGGAAGGGAAAGAGTACCTTGGTACCGCCGTTAATCAGCTGACGGAGGAAGCAGGAACGGACCCGGCAGTGTATAAGTGGGTCAAGACCAAAGGCGAACAGGGAGAAAAGGGGCAAACCGGAGCGCCGGGCGAAAAAGGAGACCCCGGAGAAGATGGATACAGCCCAACGGTAGACCTTAGCACAGGCGAATCAGGAAGCACGGTGATAACTGTGACCAATAAAACCGGACCGTCAAGCACGGAGCTTAAGGACCAAGCAGCCCGTAACGATGCTAGCGATGCACGGAATTATGCAGATAACTATATCAACACGGATGATACCGGAACGATGGTATCACCAGAAGCCGTAAAGCCAATAGAAGCCACGAAGAACAACGTACTCCTTACGGATAAAGCTATACAGATTCGAGACGGTCAAAAAGTGCTTGCCTCTTACGGGGAGACCATTGACATTGGCGGGGAAAGCGAACAGCATGTAACAATCGCAAAAGACAAAATGGCGGTCTACGCCGGACCAGAAAGCTTATTCAGCGTTGACAGCTTCAAAAGCGGCACGGAAATAATCAGCACTTGGATTAATACAGATAAGCTTACGCCGACCGAAGATATCTACCCGGAAATATCAGACAGCATCGCTTTTTCGGTAGAAGATATAAATAGAACGATAGACCTAGACGGAAGCTATAGCTATTCGTATAATTACAGCTTCTATAATAAAGGAGCTAAGCGAGTATGGTTTGAGCTTGAAGGCGGAGAAACCATAACGATTAATAAGGCTGTTAGTGGTAATAGCCTCCATTACGAAGAATTTAGTAATAGTGGTAATGAGTACTTTAATGGCTTTACACTTGATACAAGTGAAAAAATTACGAGAAAGGATATCATAGCGCTACGAGCCGCATACGATATAGAATTTAATCCGGCTATTGTGGATATTGGACAGTATCGAACAAAAGATGTTATCAATTATCAGGGAATGAATTTGTATGACTTCAAGGCGCTAAAAATAGGGTCCGGAATTGCATCCGAGAATAACAGAAGGGATGCTTTCACGGTTGACTTTCTTGGAAATGGCTATTTCGGGAACACGCTGAATGTTGAGCGAGATATCCGTGCTATGTATGTAGGTGCAATGCAAATTGATGCTAATAAGATATCCGCAGAAAACATTTCAGCTGAAAACATTTCAGCTGAAAACATTACGATGAACATACAGCGTGGCGCCGGAAAGATAACCCTAACAACCGGAGCAGTGGGTTTTCAGCCACGTTGGTATCGGTGCGGAAACATTGTTCAGATGGAAGTTTCGACAAAATGCGCCGGAGAAGTAGCAAGCGGAGCAAATATCGCCGCCGGAAAGATTACGGGAGTTCCAAAGCCTATAACAGAATCGGGTGTTCGTTCCGTGTCGTATTACGGCAACAATTCGAACATCTCATATATGGGTTCAGATGGTACGTTTTACGCCCGTAACGCTGGTGCGGATGCGCTTAAAAAGAACAATGACTGTATTGGCGGCTTCACGTACATTACCGACGGCACCATGCTATAGAAAGGAGCAAGAATGAAATCAGAAAAACAGCTCTACCAATGGGATGTGAATCAGTATCTAATAGAGTTGTAACCAACAGCACAATTTGTAGATTACCCGATGGGTAATGAGGTTATCAGAATTGAGACGGACGGCAAGCGCTGCCGAATCCCCGACGAATTTCTGCAAACTGCCGGATTCAAGACATGCTATGAACGTTATTCCGACGGAACCTATAAGGCGTACAGCTTCAACGTGCAATCATCGCCAAAGCCGCCTGATTACGTCTACACAGCGGAAGATCGCACAACTTTTGATGCGCTCGTGGCTAAAGCAGATGCCGCAATCGCAGAAATCAAGCGCCGTGCCGATTCAGGAGAATTCACGCCGAAAAAGGGCGTGGACTATTTCACGGAGGCTGAGAAAACCGAACTGATAGAGAGCGTTTCGACTGGAGCTATCGGCGAATTCCGGAAAGTCGTTGACAGTGCGACCACCGAATACAACGACAACCACAACTTGAAGTTAGCCAAGTACAACGCCAACGCATCCGAGAAGTTGACCACCTACGACGTCAACGCCGAACAGCAAACAACGGATTACAACCGCAACGCCGCCGAGAAGCTGGAAGCCTACAACCAGAACCACACCGAAAAGGTGGAGGAATACAATCAGAACGCCACCGCCCTGCAGACCGAGGTGGACCGCTTGCGGGGCGAGTGCGACAATTTGGCGGCAGAAAACCGGAAGCAAAAGAATAGAATCGACGCCCTGATGAAGCTGAACAAGGGGCAAACCTATGACATCCTGCCGGAAGAGGGCGAAACCGCAAGCCGAACGGCACCGTCCGGGGCGAAGTATGTGAGCGTGGATAATGTCGGTGGGAAGAGCATTGCGTGGAATCAGCTGTTTAACGTGCACGAGACCAAAACATCAGACGGGTTGCAAATCGTGAGCGACGGGCAAACCATTACAATGAGTGGGAATTCCGGAAGCAATGAATGGTTGAGCGTTATCCCGGCAATCGGAGAGTTCACGGCACTGAACGCCAGAAATCATCGGTACCTATACAGTATTTTTGTTGTGGAGAATAGTTCAACAGATGAGATTAATTTCGGCTTGTTGAACCGTCCTAATTTTTTCGCAACCATCCCGGTAAACTATACCGGAAAGGTGAATTTTGTGTGCACCGTCACAAACCCGGATGCTGACAGGTCAATCGGTTTTTCGAGATTGCAACCAAATACAGATTACAACGTACGCATCGTGGTTAGTGCCTACGACCTAACACTGATGTTTGGTGCCGGAAAAGAACCGACCGCAGAACAGTTCGAGGCGTTGTTCCCGGCGCCGTACAATCCGGGAGAAATCATTTCCAGCACCACCGGCAGCATCGAATTACTCCCCGGCAACATCTACCCCGGCACAAAATCGGTTAAATATTACCCCTGCAAGATTGCAAAAGGTGAAACGTTCACGGCATCCGCTACGTGCGGACAATCAGATGTTAGGTGCCGATTTGCATCGGAAGACGGAAGTCAAAAGGACTATTTTTCGCTTTCGACTGGTGTCGGTGGTTATTCTGGGCGCTACAAAAGAGTAATATCAGCACAATTTGACATTGCCCTCGTGATGTTCGACGTTGCAGCCGGAAAAGAAGCGTCGGGTTTCGTCGTCGAGATGGGCGAAGGAGACGGAACATACAAAAAGTATTTCGAGCCGTCGCAAATCCCGACAAGTTTCCCAGAGCTCCATTCTGCCGGCAACGCCCACGACTACATCGACATGGACGGCGGAAAGGTCCACCGAAAAATCAAATTGGTGAGGATTGACGGAGAAACGCCCATCTATTCGGTACGCACCGACCAAGATAATTGTTGCAGAGTCGTTTTTACACCGGAAACGTCGCCGGGAATTGTAATATCGGAGGATCCAACAATTCCGACGAATATCATATCCGACAAGCTGGCGACCATCACGCACAACGGCTATTGGTCTGCTGATGCCTATACCGGGATAGAAGTGTACCCCGGATATGCATCAATATCCATGCGGCTGCAAGACCGCACGGATTTGGACACAAAGGAAAAGGTTTCAGCATGGCTAAAAGCAAACCCGATGACGGTGTACTACGAAGCCGAGCCGGAAGAGGTAACAGACGTCACAATCCCGGAAGCCCTGCAAGAATGGCTCCCGGTTGAACCCGGCGGCACGGTCACGTTCAAAAATGCAAACGAATCGAAGCAACTGGCGGTTCCGAATGCGGTGAGCTGGGTGAGAAAGCTTGATGAGGTAGAGTAAATGGCAAAATTAGAAAAACTGTATAAGATTATCGACAAAGAAAATTTCGAACCGGGCGGAACGCTGGAAGAAGTGCTGCAGGAGCAGGTCATGGCGGTTATGACCACGAAGTGAAGATGATTAACGGAATGCCACCGAAAAGGTGGCTTTTTCGTTGCCAAAATTCAAGAAGGGAGGTGATACCATGCGAATGTACGTAACTACCGAGGATGTTCTTTGGCTTGCGGGTGCAATCGTGGCTATTTCGGCGGCTATCAAAGTTGTATGCGGCGCAATCGAGCAATTCCGGAAGCCGAACAAAACACAGGATGCGAGAATAGCAGAATTGGAGCGGAAGGCTGTTAATGATTACAACCGACTCAACCAGTTGGAAGAAGGAAACATCATAACACAGCGGGCACTCCTGGCGCTGTTGGCGCACGGAATCGACGGCAACGACATCGAAGCAATGCGGAAAGCGAAAGCAGAGCTGACGGACTATCTAATCGAACGCTAGGATCGCTCTACAGCGCCATTATTTAGCTTCTAACAGCTTTAATTCAGTCAACCTTATAACTTATCACTAATATTAAAAAAACGCTTAAAACAGCGGAAAAGGAGAAGAAAATGGATATTTCTATTGTAAATGATTACTTTGTCCCGGCGGTAGTTGTGATGTGCCTTTGCATCGGCTACATCATGAGAAACTGGATGCCAACAGATAACAAGTGGATTCCAACAGTATTGTTTGTTGTCGGTATCGTATGCGGAATCGTGGTAGACGGTCTGACCTTTACGGCGGTAGTTTCCGGTGCAGTATCCGGACTGGCGGCAGTCGGATTGAATCAGGCTTTCAAGCAGGCATTGGGCTTGAATGTTCGCCCGGACATTGAAACCACCGAGGAAGAGGTACAGGATTACGAACTGGCAGAGGAAGAGGATGAAGCAGAAGAAGGTGAAGATGATGAGTAAGACGATTGCGGTACATTGTGGGCATGGCGTGAGCTTGGATGGAAGCTGGGATTCCGGCTGTGTATATAAGGGATATTCGGAAGCTAAATTGATGCTCGCCATCACGAAGGCGGCGGTCAAGTATTTGAGAGCTTCCGGTGTAAAGGTTCAGTCGGATGCAGACCATGGCAACAATAAAAACATGATTGCCGATGTACGGCAGGCGAACAATTCCGGCGTTTCCATGTACCTGTCTATCCACTGTGATTATTCCGGGGCTCCGAGGGGCGTTATGCCGCTGTACGTGTCCGGAAGCGGAAAAAAGCTTGCTAAGTGCCTTGAAAAGACCATTAAAAAAGATATGGGTATGAAATCACGGGGAGTACAGAAGAGAACGGACCTTTTTGAGCTGAACGGTACCGACATGACGGCGTGCATCTTGGAGACTGGCAGCATTAAGGGCGACTTGGCTACACTGAGAGACCATCCGGACAAGTACGGAAAAGCCATCGCAAAGGGCGTGTGCAGCTACTTAGGCGTGCCTTTCAAGGATGGGAAGAAGAAACCCAGTAAAGAAATCTACCGTGTAAGAAAAACATGGAAGGATACAAAGAGTCAGAAGGGCGCCTTTTCGTCACTGGAGAACGCTAAGAAATGTGCCGATAAAAACGGCTACTCTGTTTTTAACAGTAAAGGAAAGGCGGTGTATCGTGGCAAAAAGTAGAAAGATAAACAGGACTTACGTTGTTATCAAGGCTGACCCCCTGCGGGTCAAGCCTTCTTACAAGTCGAAGCGGAAAAAGACCCTTGCGGTCGGAACGAAGGTACACGCCACAAGGATTAAAGGCTATTATATCTATGTTCCGGCACTTAAGGGATGGACCATCTGGAAGGACTCAAAGGGGCAGAAATACGTCCGTCTGGTATCGGTTCCGAAAAGCACGAAGGCTGACAAGTTGCTGGAGGCACTGAAAACCAACGCCGCAAAGATGATTAAGGCACATGTGAAGTATTCGGCGAACCATGCCTGCAAGAGCCTAGCAAGCGCCTTGAAGAACAAGAGAACGAATTGTGCTACATATGTTTCTTTTGGCTTGCAGTCAATCGGCGTGCTTCCGAAAGGAAAATACATTTGGCTTGATACAAAGATTCACGGGTCCGGAAGCTCCATCATCCGGAAGAAGGCAAAAATCGCATATCCCCGAAAATCGTGGAAATACGCAAAGCTGAAAAAGGGGGACATCTGCGGTTTTGCCAATAAGCCGCATACGATGGTATACGCCGGTAAAAGCAAACACGGCTATCCTCTGTGGTATTCGGCGGGCGGTTCCGATGTGAAAGCCAAAAACTACGGACCGAAACGAAAGAAAAGTTATGAGAAGCGGAAAATCTATGTGAGAATTCGGTTAAAATAATGACTAACGAAGTAATATGGACAAAAATAGTGCTTGAGCGATTCATCGAACAAGCCAACTTATCGGAAGATGAAGAAATCGTGATTCGGACCAGTGCGGCAGGGTGGAGCAGAATAAAACAGGCGATGGAATTGAACCTATCGGTATCGACGATAGACCGGATTATCAGCCGGTTAAAACGGAAGTATGATGAAGTGCAGGCATCCGACCCAATCCTACCCCCACGGCAACGTGGAGTTTACAAGTGAATAATGTGATAGTAAGGCGGCAGTTAATCGAAAGATTAGCTGCCGTCTTTTTTTTTATCATTATCACAAGAAAGGAGAAAAGCCATGTACGGATTTTATCAGCAGCCATACGGCGACCAGCTTATTCGGGTAACCGGACTTGACGGCGCTAAAGCGTATCAGATGCGCCCTAACAGTGCCGTAGCGCTATTCGATGGGGCGGAAGATATCTTCTACCTTAAGTCAACGGACGGTGCCGGGTTTCCGACGATTCGGGTATTCCGGTTCGAGGAAGTCACAGCTACACCGGCAGCAGCTCCGGAGTATATCACCAAAGCGGAGTTTGAACAGTTTAAGGAGGAATTTTTAAATGGGCAGCAGCATATTCAAGAATCAGAACAACCAAATCGGAGACCTAGCAAACAGAGCAAAAGCCATGATGAATGATTCAAGGCAGATGCAGAACGTAATGGGTATGCTATCCGGAAAAGGAATGTCAGCGGAACAAATGGTCCGGTCGATATGCAAAGAACGTGGAATCGACGTGAACGAATTCATGAACAGCATTAAATAACAAATTCCTATTTAAAAAAATCGCCAAAATTTTAAATACCAATTAGCTTTAACACTTGCAAGTGAAAGATATTTTAATTATTTATTCAGTCTATCCGAAGGAAGGAGAAGAAAATGGAAAACATGAGCTTGTCGGACATTGCCGCCGTGACAAAGGATAATGATGATTATTTTGGCAACGGTGGGATGTGGATTTTCGCCCTACTGATTCTGATGATGATGGGCGGCGGATTCTGGAATAGAGGGAATCAGCCTGAACCGGTGACGGAAGCGGGATTGTGTAATGCAATGAACTTCAACGGTCTGGAGAACAGCGTGGGAAGACTGAACGATAGCCTTCAGAACGATTACATGGGCGTGCAGAACGGCATTTCGAATCTCGGGTATGAGACACTGCGAAACTTCAACGAGACTCAGAACCGCATCTCTGATTGCTGTTGCATCACTCAGAGGGGCATTGACGGCGTGAATTACAACGGCGCAATCAATACCGCAAACATCAACGCAAACACCACAGCACAGACTCAGAAGATTCTGGATGCGTTAGCTCAGAACAAAATCGAGTCATTGCAGGCACAGGTTACACAACTCCAGATGCAGAATGCAATGTGTGGGGTTGTAAGATACCCTAACGCAACAACATATTGTAGTGGGTCTAATCCGTTCGGTAATTGCGGATGCGGAAACGCTATTTAATCATTTGTAAAGGCATATAGCCAAGGAGGAAATTATGAGTTGCAAAAGTGCGATTTATGCAGTGAACACAAGCACGGCGACGATTCCGGAAGGTGGAACCTATCAGCCGAATACCATCATTAGACGGTTTGGGCAGTGCTGTCAAATGGCGAATAATGCCATGGAGCTGAACGGTCAAGGCTACTATGATGTTGCGGTCACGGCTACGGTGGTAGGAACTGCGGTAGGAAACGTCACAATGGCGGTTTATCAGGACGGTACAGCCGTTCCCGGAATGAATGCTACACAGACCATCAAGGCAATCGGCGATACTGTCACGCTTGGAACAAGTGGCATCGTGCGGGTGTACTGCGGTAAGAACAGTTCGACTCTTACTATTGTTCTCGGCGGTCAGGCGGTCACCGGAAACAATCTTGCTATCGACATTACAAAGCAGTAAGAGAACAAATGTTCTTGCATGAACTTTGAAAGAGGTGTATAATAAAACTGTGAATTTTACCATGCGTTCTAGGTATCATTGAGCGCCTCCTTTCATTAAATACGAGTTCTATGGAAAAAGAGCCGGATAACTCCGACTCTTTTTTCATGTTACAACCGCCAATGCTTCAACGTAAACAGCAGTCCTATTAACGTATCCTTGCACGGTATTTACAAGGAAACCTTTGATTTCAACGAAAGAGAAAAGCGGAATATATGTCGTATCGGCGCCAATACAGCGGATAAATACGCCATCACAATTTACGATAAAGAAGTTCTTACAACGATGAGATAACAAGCCAATCAGATTAACGCAATTAGTCATACACATACTCCTTTCATGATTTCAAGTGATATGTGGCGATTTTACACCTTACATTAAAAAAGCACAATCCATTTTCGGGGTGAAAAATACGACAAAAAAAGCCTTTTTTAACCCTGTTTAAAAGTGATAAAATGCAATAGGAGGTGTTTAGAATGAAGGTAGAAATTCACGAAATATTGAAATTCGTACGGCAAAAGTCGAAGAAATCACAAGAAGAACTAGCATTTCTATTGCAGGTAGACGTTAAGACAATTCGGAAGTGGGAGACCGGAAAAAGTGAGCCGCCGTGTTCAAAGGTTGTCGAATGGTTCCGGGGCGTTGGCATGAATCCAATACCTTATTTGCTTGTGTACGCATATCCTAATGATTTCAAATTGGAAGAAATGCAGGATGCAGACAAGATAGCAAAGCTCTATGAACTCATCACCGAGAACTTGACCATCGAGGATAAAAAGGCATTGGTCCAGATTTTTTCTGGGACGCACGGGTCAAGTCCATCATCGGTGATTCAGTTAACGCTTGCACACGTGAGCAACCCATTGTTGGAGAGAATTTATGTTGCAGAATTTATACTGGAGCAGTACCGATTCAACCATATGAACGATGAAGAAGGTTATCATCCAAATATAGAAATGCTGGAGCGGGCAGTACAAGCAGCCAAAGAAGCCGTCGAGAAGGGCGATGAAGGTTACATCAATACTATGGATGATATGTAACATGAGTGTAACATTTTTTTAGTATACACCAGTATGCACTAGTATGCACTAGTTGCAACAACTGTTGAAAAGCAAGGGCTTTTTACAACTAGTGCATACTAATACATTGTCGTGTGTCGGGTTTGTTCCTTAACACTTTTACAGTCCAAATGCTTCCTTAATGGTGTAGAAGCCCTTCGGCTTGTCCTGAATGAACTCCGCTGCATCTACTGCACCGGCTGCAAAGGACTTGAAGCTGCTGGAGTGGTGGGTGATTTCCAGGCGCTCGCTGGTTCCCACGAAGTAGGTGGTATGGCTGCTCGGAATGTCGCCGCCGCGCAGGGAATGGAAACCGATGTTTCCGTGTTGGCGAGGGCTGACGCCGCAGCGTCCGTATACCGCTTCCTCTTCCAGGGAGACGCCGCGGGCATCGGCCACGATCTCACCGATTTCCTTCGCGGTGCCGCTTGGCGCATCCAGTTTTGTATTATCGTGCATATCCAGGATTTCCACGTCCACATCGCCGGCCAGCTCTGCCGCTTCTTGAATCAGCTTGAACATGATGTTTACCAGCTTGGAGGTGTTGGCTGCCAGCATTACCGGAATATCCGCAGCCGCGTCGTGGAATTCTTTTACCTGATCCGGGGTGAAGCCGGTGGAACCGCAGATCAGCGCCTTGCCATGGGCTCTTGCGGCAGCCAGACTGCGCATGCCCATCTCCACAGTAGAGAAATCGATGATGACGTCGCAATTATCGATGACGGATTCCAGATCATCGACCACCGGCGCGCCGATGGTTTTGCCCAGCATCGCCACTTCGCCGATGTCCTTGCCGATGTAATCCCTTCCGGCAGGACCGACGCCTGCAACGATTTCAATGCCTTCCCGCTGAGAAGCGATTTCGGTGATGAATTTTCCCATTTTGCCTCTTGGTCCAACGACAATCAATTTCATAATAATATAACCTTCCTTTCTGCGTGATTGTATTTACAACTGAAATATGATCTTATTTGGGTTGAATCCTATTGGTGCGGATTCTATTTGTCCACCCGGAAGTCCAGGACGATTTGTTCCGTGTGGGGCTTCAGCTGACGCATCTGCACACCCGCTGCACGGAGCATGGTTTTGGAAGCCAGAGTGGCATCGGAATCTGCGTACTTGTCGCTGAGATAGACGATTTCCCGGATGCCGGACTGAATGATGGCTTTGGTGCACTCATTGCAAGGGAAGAGGGATACGTAGAGAGAGGCCCCCTTCAGCGACTGGCCGCCGGAATTGAGAATGGCGTTGAGTTCCGCATGGACGACGTAGGCGTACTTGGTGTCTTTGCCGGTGCGTTCCCATGGGAAAACATCGTCGGAGCAATTCTTTGGAAAACCGTTGTATCCGGTGGAAATGATGATGTGGTCCTGGTTCACGATGCAGGCACCCACCTGTGTGTTGGGGTCTTTGCTGCGCTTTGCTGCCAGCAGGGAAACCCCCATGAAATATTCATCCCAAGAAATATAATCTGTTCGTTTCATTCTGTTTGTTCCCCTTTTGGTTCCGTTGGGATTGACCGTATTTTCCCAACAATTTATAAAATTATTCTACAATACCCGATTGCGGTTATCAAGCACAAGAACGTGTTCTTTTTGGAAGACGTATAGCCGTTCATTTGATAAGAATGCTCAAATGTTGTATAATAACACGATTATTGTCTAAGGAGAAAAAATATGAGCACTCTGAAAAGAAGTATCCGAAATTATGTGCAGGTGGCCATGGTGCTTGCCTTCTTTTGCTTGGTATTTTTGAATATTGCTATCCCAATATACGGGGATGCGAAATCGGAGGGGTATGAGCTCTTGGAATATAACCAGGAGACTCAAATTCTGAAATCCCACGAGTACGAAGTGACGCTGAAGCTGCGGGTGAATGCGCCGAAGGGGCTGAGCTCCGTAAAGGTAAATCTTCCCACGGGAAAGTATTCCCTGACGGATGTAAAGACCGTCGGCTGTACCGGACAGGCGATGAAAGATGCCAACAGCAACTACTACATTCAGCTGAAACCGGACACCAAAGACAACAAGTTTGCGGAAGGGGAGAACCTGTTCTCCGTCCGCTATCTGATTCAGGAATACAAGGATGAAAACAAGAAATACGACATGTTTCTGTACGACGCGCTTCCGACCAACTGGAATGTGCCGATTCAGAAACTGAATCTGACGTTGGGATTCCCATCCGACTTTGATCTGTCGGATCTGCAGTACTACGGCGGCCAGTACGGCGCACAGAATGTGCAGAACACGCTGAAGTATAAGATGAAAGACGGAACGCTCCACATGACCGGAACCCATCTGCCGGCCAACTTCGGCATCACCTTCAAGGCACAGCAGAAGAATGGCTACTGGCAGGGCGCATTGGATAATTCCTGGACGGTGCAGATGAGCATCATCCTTCTGTCCATCACCTTGCTTCTGATTTTCCTGTTCTGGTTCATCGGCGGAAGAGATCCGAAGGTGGGAAAGACAGTGGAAATGCATCCAATTGAAGGCGTGACCCCGGCGGATATCGGGTACCTGTTCTACGGGCACACTCGGATTCGGGATATCGCAGTGCTGATTGTGTACCTGGCAACCAAGGGGTATCTCAAGATTGTGGAATATCGGCCAAAAAAGTATACGCTGGTTCCGCTGGCAGAACCAAAGGACGAAGAGCGGTACATCCGGACGGCATACAATATTCTTTTTGAAGATGTGTACGAAGGAAGACCGCTGGAACCGAAGATGGTGCACCCGAGACTTCGTGCGGTGCGGAAGAATATTGGTGTCAGCATTGAGAACGGATTCAATGCACCGAACATGAAAGCCTGCACCGGAATTTCTAAGGGGCTGCGGGTCCTGAGCATCTTGCTCCTCTCCGCCTGCATGGGCGGCGTGTGCGTTCTGACGCGGCTGTTCAGCTATCAGGAAATTGGCGTGACGAATTTCCTGGCTCCGACGGGAATCATCGCATTGATTCTGATTGCGATTAATATTCGGTATGACAGAAGATATGATATGGATCGAAGTTCCTATCGCACCAGCATGATGATTTTGTTTGCCGTTTACGCCGGCGTAATTGCATTCGGCGGCATTCGATTCTACATGCAAGGCGGCAGCCTGTTGGTGGGAGCGGCGGCACTCTTGTGCGGCTTGGCAGCGCTGGTTCTCACATTGCTGATGAAGAAGCGCGGAAAAGGAAATGCAGAGCTAGTTACCCGGCTTCTGTGCATGAAGAATTTCATCGGTCAGGCGAATGGTGCCGAGATGGCGAAAGCCGGGCTGCTTCATCCGGATTATTATTATGAAATGCTTCCGTACGCCCTGGCATTCTCTCAGGAGGAGCTGTGGGCG
>OLOS01002003.1_pt1 | contig 14899 bp, 16 predicted proteins | sample 1672631 | NCBI WGS metagenome assembly OLOS01 (sample SAMEA3136707, study PRJEB25190) | human gut metagenome | biome: human gut; feature: human-associated habitat; material: faeces | place: Austria | collected 2013 | reverse complement strand
AGCCGACCGCCGCGCAGGGCAGCGCCCAGTTCGGATTTCAGTGCATCATTGCCGGCCAGACGTTCCAGCATCACAGCTTTTCAAAACGCTCGACGTTGGTGACCATGACGGTCGCGCCGCCGACGGTGACTTCCATCGGCATCGTGCTCTCGATGCCCAAGCCCAGCGTGGCCGTGCCGGGGACGATTTCGGTGCGCTGCTTGCAGCACTTGGAGATGATACCGATGCAGTCGTCAACGCGGGCGTCGTCGGTGCAGATGAGCAGCGTCATGTTGCCCGCCATCAGGAAGCCGCCGGTGGTCGCCAGGCGGGTGACGTAGAACTTATTTTTCAACAGCTCGTTGCAGACGTTTTTGGAATCCTCTTTGTTGACGATCGCGGTGATGAGTTTCATAGTATACTCGACCTTTCTATGTTAAAAATTACAGATTTCAGCGGTTGCGGTTTTCCCAGTCGCGGCGGCGTTTCCAGCTTTTCGCGGTGTCCACGCACCAGTCAAAGACCTCGCGGCCGTAGAACGCCCAAAAGCCAGCCAGCCCCAGCACCAGGCACACTTTTGTGGGGAAGCCGCCCCGGAAGAAGCTGACCGCCCACCAGGCCATCTCATACCAGCCCAGATACTTGATTTTGAAGGGGATAATGCCCATCAGCAGCACGGTCTGGTTGGGCCACAGCCAGGCGTAGGCCAGCAGCAGGCTCATAAAGATCGGCTCGCAGGAGGCGTACCCGGTCAAAAAGCAGCTGATCCACGCGCCCAGCATACCCAGGGCGATATAGAGCGTCATGCGAAAGTCGCCCCAGACGCGGGTCAGAGCGTTGCCGACCCAGAAGTAGAACACCAGGTTCAGCACACCCAGCGCACTGCCCAGCCAGATGGGCTGAAACAGAAACGTGACGAGCCGCCAGACCTGCCCGACCGCGAGATACGCGCGGCTGAGGTCGATCTGGTAGGAAAACTGCCAGCTGAACAGCAGGATGATCAGCCCCGCCGCCAGCTGGCCCAGCATCAGGCCGTTGATAAGGTAGGGGATGCCGCGCCCGCCGCAGCGGCGTTCGAGTTTATCGATCCAATTCATGGGGAAGAGTTCCTCCGTGTATATAGATTTACAGAATATATTATAGCAATTCTGCGGCCAAAGTGCAACAAATTCCCTGTCGAATCCCTTGCGGCGGGGCGTAAAATATGCTAGGCTTATTGCAGGAGCATACAAAAGGAGCCGCATATGGGACGTACATCCACCAAAGAGAACAAGACAAGCTACCAGCTGATCCGCGAGGAACTGGGCCTGACCCGGGAAAAGGCCAGTGAGCTGCTGGAGACCATCGCGCCCGAGCGTATTGAAAAAATCGAGAACGAGCGCACTGTCCCCCGCCCCGACGAGGTGCTGACGATGGCCGAAAAGTACAAACGGCCGTCACTGTGCAACTATTACTGTTCGCGCCAGTGCCCCATCGGGGAGCAGTATGTGCCCCAGGTGCCCATGCGGGAGCTTTCGGCCATTGTGCTGGAAATGCTGGCCTCGCTGAATGCGATGAACAAGGAAAAGGAACGCCTCATCGAAATTACCGCTGATGGGCATATCTCCAATGATGAAATCGACGATTTCATCCACATCCGCAAAGAGTTGGAGCGTATCTCCGTCACCGTGGAGACGCTGCAGCTCTGGACCGAGCGGATGCTTGCCAACGGCCAGATCGACGCGGAGATCTATAAGGAGAAGATGGCGGAGTAATCAGCTGCAGGGGTCGGCCCCCCGACGACCCGCTTTTCCTTCTCTCCGCAGCAAAAAACGCCCTCTATTTTTCTAAATTTTCCCTGTTTGCGCAATAAGCCGCGTGGTAAAATCGTAGTACAAGGTGATGGAGCGGCACCCTGTACCTGAAATGCTTACTTATAAAAAAGGAGAAATAGAGGATGTTTACGCTGTTTGTGATTTTGGTTTTCGGCTGGCTGTTCTTCAAGTCGGTGGGGCTGGCGTTTCACCTGACCTGGGGACTGGCAAAAATTGTGGCGACGCTGCTGTTCGTGGTGGCCCTGCCGCTGCTGATGGTGTTTGCGGTGCTTGGCGCCCTGCTGCCCCTGCTGGTGCCTGTCGCCCTTGTCGCCGCCGCCTATGGGATTTTAAAAAATTACGCCTAACCCGACAAAAAAGTAACCGCCCGGCATCGCAATGATGCCGGGCGGTTATTGTTTGCATGGCTTCTCCCTTGGGGGAAGGCTCTTTCTTTTACAGCAGCTTATTCGCCAGCGCGTGGCTCGTTCTTGTCAGGGACAGATTCGCCAGTTCCTGATTGTCCAGCGTGTAGCGCAGCACCAACACGTTTGCCACAAACAGCACGGCCAGCTTGACCGGCATACTGCCGGAGTCCAGCGGGCTTTCCTTGGCACCGCACAGCAGCACCACGTCTGCCAGCGCCACACCGGGCGCGTCGTCGTAATGGGTTATCAAAATCACCTTTGCGCCGTTCTCCTTGGCCAAGTGCAGTGTGTCCATCATGTCCCGCGTTGCGCCGGAGTAGGAGACGAACAGCACCACATCTTCCGGCCCCATCAGGCTGGCGGTGATTGCCTGCATATGGCTGTCCCCCGCCGTGTGGAACTTGGTGGTAATCGTGGAAAACCGCGCCCAGATGTCATTTGCCAACACCTGGCTGCCGCCCTGGCCGAAGCAATACACCTGCCGTGCCCGCTGCAAAAGAGTGGCCGCACGGTCGATGGCGTCGGGGTCCAGGGCGCTGCGGGTGCCGTTCAGTGCCTCGATGGCCGTATTGTAGGCGTGGGTGCAAAGGGTCTGGGTGTCCACGCCTGGCTCCAGCTTCAGCGTGACCGGCAGGGCCGTGGCCGTCGCCTTGGCCAGCGCGATCTTCATTTCATTGTACCCATCAAACCCCAGCGAGCGGCAGAATCGGAAAATCGTAGCCTCCGCCACGCCGCAGGCCTTCGCCAGCGACGAGATGGACAGGTATTGTGCGTCCTCTGCGTGCTGCAATAAGTAATCCGCGACGATGATGCCCGATTTTGTCAGGCTGTCGCGCTTGGTGCGCAGCATCTCCCAAAAACTCTGCTCAACCATGGTGGATGGATCCTTTCCGGTGTATTTTCCTGATAATAGATTGCTGCCGCAGGGGCAGGGCAATGCTCCGCCCCTATCTTTATAGTGTACTGCCCGTCAGTTCCTTTTGCAAGGCTTCTGCCAGAACTTTGTGGGCCTCCAGCGTCATGTGCATCCCATCCACATCCGAGCATCCCGCCCCGGGCAGGGTGTTCGCATCCAGGAACCGCACATGGGCCATGCCCTCGAGCATCGGTTTCAGCCGGGCGGCGACGCCCGCGCAGCGTTCGTGGCAGCCGGGGCCCATTTCCTCGCGGAATTTCAGCTTGTCGTACTCCGGCGTGATGGACGGCGGCACGATGACCAGCACATCCGGGTTGGCGTTGTCGCGCCAGCACTCGGTGTGCAGCGCCTTTTTCACCAGCCGCACAATGCCCAGCGAGATCAAATAAGAACTGCAGTCGAACCGGTTCTTGCTGTCGTTCGTGCCCAGCATGATGGTCACGGTGTCCAGCGGCGCGTGGCTCATCAAAATCGGCGTGATGAGCGCCAGGCCGTTCATCCCCTCGGTGATGGCATCGTCAAACACGGCCGTGCGGCCGGGCAGGCCTTCCTCAACCACCGACCAGCCGTCGCCCAGCAGATTTTGCAGCACCATGGGGTAGCGCTCGTCGTCGCCGTAACGTCCATCCCTGGCCGGGTCATAGCCGTAGGTGTTGGAATCGCCGTAGCAAAGCACGCGGCGGCGGGTCATGTTTTCATAAGTCATAAAAGAGGCTCCCTTTCTTAAAAATGAAAAGTTATTTCTTTTATTTCATTATATAGGGAAAACGCCTTCGTTGCAAGTGACTATCTTCCAGTTTTTGCGGCCTATTTTTGTGCATTTGTGCAAAAAATAGGCAAAGTTTCTCGAAACGAATGCCTCATTTGACATTTTTCATTTTCGCAGGGAAAGGAGTATTCCAAGGCCGCCTCAAAGGCACTTTTCCATAAATCTTATGGTTGAGCGCCTTTTTTCCTGCTGTTTTTCCGCCTGTGCGCAGAGGAAGCCTTCTATTTTTGGAACTTGTTTTCATTTTGTAATAACCGCAAAAGAAATACTTTTCATCCGTAAACCCACGAAATCGCTGTATTTCTGCGCGCATTCTGCACTATATGCAGTTAATTTTGTGCAACTTGTACAGAAACGACCGTTTTTCTTGGCTATTTCACATCTTTACAAAATGAAAAAAGTTTTCTAAAATAGAGACATCACGAGGGACACAGAACGATGATGCCCCCAACAAGGCCGAAAGGCAAAAAGCAAAAAGGAGAACAACGTATGAAAAAGCAAGTATCCGCGATTTTGGCCGCCGGTATGGCTGCCAGCCTGTTGGTAGGCTGCGGCGGCGGTTCCACCTCCACTGCCCCCGCCGAGAGCACTTCCACCGCCGCCTCCACCGAGGCCGCCGCTCCCGCAGAGTCCACCGAGGCCGGCCAGGCCGCTGATATTACCCTGTGGACCTACCCCATCGGCAAGTGGGGCGACTCCGAGTCCGTCGATGCACTGCTGGCTGACTTCAACGCCCAGTATCCCGACATCCACGTCACGGTCGAGTACCTTGACTACACCAACGGCGACGACCAGGTCAACACCGCCATCGAGGGCGGCAGCGCACCCGACCTCGTCATGGAAGGCCCCGAGCGCCTGGTCGCCAACTGGGGTGCCAAGGGCCTGATGGTCGACTTGAGCGACCTGTGGACCGATGACCAGAAGGCCGACATCAGCGCCAGCGTTGAGTCCGCCTGCAAGGATTCCTCCGGTGCTTACTACGAGTTCCCGCTCTGCATGACCGCCCACTGCATGGCCATCAACAAGACCGTGTTTGAGGCTGCCGACGCCATGCAGTACGTGGATGCTGAGAATCACACCTGGACCACCGACAACTTCCTGAAGGCTGTGCAGGCCGTCTACGACTCCGGCAAGACCGACGTCGGCGCGATCTACTGCAGCGGCCAGGGCGGCGACCAGGGCACCCGCGCCATCATCAACAATATGTACGGCGGCACCTTCACCGATGCAGCCCACACCAAGTACACCGCTGACTCCGCTGAGAACGTCAAGGCCATCGAGACCCTGCACAACCAGGACGGCATCAACTTCGACGCTTCCATCAACGGCGGCGAGGAGATCACCCTCTTCCGCAACGGCACCCTGCAGATGGCTTTCTGCTGGAACATTGCCCAGCAGACCAACAGCGACAACAGCGCGGCCGGCACCACCAACAACGGTGACGACATCCTGTTCATGGCGTTCCCCACTGAGTCCGGCGATCCCGCTCTGTGCGGCGGCATCTGGGGCTTCGGCATCTTCGACAACGGCGACGAGAACAAGATCGCCGCTTCCAAGACCTTCATCAACTTCATGGCCAACTCCGACGAGACCGCCAAGGCCGTCAAGACCTCTACTTACTTCTCTGTGAAGAACTCCCTGTCTGACCTGTACGCCGACGACGAAGTCATGAACGAGTACCAGAAGCTCATGCCTTACCTGGGCGACTACTATCAGGTCACTCCCGGCTGGGCCGAGGCTCGTACCGCTTGGTGGAATATGCTGCAGCAGGTTGGCGAGGGCGCTGACGTGACCACCGCCGTTACCGAGTTCTGCACCACCGCAAACGCAGCCGCTGCCGGCTGATAACGGCTGAAAACCTCCTTCTTCCTTTGTAACACCCCCACGGCGTCCGACCTCTGACCTCAAACGCAGCGGTGGGACGCCGCTTTTATTGAAACTCACCTGTGAATTTTAAATTTAGAAGGGAGCGATCCTCTTGGCAAACACAGCCGCCAAAAAGAGCGAGCCTAAGATGAGCCGTGCGCTTGTCCGGCAGGAGACCATCGCCGGTTATCTGTTCCTGCTGCCCAGTCTGGTGTTCTTTATCGGCTTCGTCATCTACCCCATGGTGATGTGTGTATTCACCAGCTTCTTTGATTCCACCATGAACCGTGCCGACGTCTTTGTCGGCTTCCAGAACTACATCAACCTGTTCCACGACAGCGTGTTCCTGGGTGCCTTGCGCAACACGCTCATCATCGTGATCGTGTCGGTACCCATCACCTGCATCTTCTCGCTGTGGGTGGCATCCGCCATCGTCAATATGCCGCCGTGGGCGACCTCGCTGTTCCGCGTCATCTTCTATCTGCCCGTCGTCACCGGCTCCGTCGCCGTCACCGTCGTGTGGAAGTGGATGTTCAACAACTACTACGGCATCTTCAACTACCTGGGCAAATCCATGGGCATCCTTGACCAAAACATCAACTGGCTGGGCGACGCACGATACGCCCTGGGCTGCATCATCCTGATCCTGCTCACCACCTCCGTCGGCCAGCCCATCGTTCTGTACGTTTCCGCCCTGGGCAACGTCGACCAGTCTTTGGTCGAGGCCGCCGAGGTGGACGGTGCCACCAAGCTGCAGGCCTTCTGGAAGATCAAGTGGCCGCAGATCATGCCCACCACACTGTACATCCTGGTCATCACCACCATCAACTCCTTCCAGTGCTTCGCGCTGATCCAGCTGTTGACTTCCGGCGGCCCGAATCACTCCACCGATACCATCATGTACTACATCTACTACACCGCCTTCAAGCTGTACAAGTACGGCTACGGCAACGCGATGGGCGTTATCCTGGCCCTGATGATTGCCGTGCTGTCCGCTGTGCAGTTCAAGGTCACGCAGTCTGACTGAAAGGAGGAAATTTGACATGGAAGCAACGAAAACCGCTGCGCCTGCCACTGAGCAGACCAAAAAGAAAAAGAAGAAAGTTTCCCCCTACATGGTGTTCAGCACCATCGTCATCATCCTGCTGGCGATTGCCTTTGCCTTCCCGCTGTACTGGATCATCACCGGCTCCTTCAAGACGCAGGTGTCCATCAACGCCACCACGCCCGAATGGTGGCCCAGTGAGTGGGTCGCCACGAACTACGCCAAGCTGTTCAGCCGCCAGAAAGCCCCCCTGTGGGAGTTTGCAGTGCCGTTCAGCAGCAACTTCAGCAAAGACGGCAAGGACATCATCTGGTGGTCCGGCCCCCAGGTACCCGCCGCCATCCGCTGGCTCATCAACACGGTCTTTATGGCCGTTGCCTCGATGATCCTGACCTGCATCACCTCCGCCATGGCCGGTTATGCCCTGGCGAAAAAGCGCTTCGTCGGCCGCAGCGTTCTGTTCACCCTGATCGTCTGCGCCATGGCGCTGCCCAAGCAGGTCATCCTGATCCCCCTGCTGCGCGAGATGAGCAGCCTGAACCTGTACAACACGATCTGGGCGGTCATCTTCCCCATCGTCGGCTGGCCTTTCGGCGTGTTCCTGATGAAGCAGTTCAGCGAGGGCATCCCCGGTGAGATGCTGGAAGCCGCCCGCATCGACGGTGCCAGCGAAGCCACGACCTTTACCCGCATCGCGCTGCCCATCATCAAGCCCGGCATCGGTGCGCTGGCCATCTTCACCTTCATCAACTCCTGGAACGACTACTTCATGCAGTTGATCATGCTGTCCAGCACCAGCAAGCTGACGATCTCCCTTGGTATCGCCAAGCTGCAGGCCGAGAACTCCACCGACTACGGCCTGATCATGGCCGGCGCCGCGCTGGCCGCCGTGCCCATCATCATCGTGTTCCTTGCCTTCCAGAAGTACTTTACCAAGGGCATCACGATGGGTGCTGTTAAGGGCTAAAAATCCGACCGCCGGAAGTTCCGGTTGTCGAAAAGCTCTTGTAGGGGCGAGCATTGCTCGCCCGTGCCCGTTTGCCTTGTATGAAAACTGACCCGGAAACCGCGATGCTGCGCCAAGTTGGCGGGCGACCGATGGTCGCCCCTGCACATTCCATAAACCAAGAATGTGATTTTTTGACGCGCTGTGTCGCCGCATCCCACATATCCGCACCACCCTTCTCCTTCAAAATTTAACGTAACACCATCTATTTATGAACAGGAAGTGTTTTGTTTATGAAAGACATTACCAAGTACCGCGGTATTATCCCCGCCTTCTATGCCTGCTACGCACCGGACGGCTCTATCTCCACCGAGCGCGTCAAGGCGCTGACCCGCCACCTGATTGCCAAGGGCGTCAAGGGCGTCTACGTCGGCGGTTCCTCCGGCGAGTGCATCTACCAGCACCCCGACGAGCGCAAAGCCGTTCTCGAGGCCGTCATGAGCGAGGCCAAGGGCAAGATTACCGTTATTGCCCACGTTGCCTGCAACAATACCGCCGATTCCGTCGAGCTGGCCGCCCATGCCGAGAAGTGCGGCGTTGACGCCATCGCGTCCATCCCGCCCATCTACTTCCACCTGCCCAACGACGCCATTGCCGCCTACTGGAACGCCATGAGCGCCGCCGCCCCCAACACCGAGTTCGTCATCTACAACATCCCGCAGCTGGCCGGCACGGCGCTGACCATGCCCCTGCTGCAGACCATGCTCAAGAACCCCAACGTCATCGCCGTCAAGAACAGCTCCATGCCCACCCAGGATATCCAGCTGTTCAAGGATGCCGGCATCCAAGCCCGCGGCGAGGATGGCTTCGCCGTGTTCAACGGTCCCGACGAGCAGTTCGTCTCCGGCCGCGTCATGGGCGCCGACGGCGGCATCGGCGGCACCTACGCCGTCATGCCCGAACTGTTCATCCGCATGAACGAGCTGATCGAGAAGGGCGACATCCCCACTGCCCGCGCCATCCAGTACAAGGCTGACCGCATCATCTACAAGATGTGCGAGGCCAAGGGCAACCTGTACGCGGTCATGAAGGAGATCCTGCGCCGGATGTACGGCCTGGAGCTGGGCGGCGTCCGTGCCCCGCTGGCCAACCTTGCCCCCGAGGATGAGGCCGTCGTCGCCGAAGCGCAGAAGATGATTGAAGAAGCCATTGCAGCACTGTAAGGGGTAAAAAAATGATCGTAGATTCGTTCGATTACATTGCCTGTTACAAGGGCCTGCACCCGAACCTGGACACCGCCATCGAATGGCTGAACAGCCACACGCTGGATGCGCTGGAAAACGGCAAGACCATCATTGACGGCGACAAGGTTTTTGTCAACGTGATGGATGCCGACCTGCGCGACGCCAAGGGCGCAGCGTTTGAATACCACCGCCGCTACGCCGATCTGCAAATCGACCTGACCGGCGGCGAGTACCTGGGCTGGGCATCCGAGGGCAAGGACGAGGGTGCCTTTGACGAGACCGCCGACTGCGGTTTCAAGTCCGCCCCCGATCACTGCGGCATGACGCTGGGCGATGGCCGTTTCGCCATCTTCTTCCCCGGCGAGCTGCACAAACCCAGCTGCAAAACGCCCGACTGCACCCACGTAAGAAAAGCCGTCGTCAAGATTTTGATGAAATAATTTGCATTTCCCAAGCCTTCCCCCTTGGGGGAAGGTGGCCCCGCAGGGCCGGATGAGGGGTAAGCTATTGATGGTTGCCCGTAAACGGGTTGCCGCCGTAAGCTCCGCCCTCATCAGTCACCTTCGGTGACAGCTTCCCCCATTGGGGGAAGCCTTTTTGCGTATGGAAAGGAGTCCTCACTATGACCCACGAACAAATCTTCACCCAAATCCAGGGCGGTCTTATCGTCTCCTGCCAGGCATTGGAGCACGAACCGCTGTACACGAAAGAAGGCGGCGTCATGCCGCTGATGGCCAAGGCCGCCGCTCAGTCCGGTGCTGTCGGCATCCGCGCCAACACCGTGCGCGATATCACCCAGATCAAGCAGGTCGTTGACCTGCCGGTCATCGGCATTATTAAAAAGGATTACCCCGGCACGCCGATGTACATCACCGTCACGATGAAGGAGGTCGACGAGCTGGTGGCCTGCGGCGTGGACATTCTGGCCGTGCAGGGCACCGGTGCCCTGCGCCCCAATGGGCAGACCAGCGCCGAATTTATCCGCGCCATCAAGGAAAAGTACCCCGACCAGCTCGTTATGGCCGACTGCGACAATATTGAGAATGCGCTGGCCTGCGCGGGAGCCGGTGCGGATTTCGTCGGTACAACGATGCGCGGCTACACCCCCGAGACGAAGGGCATCAACGACGTTGACTTCGGCTTTATCGCCCAGCTGGCCCGCGAGTGCCCGGCCAAGGTCATTGCCGAGGGCCACATCCACACGCCCGAGCAGGCCGTGCAGGCCCTCTACGCCGGTGCGTTCGCGCTGGTCGTGGGCGGTGCCATCACCCGCCCGGCCGAGATCACGGCCCGCTACACTGCCGCCATCAACAACCACAAATAAGCAGGTGCACTATGAGTAAAACCTATCTGGGCGTCGATATCGGCGGCACAGCGGTCAAGCTGGGCCTGGTCGATGACACCGGCCGCGTGCTGCGCCGCGCCGAGCGCAGCGTCAGCTTTGACGGCTACAAGACGCCGATCCTGGACACCGTGCAGATCGCCATCCGCGACTTTTTGGGCAGCCATGATGTGCCGAAGCTCGAGGGCATCGGCGTGTCCGCCACCGGGCAGATCGACAGCCGCTGCGGCGTGGTCGCGGGGACCTGCGGCAATTTCCCGGGTTGGATCGGCGTGGATATCAAAGGCACGCTGGAACGCGAGTTTGGTCTGCCGGTCAACGTCGCCAACGACGCCAACTGCATGGTGCTGGGCGAAGTCTGGGTCGGCGCAGCCAAGGGGTACACCGATGTGATCGGTGTCACCTTAGGCACCGGCGTGGGCGGCGGCATCATCACCGGCGGCCGTTTGTTGGAGGGTGCGCGGGGCCTTGGCGGTGAGCTGGGACATTTCCGCCTGCACGCGCTGGACGGCGTGGCCTGCACCTGCGGTGCCATCGGCTGTTATGAGCGGTACGCCGCCACGACGGCGCTGGTGCGCGGTGCCCAGAAGATAGGCCTGGACGCCCCCGACGGCCGCGCGATCTTTGAGGCAGCCGCCGCAGGTAACGCCCGCACACTGGCTGTGCTGAACGACTGGATCAGCGAGATTGCGCAGGGCCTGGCCGGGCTGGTACATATCTTCAACCCGCAGCTGATTTTGATTGGCGGCGGTGTCAGCGCCCAGCAGGAGCTTTTGATCGATCCGCTGGCCGCGCAGGTGTGCAAGTCGGTCATGCCCGCTTTCGCGGAGGGGCTGGAAATCAAAGCCGCCGCCCTCCAAAACGACGCCGGTCTGGTCGGTGCCGTGTATTATTTCCGGGAAAGTCAATAACCACAACATCACCCCGGGCACATTGCCGAATCTGGCGTGTGTTCCCGGGGTGTTTTTCGTCATTTTGACGGCTATGCACTTTTAGTCTTTTTAGCATTTAAATCGCCTATGCAAAAACGTAAATTCGCTTATTTAGTCCCTTTTAGCATCTAATTTCCTTAAAACCTCTTGCCGCACACATCATCTTGTGCTATAATACTGCCATGATGAACACAACATTACCACAATCGAATACCGCCCCCGCCTGCACGACGCTGGGGTCTGGGGTGTGGCTGGCGTTCCGGCATATCGCAGGCACATCGGCCCCCGCCGTGCCGCCGCCCGCTGCCGGGGCACACCTGCTCTCGGTGGAGTTCTGCCGCCGGGGCCGCCATGCGCTGCCCGCCGGGGACTACTGCACCATCGCCGCTGACGGCCACGCCGCTGTGAGCATGACCGCCGCCGGGGCCGACGACTACTACCCCGGGGCCGTTTATGAGGGGCTGCAATTCTGGATTGACCCGGACGCCCAGACCGGCAGCGGCTTTCTGGCCCTGATGGGCCTGGACGTCCACGGCATCATCAACTATTTCTGCGCCGGCGGCCCCTATTACTGCCCCATGGGTGACGAACTTGCCGCGCTGGTGGACGAGCTTTGGCGCGAATTCGACGTCTCGGGCTATGCCAGCCCGGGCGAGCTTCGCTATGCCGTGGTGCGGCTGCTCTATATGCTGCTGCAGCTGCCTTACGCGGACCAGATGGCCTGGTATCCCCGGGCGCAGGTGGATTTGGTGCGCGATGCCGAGACCCTGATGCTGGCAGATTTGTCGGTGCGCCACACCGCCAGGGAGCTGGCCGTGCAGTTCGGCGTCAGCGAAAGCAGCTTCAAAGCCTACTGCCGCGACGTGCTGGGCGACGGCTACCTGCCCTACTTCCGCCGCAAGCGGCTGGAAAAGGCTGCAGACCTGCTGGCCCACACGGACTTAAAGGTACAGGACATCGCCGTACAGGTCGGCTACGAGAGCCAGAGCAAATTTGCCAAAGCCTTTGCCGACCAATTCCGCCTGACCCCACTGGAATACCGGCGGCTGGCGGAGAAATAAAAAAAGCTTTCCCCGTGGGCACAGTGTAAAAACTGTGCCCACGGGGCTTTTGTTGCTTATAGACCGCATTGCTTACTTTTTCTTTCCCAGCAGTTCCTTACGGATATGCGCAAAGCACGCGTCCTCGCCCTTGTCGCGTAAAATCAGCAGGCAGGTTTCCAGCTGTTTGCGGGTCTCGGGGTGCAGGATGTAGTGATCCCTGCTGCGGTCGTAGTACTCCCACGCAGCGGCGTCGGTGTACCGGCTGCCCTTGTAGTTTTTGCTGGCGGCAATACGGTCGCAGACCATCTCGGCCACGTATTTTTCGGGCATCCGCATCCCGGCCATGGCATGGTCGCCGTCCGGGGCGTAGTCGATCCAATATTCCAGGTGATGCTTGTTCCGGCCCTTGTGGTGCAGCCAGGCCGCGCTGTATCCTTCGGTCTGGCGCTGGGCGTTGTTGGGGCTGCAAGTGCCCTGCCAGTACTTGGCACCGGCCCAGAACTCCACCGGCGCGAGCTTGCTCAAATCATGGGTCAGCCCCTGCCAGTACAGCCCGCAGCGGAAGCAGTGCTTCATCACCAGCATTTTATGATGATGGATCGTTTTATAATGCTTGATCGGATGCCACAAAGTAAATACTCCTTTAGTGGATAATAGATAATAAAAAATGTGGTATTTTCGCCCCAAGGGCGAAAACGAAATTTTGAGCGCCGCGCAAGCGGTGCGATCCGCCAATTTTCTTATCCTTTATCTATTCTCTTTTTTATCTGTCCCATTTGTCGCACAGCGCGGCGATTTGGCTGGCGAATTTGGCAAGGTCCTTGTTGGCGCCGCCCTGGTTGTGGCGGATGACCTCCATCAGGCGCTTGCCCATGTTGACGAGCCGGTCGTAGGCAGCGCTGGTGCGCACCATCTCGGCGCTCTTGGTGCGGATGATCTTCTGCGTGTTGCCCGTCTCGGCGCAGGCAACGCGCCCTTCGGCCGCGATCCAGACCGAGCCGTTGTACGGCGCGTCGGCCTCGTAGCCTTCGGTGCGCAGTTTCTCGGCCCAGTGCTCGGCCACAGCGTCCTCGCCATGATTGACAAAAACGAACTTCGGCTTCTCGTCAAAGGCGTGGAGCCAGGCGGCCAAACCGTCACAGTCCGCATGACCCGAAAGCCCGCCCAGCTGCGCAATGCGGGCCTTGACTTGCACCGGCTCTCCGAAGAGCTTGACCTCCTGTGCGCCGTTGACCAGCGCATTGCCCAGGGTGCCCGGGCTTTGGTAGCCGACGAACAGCACCGTGCACTCCGGCCGCCAGAGGTTGTATTTCAGGTGATGGCGGATGCGGCCCGCATCGCACATACCGGCGGCAGAGATAATGACTTTCGGCGTCGGGTCGCCGTTGATGGCCATGGATTCCTCTTTCGTCTCGCTGATGTGCAGCCCCGGGAACTGCAGCGGGTTCCGGCCGCTCTGCACCAGGGCAAGGGCCTCGTCGTCGTAACACTCGGCGAAGTTTTCCCTGAAAATCGTGGTAGACTTACTGGCCAGCGGGCTGTCCACGAACACCGGGAAATTGTCGTGGCCCTTGACGCGCTTTTCGGCCTTGATCTGGCGGAAGAAATAGAGCAATTCCTGCGTGCGGCCCACGGCAAAGCTGGGGATGACCACGTTGCCGCCCTTGTCAAAGGTCGATTGCAGCACGGCGGTCAGCTCGCCCAGGTAGTCGGGCTTGGGGCCGTGGCTGCGGTCGCCGTAGGTGGACTCCATGACGAGGTAATCGGCATGGCCGGGGTCGGCCGGATCCTTGATGAGCGGCTGGTGCTGGTTGCCGATATCGCCGGAAAACACGATGATTTCCGGCGCGCGGCCCGGCTCCGCAATGCGCAGCGAGATGGACGCGCTGCCCAGCAGGTGGCCCACATCGGTAAAGCGCACCTCGATACGCCCCTGGGGGCCGTCGAACAGGGTCTGCCATGCCTCATAGGGGCAGGGCACGAACTGCTTCATGACGTTTTGGGCGTCCTCGACCGTGTAGTCCGGCTCGATCATTTCCGCGCCACTGCGCATGGCCTTACGGTTTTTCCACTCGGCCTCCTGCTCCTGGATGTGGGCGGAGTCCTCGAGCATGATGCCGCAGAGGTCGCGGGTGGCCTCGGTGGTATAGACCGGGCCGCGGTAGCCATTTTTGTACAGGTACGGGATGCGCCCCGAGTGGTCGATATGGGCATGGGTCAGCAGCAGGGCCTCATAGGTGCCGGGGGCATAGGGCAGGTCGGCGTTTTCGTAGACGTCGCGCCCCTGCTCCATGCCGCAGTCCACCAAAAAGCGGTGCCCTGCGGCTTCGACTTGTGTGCAGCTGCCGGTGACTTCCCGGTCAGCGCCGAGGAATGTGAGTTTCATGTGGGTGCCCCCTTTGGTCAAATAGTAAATATGTTTGGTGGGCGGCGGGTGGGGTATGGGGATGTTTGGCAAGGTGCGATGCGGGGCGTCGAGGACGCCGCCCCCTACAACTAAAGTGCCAAGTCGTGCCAGGGGAAAGGTGCGGCGGCCAGAGGACAGGCCGCCCTACGGAGCAGCAGAGGAAAAGCGAGAGGGGCAAGGGAGGGCGGA
>OLOS01001998.1_pt1 | contig 14916 bp, 14 predicted proteins | sample 1672631 | NCBI WGS metagenome assembly OLOS01 (sample SAMEA3136707, study PRJEB25190) | human gut metagenome | biome: human gut; feature: human-associated habitat; material: faeces | place: Austria | collected 2013 | reverse complement strand
TCATTTCAGCCATAGGGGATACCTCCACGCATAAAATCACAAGTACATTATACCCAAGTAAAAGAACAATGTCAACAGAGTTCGGAACAATGTCATTGTAAAGCAGCATTGTTCTTTTCCGCACAAGAGAGATGCCCTTCGGCGTGGTCTGTCTCTGTCTTCTTCGGGGCGTCCATCCAGCAATCCGCGCCTTTATACGTTCCTCCGCGTGGTTCTCCCCGATGGTCTTAGACCGGGTAAATCGCTCCTGACCTTCAGCGCGGAAGGAGATATATTGGCCGGTCTTGATTTCATAACCGTCTTCCCGCATGAACCGCGGAAAGTCATCGTACAAGCCGATCGATGGTCTGCTTGAGTGCCGGAAGCGTATTGACAACGCATTTCGTCCGTCACTTCAAAGTCACTGACCTATCAGCCGCTTTTGATCAAACAGACCTGCGCGATCCAATCGTTCACTTTAATGCACTAGATACATTTGAGTCTGATATTTCAATCAACACCTAAATCCACCAAGAAGGCGGAAAGCGCATGTTCATGCTTTCCGCCTTCTTCTACATTCTGAGCGTTGTGGTGGGCAAGATTGTTCCTGCTGTCCACGCCTATGCGTGGATGATCATTCTGGTCGCGCTGTCCAAGGCATTCGGCTTCATCCCGGAGAAGTTTGAGAAAGCCGCGCAGCAGTGGAGCCAGTTCGTTATGAAGAACTGGACGAGCGCCCTGCTGGTCGGCATCGGCATCTCCATGATCGACCTCGGCGCCGTCATCAGCGCATTCTCCCCGCTTTACATGCTGCTCGTTCTGGTCGTCGTGGTCTGCGTATCCATCGGCGGCTACCTCGTCGGTTTCTACCCCGTCGAATCCGCCATTACCGCCGGTCTTTGCACCACGAACATGGGCGGCACGGGCGACATCGCCGTGCTGTCGGCGGCAAAGCGCATGGAGCTTCTGCCCTTTGCTCAGATCGCAACGCGCATCTGCGGCGCGCTGATCCTGATCGTGGCGAGTATCCTGACCAAGGTGCTCCTGTAAAACGCCATTCTCCTTTCTGCGGTACAGCCGCGTTTCCCTTAACACAAACCCCGCATCTGCCGGTCTGATATGTACCCAGTTTTCTGGACACCGGTTCAAAATTGAATAATTAAGATTCCATCATGGATGCTTCCCTGAACTTGGAGGGAGGCATCCATTTTGTTTTAGCTTGGATTCTGCTGTTATTATAATAGTCAATATACTCGGCAATGGCCTTTGAAAAGGCTTCAAAGGAGTGATAATTCTTCTCAAATCCATAGAACATTTCATTTTTCAGTCTGCCGAAGAAGGTTTCCATCATGCAATTGTCATAGCAGTTACCCTTTCGGGACATGGATTGAATGATTCCGTGCTTCTGAAGTTCACAACGGTAGAATGCGTGCTGGTACTGCCAGCCCTGATCCGAGTGCATGACCAGACCTTGCACAGAAGGAAAGCGTTCAAATGCTTTGTTCAGCATATCTCTTATCTGCTCCATGTTGGGACTGGTCGAGAGATTGTAAGAAATGATCTCATTTGTATTCATATCCAGAATCGGTGAAATGTAGCATTTGCCCCAAGGAAGATTGAACTGCGATACATCTGTTGTCCACTTTTGCAGCGGCTTTTCGGTACTGAAATCCCGATTGATGATATTGTCCGCAACTTTACCAACGTCGCCTTTGTAAGAATGGTACTTCTCTTTTGGACGTTTGCCAAACAATGCAAGCTGGTTCATAATTCGTTGAACACGCTTGTGATTTACCTGAAACCCACGGTTCAGAAGTTCATGGTGTACCCGTCTCACGCCGTATCTTTTTCTGTTCTCGTTGAAAATAGTGGAAATTTCAGACGATAACTCGGCATTTCTCTCTTTGACTTTATTCGTTCTGCAAAGTTCGTAATAATACGTTGATCTGGACAAACCAATTACACCCAGCAGATCATTCAGTTTATGTCCTTCTTTGTGGAGCTCTTGGACGATCGCAGCTTTTTCGCCTTGAGTTGCGCTGCGCATCGCTCTTCTCTCAAGGCAATCTCTTTTTTTACGACGGCAATCTCCGCTCTCAAACGTTCGTTTTCAGCTCTGAGCCGAATCATCTCTTCTCGCTCAGAAGGGGTCAGTTCTGCCGGTTCTATTTTCTTCCTCATGTCAGGCTCCTTGGGCGGTCGTCCTTGTCGTTGTGCGACCAATCCCTGATACCCTTTCATTTTATAGCATCTGACCCAACTGTACAAGAGTCCCTTGTCGATTCCCGCTGCTATTGCTGTTGTTCTGTTGGATTCTCCTGTCAACACCTTAGCCACTAGCTCGTATTTTTCTTCTGCCGTCCACACTTTGTTTTGATTTTTGTGCCTTAGTGCTTCTACACCACATGATTCCTCTGTTCTTGCCCAGATTTGAATCATATCCCGAAAGTTCTTTTCTTTTACTCCTTCTGGTGTCTCGACCCATTTTCCTTGTCGATATAATTCGACGCACATCTTCTTGTATTCATAACTGTATCGCATAAAAATACCCCCAATACCGGACACCCGGTATTGGGGGTATATATCATAATCCCCCGGTACAGAAAAGCCGTGGTTCCCAGCACGCACACTGCCGAGAACCACGACTTCATTTCTTCTGATCAGGGGAGCAGATCGTCATCCAACCGCAGGCTGTTGGCCTTTGCCGTTTCCATCAGCGAATCGTAACGATTTTCGCGGATTCCGTTCTGCAGTTTGCTTGTTTTCTGGATTCCGGTTTTTCAAGTCCTATGGTTTACAGACTGTCCGCCCGATTTTACAGTTTGAGGAAACCAGCAGCGGAATCCGCATCCAGATACAGATCCCAATGCGGATGGCTCTTCATGATCGTGGCAGGCACCATGTTGTTGATGTCCTGTGCCAGCGTGTTCTTGATGGCCTCGGCCTTGACCGCATGCGGCACAACGGTGACGATGCACCGGCTGCTCATAATCTGCTTCACGCACATGGAGATGGCCTGCTTGGGCACATCGTCGATGGTTGCAAACCAGCCCTCGCCAACCTGCTGCTTGCGGCAGCGCTCGTCAAGCGTGACGACCTTATAGGCCGCCTCGGTGTCAAAATCAGCGGGCGGATCGTTAAACGCGATATGCCCGTTTTCGCCGATGCCGATCACGCCGACGTCGATCGGCGCTTCCTTGACGCGATGAGAAATATAGTCGATGTTGGCCGCCACGTCACCTTCGCCGTTGACGAACACAGCCTCCTTGAGCGGAACCCGATTGACGAAACGCTCGGTGAGGTACTTGCGGAAGCTGGCGATATGGGTGATCGGCAGGCCGACGTATTCATCCAGATGGAACATCGTCACTTTCGTGAAATCGACGGGCATTTTCGTCAGCGCATCCATCATTTCAAACTGGGAAGCGCCCGTGGAGAGCAAAAGGCGCGCCTCACCCTTTTCCGCGATGGTCTCGTTCAGCTTGGCGGCGATCAGCTTGGCGGCTTCCTCGCCCATTTCCTGCGTGGTTTTGTAGACATGAATGTTCATTTTGGTACCTCCTGCTTAATGCGAAGTTATTTCATGGCCGTCAACAAAGACGCGCCGTGTCAGCAATTTTTCATCGAGCAGCACGAGATCGGCGCGCTTGCCGACGGCGATGCTGCCGATTTCGTCATCCTTATGAATCAGCCGCGCCGGATGCAGGGACGCCATGTTAACCGCTTCATGCAGCGGCAAGCCGGCTTTCTGCACCATCGTTCGGACGAGCCGATCCGTCGTCGCGACGCTTCCGGCAAAGCCGGAATGATCCATCATATTGGCGATGCCGCCCGAAATCATCACCGGCATGCCGTGGCTTCGGCTGCCCAGCATGGACGGCCCCTCCGGCATGCCCGCGCCGCGCATGCTGTCCGTGACCAGAGAAATCTGGCGGTTGTTTTTCGTTTTGAGGATGAGGCGAAGCAGTTCGGGCGGCAGATGAATGCCGTCGGCAATGATCTCCACATCCAGCTCGTCAAACAGGTACGCGCACTCCACAACACCCAAAACGCGGTGCCCCATTCGGCGGGTGATGGTGGACATGCCTGAGTACAGATGCGTGACATGGGTGAAGCCATGCTTTAAGCTCTCCTTCACGATCTCATAATCCGCGTTGCTGTGGCCGATGGAGGCGATGATGCCGCGTGCTTTCAGCTCGTCGCCCAGCGCCATCGCGCCATCCAACTCGGGCGCGATGGACCAGCGCAGCATATGGCCGTTGCTGCGGCGCAGAATTTCCATATAGTGCTCTTTTTTCGGCGTGACGAGGTATTCCGGCGGCTGAGCGCCTGCTTGCGCGGCAGAGAAGTACGGCCCCTCCAGATGGAAGCCCGCGAGATGCGGCATATTCTCTTTTTCCCGTAAGGCGGTCTCGTAATTATCGAAAAAGCGGAAAAGCTCCTCGTCAGAGGAGGTGAGCGTCGTCGGGGCGATGGTGGTTGTGCCGTGCGCCAGATGTGCGCGCGCAGCGCAGAGAATATCATCAGCCTCACCATCCATAAAATCGTGGTCGCCGCCGCCGTGGGCATGAAGATCCACAAAGCCCGGACAGAGGAACATTCCCTCGCCGTCCAGCGTTTGCAGCGCAGCCAGCGCCTCGGGAACAGGCTGCTCGCCGACTTCGGCGATCACACCGTCCCGAATGAGCAGATAACCTAGATTTATCGTTTTCGTTTCCAAAACGATTTTAACGTTTTTAATGACGAACGGGCGCATCTCGACACATCCTTTCTTTTGATAGTAGCATACTATTTTTTGAATGAATTGTCAATAAATCCTGAAAAAGAAATTTCAGAACAAAAAAAAGTACAAAAATTTCAAAAAAATTATTGCATTTTGCATCCGGCTGATTTATAATGATTCCAGCTTAAACGATAACGTAAATTACGTGGGCACGGAGGGATGATGTGGAAAATACGAACGTGACACTGCGCGAGGTTGCACAGCGGGTCGGCGTTTCCATGGTGAGCGTCTCTCGCGCGCTTTCCGGTAAAGAGGGCGTGAGCGAAGCGACACGCAAACGCATCCTCGAAACGGCCGAGGAAATGGGGTATACCGCCAATCTGGCCGCTTCCGCGCTGAAAAAGAAACGGGCGACGGTCGCCATCATTCTGCCGGAGGCGCAGAACGCCGGCGCGTACTATTTCAATTACATGTGGAAGGGCTGCCACGAATATATTCAGGAAAATTCGATTTACCCGATCAGCTTTCTGGAATTTCCCTATGCGCTCAGCCGCTCCAATTCTGAAGAGGAGCCGCTGCTCGCCAAGCTGGACGAGGTTTACGCGCAATACGGCAGCGAGCTGGACGGATTGATTACCGTCCCGGCGACCAACAGCTCCGCCTCGCGGGAAAGCCTGAAGCGCTTTGTCGACCGCGGGATTCGCGTTGTGCTGATTGATAACGACATCGGCGAACTGAACAGGCTATGCTGTATCGCGCCGAACGACGAAAATACCGGAAGACTCGGCGCCGAGCTGATGTGCAGCATGATCTGGCAGCAAAGCGGAACCATTCTGATCGCGGCGGGCAAGGAAGATTCGCCGTCCCATCGGATGAACACCATCGGGTTTACCGATTACATTCGAACGCACCGGCCGGAGCTGAACGTGATGGTCATCAACGATCCATCTCCCCACCCCAGCGCCGATCTCTACTACGAATGTATGTCCGACCCAGCGATAATCGCCGCCTACTCCGTCCGCGCACGCAACACGATTCCGCTGTGCAACGCGGCGCTCCGACTGGAAGCCAAACGCAAGCTGCTTCTGGTGGGCAGCGATCTGTTCGACGAGAGTGCCGATATGCTGCGCCGCGGCGTGCTGAAAGCAATCATCTATAAAAATCCCTATCAGAAAGGCTACGAGGCGATCAAAACCTTGTCGGAGGTGCTTGTAAAGGATAAGGCGCCGAAAGCCGAAAGCATCACTGTTCCGATCTCCGTCATTCTTCGCAACAATTTGATGTTCTTCGAGGAGTTCATCTGAAGCGTATCGTCTCCGCATCGAAATGATTTTGCAAAGCGTTGCAAAAATCATATAAAGCAAGGAGGAAACCCACTATGAAAAAACTGTTGACTCTCGCTCTTGCTCTGGCCATGGTGTGCGTCTGCGCGCTGGCCGCGGCCGAAATGGGCCCGACCCTGAACTTCAAGCTGGCCGAAAACCAGCCGGACGGCAACCCCATCACCGAAGGCATGAAGATGTTTGCCGAACTGGCCAACAAGTACACCGAGGGCACCGTGACCATCGACGTGTACGCCAACGGCGCGCTGTGCGACGAAGCCTCCTCCATGGATCAGCTTCAGCTCGGCTCCCTGGATTTCTCCCGCGTGAACACCAACTCTATGGCCTCCACCATCGACGAGTTCGGCGTGTTCGGCATGCCGTATCTCTTCGCCAGCACCGAGCAGAAGTATAAGGCGCTGGACGGCGAAGCCGGCGAGTACGCCATGGGGCTGCTCGATGATTACGGCATGGTCGGCCTGTATTTCTGAGAGGCCGGCGCGCGTTGCTTCTACACCACCAGCAAGCCCATCCGCAGCGTTGAGGATCTGAAGGGCATGAAGATCCGCGTTCAGCAGACTGAGGTCGCCATTTCGATGGTTCGCGCGCTGGGCGCCGAAGCCACCCCGATGGATTACGCTGAGGTTTTTCAAGGTCTGCAGACCGGCATTGTTGACGGCGCTGAGAACGACTTCGTTTCCTACTACACCTCTGGTCACTACGAGGTCGCCAAGTATTACTCTCTCGACCAGCACATGGCGCCCCCGGCCGTTCTGCTGATGAGCAAGGCCAGCTGGGATAAGATGACCGAAGCGCAGCAGGAAGCCGTCCGCAAGGCCGCCTATGAGGCCGCCGTCTGGCAGCGTCAGGCCATGCAGGATTATCAGCTCGAATCCCGCGCTGCGTGCGAAGCCGCCGGCTGCGAGATCATCGAAGTGGATGTGCCGTCCTTCCAGGCGGCTGTCGCCAGCGTTTACGACGAATATCCGCAGTACAAGACCATCGTTGATATGATCAACGCAGTCGAATAATCCCCCGCTATTCCCGATTCACATTGGAGGGTGGATGCTCGCCATCCGCCCTCCTTTCTTTCTTCAAAAACAGCGTTTCCTGCCGTGCGCGGCGGCAGAGGGAAAATCTTAAACTATTTTTATCCCCGTCGGAGGAAAAAATATGCAAAAACTCAGAAAATTTCTGGATCATGTCATCCAGCTCGAGCGATATATCTGTTGTGCGCTGCTGGTCGCGATTATGGCCGTCTGCTTCGGTGCGGTCATCATGCGCTATGTGGTCAGCAAGCCGTGGTCCTGGTCCGAAGAGGTCATCATCGTCATGCTGGTCTGGTTCGGCTTCATGGTGATGTCCGTTGAAACCTACAATGACAGCAATATTGCCATCACCGGCTTCTACAGCAAGTTCCCCAAGCCGCTCCAAAAGGCCTGCGATGTGCTGCGCCATGTGCTGCTCACGGCGTTTTTCTACCTGATGATGACGGATTCGTGGAAGATCTTCGTGCTCAATTCGCGCAAGCGTCTTCCCGCCTCTCACTGGAATCAAGGCTTCCAGTATTTTCCGATGGTGCTCGGCGGCGCGCTGATGTTTGCCTTCAGCATCATCAACCTGATCGGCGTCTTCGTCAAGGAGGAGCGCCAGACCAGCGACGGTGTTGAGCGTTTTGAAAAAGGCTTTGACAAGCTGTTTAAGAAGGGAGGAAAGAAGTCGTGAGCCAGATTGCAATTGGTACGATCATGCTGTTCGCGTCGCTCGCCATTCTGATGGTTCTGCGCTTTCCGATCGCCTACAGCCTTGGCATTTCCGCCGTCATTACGGCGACGTACATGAACATCCCCTATCTGAACCTGTTTCAGAAAATGACCACGGGTCTATCCAGCTTTACGTTTATCGCCGTGCCGTTCTTCATCATGATGGCGCAGGTGATGTGTGACGGTCAGATCACCAAGAAGCTGATGCGCCTGTGCAACATCTTCGTCGGCCAGATTCGCGGCGGTACCGCCATCGTGAACATTCTGGTCAGCATGCTGTTCGGCGGCATCTCCGGTTCCTCCGCCGCGGACGTATCCTCCATCGGCGCGATGCTCATCCCGGCCATGGTGGACGAGGGCTACGATGTGGATTACAGCGTCGCCGTCACGGTGACCTCCTCCGTCGAGGGTGTCATCATCCCGCCGAGCCAGAACATGCTCTTCTACGCGATTTCCACCGCGAGCGGCCTGTCCATCAGCACACTGCTGATGTGCGGTTACGTGCCCGGCGTTCTGCTGACCCTCGGCCTGATGATTCCGGCTGTGATTATCGCGATTCGCCGCCACTATCCGCTGGGCGAAAAATGCTCCCTGAAGGAAAACCTCAAGATCTTCGTGGAGGCGCTCTTCGGCCTCGGCGCGATTGTCGTCATCATCATCGGCACCTCCACGGGCATCTGCTCCGCGACGGAAGCGGCTGCGGTTGCGGCGGTCTATGCGCTGTTTGTCACGGTCTGCGTTTACCACAATATGTATCCGAAGCTCTATATCAGCGGACTGCTCAAATGCCTGCCCACGCTGGCGATGGCCATGAGCATCATTGCGGCCTCCAGCGCGTTCAGCTACGTGATGAACTACCTCAAGGTGCCGCAGAACATGACCGTTTGGCTGCTCTCCCTGACTTCCAACGAGACGATCCTGACGCTGCTGCTCCTGCTGATGATGCTGGTGCTGGGCTGCTTCATGGATATGGGCATCCTGATTCTGGTCACGACCCCGATTCTTTATCCGATTGCGGTCAACGGTCTGGGCTTTAATCCGTATCACTTCGGCGTGGTGCTGGTTCTGGCTTACGGCATCGGCCTGTGTACCCCGCCGGTCGGCACATCCCTGTTTATCGGCTGCACCATTGCCAAACAACCCGTAGAAAAGATGATCAAGGGCTTTCTGCCGTTCTATCTGGTGATGGTCATTCTGCTTCTGCTGCTGACCTTCGTGCCGGAAATCACGCTCTGCCTGCCGCGTATGCTCGGCCTGATTGCGTGAGGCGGAGGGCAACATGAAAAACATTCTTTGCTACGGGGACAGCAATACGTTCGCGTCCCATCCGCTCGGCGGCCGCCACCCCTATGAGGATCGTTTTACCGGGCGGCTCCAGCGCCAGTTGGGCAGCGATTACCGCATCATCGAGGAGGGCTGCGGCGGCCGAACCACCGTCTTTGAAGACGAGGTGGAGACCGGGCGGAACGGAAAGACCTTTTTGCCCACCTGCATTGCCTCCCACAATCCGCTTGATCTGATTATCCTGATGCTGGGCACGAATGACCTCAAGCATCGCATCAACCCCACACTCTGGGATTTGGGCAAGGCCATGGAGCAGCTGCTCCGAATCATCGATTCTTTCCCCTATGCGCCGCATTACAAAAAGCCGAAGGTGCTGATCGTTTCGCCGATTCATATCGGCGATGACGTCGAAAGCAGTCCGTTCGGCTGCTTCACCCGCGAAGCCGTGGAAAAATCGCATCATTTCGCTGAGGTATACGGAGCCGTTGCACAGGCGCACGGCGCGTACTTCCTCGACGCAGCTCAGGTGGCCCACCCCAGCCGAGAGGATCAACTGCACATGGATCGCGAAAGCCACGCTGCGCTGGCCGATGTCTTGGAGAAAAAGGTGCGCGAAATTCTAGGCTAACCCCCGCTCCGCGTTCAGGGTTCTTCTTGCGAAGGATCGCGCAGGCGATGTGCTTCGGCACACCCGATTGAAAAGCCTCATACGCTGCGGAATGCTCAAAGCATCCGGTGTGTATGAGGCTTTTTCATTGAAATTTTCCAACCGGTATATCGTAACCGTTCAATAATTCCCCAGTACAGAAAAAACTTGGTTCCCAGCCCTCACACCGCCGGGAAGCCAGCTTATCAAAATCAAGCTTTTACATGCGAATCCAAACGCTCGATCAGGTGCCATTCGATGGAGATGCAGCCTGGCCATTCGCACCGTATCCATAGGTAAAGCGCGGCATTGTCGCATTGTCATAACCGTTACCCATTACGGTGCCAAGATGCTCATGTAACAGAAATCCCTTGTCCGTCAAGGGCATATGAACAGCGGCTGCGCAGCCGCCTTTGACAGGTTGTAGGATTTCTGCTTCATGGCAATCAAGGCGGCGAACAGGATACCCTGCCCGTCGCCTCGTTCCACTTTAATTTTTGCACCGGATTTTGACGTTTACACAAAATATGGGATAGCCCCTAACAATCATTAATACTGATTAAAAAGGTTAACTTTCCACTTTTGGCTGCGTGCAAATGATTCTGCGAGACTATTTGAAAAACAATGGATGGTCAGTTCAGCATCAGATAGCCTTGCTTCACTTTTTGAAAACGCATCTTCCTCAATAGTCGTATTCATTGATAAAATCACAACATCTTTCAAGCAACGACAATCATAGAACGCTTTTGATGGAATTGATGAACATGCTTGGCTTACAATAAAACTAGTTAATGCCGTTGCACTAAACGCTTCTTCTCCTATACTCTCTAATTTCTCCATTCCTTGTATTTCTTCCAGCAAGACAGAGCCCTCAAATGCGCCCTGTCCAACGGATATTACACCATCACATCCTTCCACTCTACAAAGTTTTGTAAACCAAAAAGCATAATCATCAATCACAGATACTGTTTCTGGAATAATCACATATTCCAAACTTTCTTCGGATGCGAATGCAAAACTACCGATATATTCAACACCCGAAGGGATCTTAAATATGCTTTTTCCACTAGCTGACGGATAACATAGCAATTTCTTCATATCTTTAGAATATAGAACACCATCTTTCGATGCATATCGAACGTTTTGATCATGAACATCTATTTCTTGAATTTCAGCAAAGCTCCCATTTCGTTCAATTTCATCATCGCCCGAAATCAATGTTGAAGGAATGATAAGACGTTTCACCTTTCCCTGCAAGGAATTTGTTGCTAGGTTGATTACCCCTTCCTTTATTTTCAAAATATCAACCTTTTGACCGAAAGGCTGCAAAAGAAAGGTTTTTCCGTCTTTTGAGTAAAGACAACCATCATACGAAGATAGTTGAGGGTGAGTGGCAGACACATCAAAATCTGTAGCATTAAGCCTGTTATAAAGCACATCAATTTGAGAAAATGAATCCGGTACATAAATAATCGCTTCCTCATATTGATCCATTTCAAGCAAATCAGATTTAGACAGTTCTGTACAGCCTTCCTTTATTCTTATATATACCTGATATAAATTTATGGATTCAATTGAAATATTTTCTACCGCAATAGCTTCTTGCTCCCACACCATGAACAGATGTATCAACATAAAAAATATTGCAAATCTCTTCTTCAAAGCATCCGTCTCCTTTTAGTAATTCGGCTCATGTCAAACTCATCCAAGGAAACAACATACTTCGGGAAGTTGTCTCGAATACGATCATACGCACCAAACTCACGGCTGACCGTTTCCTCAGACGCCAGCAGATAAGCGACCTGCCATACCATTCTTTCTTTTTATCTCTCACCGATGATCCCGCGCAGCGCTTTTTTTGCCATCATCAAATCGGCCGGGTCTCGCTTAATCCAACTGGAAATCATCGAGCCATGGATCAGTGCAAAAATCGCCTGCGCCTTAGGAACACTTTCCTCTTCAGAAAAGCCAAATCGCACCAGATGATCCGCATAGAGCTTCTGCCAGTCATCGTAGAGCCGACGGCAGGTTTGGTTGACGCTTTCATCCAGATAGACCGATTCAATCGAGATCATCGTAAGGAACAGCGACGCAAAATATTTACCCGAAGCCACGCGCTGAGCGAGGCGATCCGCCATATGTTCAAAAGAAGCCAGCGCCGTTTCTTCCACGAGGATATGCCCATTGATGCCGCACTCCATCCTGCGGTAGCTGAATTCGAGCGCTTCCTGAAGAAGCTGCTTCTTTCCACCCGGGAAGTAATAATAAAAACTCCCCTTCGGCACATCGCAGCTTTTCAGCAATTCCGACAGTCCCAGCCCATAGTAGCCCTTTTCCGCAAAAATGCGTTCTGCCTCCGCAAGAATCAGCGTCTTTTTGTCCAACGCCTGATCCGTTTCGTTTGCCATGCTCCTCACTCCCATGACGCCATTATACAAAAAAATACCGGAATCGGCAACCGACTCCGGCATTTTTTACGTTAAACCGTACAAATCATATAGGCTCTGCTTACTGCGCGATCACGGCGTTCACCGCGTTCGCCGCATCGTAGCCGGAAGCTACAGCCCAACCAAACAGCGTTGCGCCCATATAAACGTCGCCCTCCAGACCGCCGACGACTTCGCCTGCCGCGTACAGACCCGGAATGGCTTCCTGCTTCGTGTTCAGCACCTGCATGCTGTCGCTGATATGCAGACCGCCGAGGGACGCGTAGTAACGGATGTGCATCTGAAGCGCGTAGAACGGACCTTCTTCGCTCTGCGCCGCGGCAGGCGTGCGTCCGAACGCATCCGCGGTCTGAGCCGCCGCACAGTCGTTGAATGCCTTCGCGGAGGCTTCCACCGCGTCCGCCGGAAGATTCAGCTTCTCACAAAGCTCGGCCAGCGTCGCGCCCTGCTTCATAACCGGCTGACCGTCATAATCGTCGCTCAGCCACTTCTCCACGTCTTCCATCGTGTAAATCTTGGAATTGGTCATGCCCGCGTTGAAGTTGTCAAACGCCGTCTGATCCATAATCAGGTACTGCGCTTCGTTCTGCTTCATCGCCTGCATCAGATCCCATGCGTTCGCGCTCTCGTTGAAGAAGCGCTCGCCGTTCTGGTTGACCATGTAAGCGCCCGCCTTATATGCGCCCGCAACGCCTGGGTTGCAATACTGACCCAAACCGCTCGGCAGGATCATGGAGTTCGGCTGGGTGTTCACCAGATCCATGTTGATGAGGTCGGCATCCAGTCCTTCAACCATCTTGATCGCATCGCCCGTCGCGCCAGCATGACCGGCATAGACGAACTTCTTGTATTCATCCGGCACAAGCGCATCGTTCGCGCCATAGCCGCCGCTGGCCAGAATGACTGCCTTCGCGCGGATGGTGTACGCCTTGCCTTCGCCCTCAGCCTTCACGCCGACAACCGCGCCGTTCTCCACAACGAGTTCCGTCGCAGGGGTGTTGGTCAGGAGCGTGCCGCCAGCAGCCTCCAGCCGCTCAGCCAGGTTCTTGCAAACGCCCGCGCCGCGCCCCTCGCCGGAGTAACTGCGGGACGGCTTGCCGCTGCGCTGATACGGAACAGCCGCGCCATCCTCGCCAACCAGCCAGTCAAACGCCTCGCCGATGGTGTTGGCAAACAGCTCAACGGTCGCACGGTCGTTCTTCTGGTGGCCGTTCGCCATCATATCCTCGACCAGCTTCTCGGCGGAATCCTCATATCCGTCTTCCTTCTGCCACTTGGAGCCGGTCGCCATCGTGCCGGAACCGGCCATCGCGCTTGCGCCGCCGATCACACCCATCTTTTCCAGCAGGATCACGCTGTGACCGTTCTGAGCCGTCTTCAGCGCCGCGGAAAGACCCGCCGCGCCCGCGCCAACAACGACCACATCCGCATCCATCTGAACGTCTTCCAGTTCGGAAGCTGCAACGGCCGCCGTCATCTTGTCCATATCCGCGCCCGCCTGCGTAAGCGCATCCGTCATCGCCGCTTTGAACGCTTCAGACGTCACCGTCGCACCCGCAACGGAGTCCACACCGATCGTCTGATTTGCAAGCACCGCTTCCACCAGCTTCGGCAGTGCCGCCGCGCCGATGCCCTCGGTTTCGCTATGCTCCAGAATGTCGATTGCGGTAATCTTCTCCGCATCAACCGTCACGCTCAGCTTCACATCACCGTGAAAGCCCTGCGCTTCCGCTTCATAGGTGCCGGGGGTCATGCCCTCCGCCATCGCCGCACCACCGATGCTGCCCAGAAGCAGCATGGACGCCAGAAAAGCCGATATTTTCTTTTTCATACGTCTTTCCTCCTATTCATTTGCCTTGTAGACGCTCGTCTACTATACGACCGTCTAGTATAATAGCTTGGTGACAAGGATTTGTCAAGACCTCATTCAAAAAAAGCCTAAGCAAAGCGGTCGCTCAGTAACTTCTTCGCCTGCTTATCACCTCACAGCGTTCCAATTTTCCGCAAATGTTGAGACAGACTTGAAAAAAACGCCATTAACTGCTTACGATGCTATCTGCCTGCAGCAGCAGTCTCGCTCTGTAAATGTTCATCGTCATTATCGAATCACTGCACATTCATAGCTGGTTTTTTCGCCGAAAAAACTGTTTTTATCAGTTACAACTGATAAAACGCAGAATTCGGCAATGATTTCAGATATACTTGAAAGAAAAATAAGTCTTCTATAGATGTTTATTCCTGCTCTCAAACAAACCATATTCCCAATACGCTCAAAGCTCTTTGTCTATAATCGCCAGCACCTTTTCTCTAAATCCTGCATTTACAGATCGCCCTCCTTGCGATTCACCGAAGCCCCGACGTCAAACCCGTTGGGAAAACGCTGACGCAGCTTATCCAAATTCCCTTGAAAAACAGCCTCCAGCGGAACATCCAATGCGGTGGCCGCCTCGGCAAGATACCACGCCACATCCCCAAGCTCTTTGATCAAAAGCCGTGGTTCCCAGCACTCACCCTGCCGAGAACCACGACTTCATTTTTCTGACCATGGGAGCAGATCATCAACCTCAAAGTCCTTGTTCTGCTCTGCGCGCTCAGGCAATATGCCGAGCACAGGCGCCATGCACTCACGCTTTGACCGCTCTGCTATCGCCCATGAATCAGCCGTCTCCACTCGATGATTCCTGCGGCTCGCTTTGCTTCCTGTATTGTCATATGCTTCCCTCCATAGTTTTTCAAGTTTACTTGTTTTCTG
>OLOS01001997.1_pt1 | contig 14916 bp, 10 predicted proteins | sample 1672631 | NCBI WGS metagenome assembly OLOS01 (sample SAMEA3136707, study PRJEB25190) | human gut metagenome | biome: human gut; feature: human-associated habitat; material: faeces | place: Austria | collected 2013 | reverse complement strand
CTCCCACTAGAACCTGAATCTAGCGCGTCTGCCATTCCGCCACTTCCGCTCGACACAAACTATCTTATCATAGAGCCTGCGTTTTGTAAAGTCTAAAAATTAAATTCTATATATTGTTCGAATAATTCAAATTTATCAGAAAACTTTAATAAAATTTTTATTGACTCCGAGATGGATTTGTATTATAGTTTCTCGTTGATATTTTGAAGAAAAATAACAGTGGGAGGAAGAGATATATGACATTTTATCAGGAGTTACAGCTCAGTTCAGTTGCATCTAAGCAGCTGATCAAAGCGACAGAAGACAAGAAGGAAAGGTATCGCCACATTCTTATTTATAATTTTAAAGTCTATCTTGTAATGGCATTTTGTGTGGCGGTAGTTTCTTTATACAGTCATTTCACAGGGAATAACAACAGTGTAGTAGGCGTTACAGTGCTTCTTGCGGTGCTTGTTCTTCGACAGGCAGATTTTGGAATTCGTACAACGCACGGATTGGCTTCGATTGTCGGAATCTTTGGAATATTGATTGCAGGACCGAAGCTTTCGAATATGGTGTCACCGATTCCGGCATTCTTTATTAATATAGTATGTATTTTGCTTCTTATGATTCTGGGATGTCACAATGTGATCATGTACAATCATTCTACATTTGTTCTTGGATATCTTCTTCTCCAGGGATATGATGTGACCGGACAGGAGTACTTGTATCGCGTGGCTGGCCTTTTGGTTGGAATGGTATTGTGTATGGCAATCTTCTATAAGAATCAGAAGAACAGACCGTATAGAAGATCATTTCTTGATTTGTTCCGCGAGTTCAATATCAGCTCTGCAAGAAACAGATGGTACATTCGTCTTTCATTTGTTGTTTCCAGTGCAATGTTATTCATGTCATTGCTTGGACTTCCGAGAGCAATGTGGGCGGGGATCGCAAGCATGTCTGTTTGTCTTCCATTCCCGGATGACTGTAAAGAACGAGCAGGAAAGAGAGCTGCATTTAATATAGTAGGATGTCTGTTATTTGTTATCCTGTATTTGGTGCTTCCGGAGTCAATGTATCCATACATCGGAATGATCGGAGGAATCGGAGTCGGATATTCTGCAGGGTATGCATGGCAGACAGCATTTAATACATTTGGTGCATTGTCGATTGCATCCGGCTTGTTCGGAATGCCGTATGCGGTAGCGCTTCGTATTGGGGCAAATGTATTTGGCGCGGCATACACGATGGCATGCAATAAGATTCTGCCGAGACTGGCAGCAGTGTTTGAGCAGAGAAGAGAACAGGTTAGTGAATAATCTAAGTTGTTTGAAATAGTAATTTATTCGAATAAAAATGGAGTGAGAACTGAGGCAATATAATTCACCTCAGTATCTCACTCCATTTTTCGTACAAACGATCCAGTGACCAGGCGGCATTGGCCGGGCTGGTGGAAGGAAGCACAAGGATGTCTCTTTCGGTCAGCGGCTGCTGATATTTCTTATAAAGAGCTCCGGCTTTATTTCCATTTGCATAGATTTGTCGAATCTGACAATGATCTAAGATTTGTTTCAAATCAGTTGGTGTCACATTCTTGATACTGCTGTCACTGGAGCCTTTGATGTCACAGCTTTGAATAACATCCCAGATGGCGATATGGTGGCGGAGCAACATGGCTGTTTTCTCTTCAACTGTCTGCGGAGTTTCATCCTCACAAAGTTTCGCCAACAATTTCCAGAATCGATTTTGTTTATGTCCGTAGTAGAAATTATTTTCCCGTGATTTTACAGAAGGAAGAGTTCCAAGAATCAGAATCTCGGAGTCTTCATTATATATTGGTTCAAAGGAATGGGTAATGTGTTCATATTCCATGGTTGTGCTCACTTTCTGATGGTTTGGAGTAAGTTTTATAACAAGTATAGTGTCTTGAGGAGATTGTGTCAATGATACTGTTTGCGTTGCTGGTCGCACACCGTGTGAACAGTAACTGCTACAAGGAGCAACTTCGCATCCACACAAAGGTTGCTTTTACCTGCGTAATGGATTATACTAGTCTGACAGGGAATTTTGAAACGGAGGATTTTACAATGAAAATTGCAGTAACTTATGACAACGGAAATATTTTCCAGCATTTTGGAAAGACAGAGACTTTCAAAGTGTACGAAGTGGAAGATAATAAGGTGGTTTCCAGTGAAGTGATCGGTTCTAATGGGGAAGGACACGGAGCTCTGGCAGGACTGCTTGCAGGACAGAACGTAGATGTTCTGATCTGTGGTGGAATCGGTGGCGGAGCTCAGACAGCACTTGCAGAGGCCGGCGTTGAATTATGTTCAGGTGCTCAGGGAGACGCAGATCAGGCAGTAGAGGCATACCTGAAAGGCGAGCTTGCATCCAAAGGAGCTACTTGTGATCATCATCACCATGAGGAAGGACATTCTTGTGGAGATCATGAAGAGGGACATTCTTGTGGAAGCAGCTGCGGTGGCGGATGCGGATCACACACTACAATGGAAGGAAAGAATGTTGGAAAGAAATGCCGTACACATTACAAAGGAACATTCAATGACGGAACTCAGTTTGATTCTTCTTATGACCGTGGAGAGCCGCTTGAGTTCGTATGTGGTGCAGGACAGATGATCAAAGGATTTGATGCAGCAGTAGCTGATATGGAAGTTGGTCAGGTAGTGGACATCCATCTGATGCCGGAAGAAGCTTATGGAATGCCGAATCCGGAAGCTATCTTCACAGTAGAGATTGCAGAACTCCCGGGATCTGAAGACCTTGAAGTGGGACAGCAGGTTTACCTGTCCAATCAGTATGGACAGCCATTTCCGGTAAAGGTAACAGCTAAGGAAGAGACAACAATCACTTTCGATGCAAACCATGAGATGGCAGGAAAAGAACTGAACTTCAAGATTGAGCTTGTATCAGTAGAATAAAAAGTAAATAGAAGTAATTAGAAATTCCAGTAAGAAATATCTAATAAGAAACATAGAAAGAGGGCGGTGCTTCAACGATTGAGAAATCGTGAAGTACTGCCCTCTCTCTGTAATTGCAGGTAAAGATTTAAATTGCTACGGATTTACACTATCACTCACAATCTTTCCATCCATAATGCGGACAACACGATCAACCTGATTAGCAATTTCATCATCATGTGTAATGATAATAACTGTTCTTCCAGACTTATGAAGGTCTTTCAGAATATTCATGATCTCGATAGTTGATTTACTGTCCAGGTTACCGGTCGGTTCATCGGCAAGGATGATCGGCGGCTGTGCGGCAATTGCTCTGGCTACAGCGACACGCTGCTGCTGTCCACCGGAAAGCTGGTTCGGTCTGTGGTCCATACGATTTTCCAGTCCAACTTTCGATAGAGCTTCCCCGGCAATCTCTTTTCTTTGTTGCTTTCCAAGTCCGCGATAGATCAGTGGAAGTTCTACATTTCCAAGTGCATCCAAGTTTGGAATCAGATTAAATCCCTGAAAGATGAAGCCGATCTTGTGATTGCGGATATCAGACAGTTCATTGTCTGAGAGATTGGCAACATCTTTTCCGTCCAGAAAATATTCCCCGGAATCAGGTGTGTCAAGACAGCCGAGCATATTCATAAATGTAGATTTACCAGAACCGGAATGTCCGACAATGGCAATAAATTCTCCCTGGTTGATCTCAAGAGAAACATCATCCAGCGCGCGGACTTCATTTTCTCCAGGATTGTAGATCTTGTACATATTTTTAACACGAATGAGTGGCTCCATAATAACCTCCTTAAAAAATAAAATAAATAACTCAATAAAAATTCTAATTTCCAAAATAAGCATTGAGTCCAAGAACTAGACCATCAGCCAGACTGTTTAGTGTGGAATCACTGTGGTCAGAGCTTGCATTTCCAAGTTCCATATCAACAGACGGAATTGTACTATAAGAAGTCTGCGTCAGATCGATATTCATAGAACCATTTTGGTAAATGGTCATTCCTTCTGTACGAAGTCCTTCTACAAGAGAGGCCCCAAGTGCATCATGTTCCTGCCAGTGGGAAGCGACAGGTTCCATACTTTTCAGACCATCCGGCACAGAAATGTAGAAACAGCCTTTGTCATATCCCAATCCATCTCCATCCCAGTGGAGTGAGATGTGACAGTCAGCTACATTGTTACAGACTACGGTGCGGGCAACGTTATCAAGCTGGACATCGTCGCTGTTTCTCACCATAAGGACATCATATCCTTGAGCAAGCAGCTTATCTTTCAGAATCTGAGCCATCTGAAGTGTAACAGTGCTTTCAGCAGTTCCATCGTTAAATGTCATTCCTCCGGAAACTGCAGTCGCATAAGTTGCACCCTGAGCAGTGCTTCCGCCGGTTGTCTTTGGAGAACCGTCCGGGTGACACTGTGTCTTTACAGAAGCACCACCGGAAGTTCCATGTCCGGCATTCACGCCAACGACGATATCCTTGCGGTCAGAATCTGCAAGATAAATAGTAGCTGTTCCAGAATTGATTGCAGAAAAGTCTGCGTATTGCCAGGAAGGGTCAAAGCTGATCTCCTGTCCATTGCTGTAAAGAGCCGCTGCGCCGGTCAGCAGTTCCTGCTGAGTTACGGATTCAGATTCAGAAGCAGATGGGGTGGCGGCATCAGCAGAAGAAGTTTCATCTACAGTTTCATTTTCAGAATCTGATGAGATAGAAAAATCATCCGCTGTCTTGGGTGGTGCCTTAGTACCCTGCGCCTGCGCCGTGTCCGTACTGGATTTGTGCTGTATGCTACCGCATCCGGTCAGGCAGCAACACAGGAGAACGGCACAAGAGAATCGAAAAAATAGGTTTTTCAATTTCAATCTCCTTTATGATAAATATTACTGTTCTCATTGTATCATAATCATTTTCCAAATAGGGAAAATTCAGATAAAATTAAGGTTTCAAAAAGGAAAATATAATGTAAAAAATTCAAGGCGATTGCATAATCATTTTGATTGCGATAGACTACAAGAGAAAGAATATCATAGTTAGGGAATTTTGCCAGCCAATAGCATATAGTGTGGCGGGAGTTCTAGTGCTACGCAATTCGCATAATCATAATATACGAGGACAATATATATGGAAGAACAACAAGAAAAAACGCAAGGAAAAAAACAAGATAAAAAATTGTGGAAGATTTTCTGGTCGACTTTTTACTTAAGTGCGTTCACATTTGGTGGCGGTTATGTGATCGTCAGCCTGATGAAGAAAAAGTTCGTAGACGAATATCATTGGATTGAAGAAGAGGAGATGCTGGATCTTGTGGCGATCGCGCAGTCGGCACCGGGAGCAATCGCAGTGAACGGAGCAATCGTGATCGGATATAAACTGGCTGGAATTACGGGGATTCTGACAGCAATTGCCGGGACAGTAATCCCACCATTTCTTATTATATCGATACTTTCTGCCGGTTATCAGGCATTTCGAAGTAACCAGATCATCAGCTTAATGCTCGAAGGAATGCAGGCCGGAGTGGGCGCCGTGATCGCATCTGTGACATATGACATGGGTGCCGGAATCGTGAAGAAGAAAGATGCTTTGTCATACGTACTTATGGTCGGGGCATTTATAGCTTCCTGCATATTTGAGGTAAATGTAGTCTATGTGATTCTGATCTGTGGAATTGTCGGAGTACTCCGCGCATTAATTGAGAAAAAGATCACGAGGAAAGGAAGTGAAGAGAAATGATTTATTTGAAATTATTTTTAAGCTTTCTTCAGATTGGACTGTTCAGCTTTGGGGGCGGTTATGCGGCGATGCCTCTGATCCGGGAACAGGTTGTGACACAGCATGGTTGGCTTACGATGACAGAATTCACAGATTTGATCACGATTTCCCAGATGACACCTGGGCCAATTGCGATCAATGCGGCAACATTTGTCGGCAGCAAGATTGCGGGAGTTCCGGGATCTGTTGCGGCGACCTGTGGGTGCATTCTGCCGTCTTGTATTATCGTAACTTTGATCGCATGGTTTTATTTAAGATATAAGAAAATGAAAATGTTCCAGAGCGTGCTGGAATCCTTAAGACCGGCAGTTGTCGCACTGATCGCCTCCGCAGGTATCGCAATTCTGCACACTGCATTCTGGACAGATGGAATTGTGCAGTTTGCGACGACAAAATGGTCTATGGTGGTGATCTTTGGAATCTGTCTGTTATTGCTTCGTAAGACAAAACTGAATCCGGTGGTTGTGATGATGCTTGCGGGAGTGATGAACGTGGCAGTAAGATATGCAGCCGGATAAAATAGCGAATCCATGCAGGTTCCGGTAAAGAAATGCGAATAGGTGAAAAATATGAAGACTTATGTGGAAAACATTTCAAAGTTCATGGTATATTGTGAATAACTTTCATGGTATACTGTACATACGTTGTAAAGATAAGAACAGGAGAGCGAAATGAGCGAACAGAACAATCAGAACATACAAGAATCACAGACACCGCACAAGCGTCGTGTGAGATATAAAGGAAAATACCCGAAGAAATTCGAGGAGAAATATAAAGAGTTACAGCCGGAGAAATACAAGGATACAATCGCGCATGTAATCCAGAAGGGAAATACTCCTGCCGGAATGCACATTTCCATCATGGTAAATGAGATCCTTGATTTTCTGAAAATCCAGCCGGGTGAGACAGGATTTGACGCGACACTCGGATACGGTGGACATACGAAAGCAATGCTGGAATGTCTGAAAGGTGAGGGGCACATCTATGCAACAGATGTTGACCCGGAAGAGTCTGCAAAGACAAGAAAACGTCTGGCAGATCAGGGATTCGGAGAAGACATTTTAAGTATCCGTCTGCAGAATTTCTGCACGATCGATGAGATTGCAAAAGAAGTTGGAGGATTTGATTTTATCCTTGCGGATCTTGGAGTTTCCTCTATGCAGATCGACAATCCGAAGAGAGGATTTTCTTTCAAAGTTGACGGACCGCTGGATCTGCGACTGAACCAGGAGAAGGGAATCAGCGCAGCAGAGCGCCTTGATAACATTTCCGAGGAAGAGCTTGCCGGAATGCTTTACGAGAATTCAGATGAGCCATACTGCGAAGAGCTGGCGAAAGCGATCACAACAGAGATCCGCAAGGGCAATCGCATTGATACAACAACAAAGCTTAGAAATGTCATCGAGAAGACTTTAGATTTCCTTCCAAATAATAAAGAAAAGAAGGACATTATCAAAAAGACTTGCCAGAGAACATTCCAGGCACTTCGTATTGATGTCAATAATGAGTTCGAAGTGCTGTATGAATTCATGGAGAAACTCCCGGGAGCACTAAAACCGGGCGGAAGAGTAGCAATTCTTACATTCCATTCCGGAGAGGACAAGCTTGTAAAAAAAGCACTCAAAGCAGGATACAAAGAAGGAATTTATTCCGAATATGCAAGGGATGTTGTACGTCCGTCAGCGCAGGAATGTGCACAGAACGGAAGAGCAAGATCTACGAAGATGCGCTGGGCCGTGAAGGCGGAATAGTTGACTTCAATATAATGAAATGTTATAGTTAGTCAGAAATAATAGCGTTCGGTGCTGTTTGATCAGAGAATATATTTCCATATCCTGATCGAAACAGGTAAAAGGGAAACAGGTGCAAGACCTGTACGAACTCGTCACTGTGAGCAGAGATGCGGTCTTCTTAGAAATTAGATTTCAGAAGACCGCTCCTATACAGACAAGTGTGGAGAGTCCACACATCCACTGGGAGACCGGGAAGGTGTTCTGTATAGAAGATCTGTAAGTCAGGAAACCTGCCGGCCGTTGGTGCGGGGAATATACGAATTCCAGATCACGAGTAATTGATTGTACCGAAAGAACCATTCTTACTGTTCGCATTACGTGTGACCAGCAATCATTCATTTGATTCAAGATAATTCTATCCATTTTCCGTATTTTATAATTCACAACTTAAGAGGAGACAAAAAAGAAATGAAAAATAAGAGCAGATGGCTTGCGCTTATGCTGACAGGTTCTATGGTGATTTCACCATTGTCTTATACAAGAACATATGCGGCAGAAAATGAGCAGCAGTATGAGACAAATTTACAGGAATCTGTTGAGGCGGAAGAGCCTGGTCAAGATAAGAAACAAGATGAAAGTCAGACAGAAGATGCGGGAAATGTTAAGGAAGATAAAAGAAATGACGATTTAACAAAAGAAGATCAGAAAAAGGAATCTGATAAAGTTGATAATTCTTCGGATAAATCAGATGATCAGAATTCAATCGAAGCGGAAACAAAACCAGATTTAGAGAATAACTCAGAAAATAATTCAGAAAACAACTTAGAAAATAACTCAGAAGAGAAAGATACAGAAACCACCGGGAAAAATCCAGGCACAACTGTCTCAGATCAGGTTGCGGACGAAAAAACTGATAACAAGGATACACAGATAAAAGATGAGACAGGCAAGTCAGAACCTTCTACGGATTCTAACGATTCTACGAATACTCCGGAACCGGAACTTCCGCCACTGCAGGAGGCTCCTTCTGTAACAGGAGAATCTGTGAAAGTAGTAAAAGAAGACGCTGAAGAGTTCAAGATGTTCAAGGTCAGTGAGTCAACAGTTGTTGAAAAGGATGGCGAACTTGATATTACGATCAAGACAAACAACACAGGATTTGATGCGCTATATCTTGGTTCAAAAGATGACTTGTTGAAAGCATCTGTTATAGAAGGAACAAAGGATGAAGAAGGTGCATGGACATTTCATTTCAATGTGCCGAAAGAAAAAGCAGGTCAGACAATTCCGGTATCTTTGAGAAAGTCAAAAGATCAGACCTGGTATGACAAACAGTACTTATGGATGTACATTCCGAATCCGGGAGAAACTTCAACACCGGATCCGGCACCAACTCCAACACCGACACCGGAAGCAACAGTAGCAAACGGAATCTACAGTATGGATGTAACTTCCAGTTCTTCCATGTTTAAAGTAGTGGATTGTATCCTGACAGCAAAAGACGGAAAAATGAGTGCCGTGCTTACATTAAGCGGAACCGGTTACGGCTATCTGTATATGGGAACAAAGGAAGAGGCTGCAAGCGCAGATCAGTCATCCTGGATTCCATATCAGGTGAATGAAGAAGGAAAATATACTTATACTGTTCCGGTAGAAGCGTTGGATAAGGAAATCGCAGTAGCAGCCTATTCCATTAAAAAAGGAATCTGGTATGACAGAATGCTGACTTTCCAGTCAGAGACAATGAAGAAGATTGCCGATCTTAATTCTACAGATTCTGAGAATAAAGGTGATTCCGGAAACAACGGAAACACAGGAAATTCCGGAACTACTGGTGGTTCCAACAATACAGGTAATACAGGAACAAACAATTCTGCTTTCCCAGGCGGTTCTGTACCTGGAACTAATTCAGGAAAAATAGATGGAAATGACGGAAAAGCAGATAATGTATCAAAATACGAATCCGATACAAGTGGCTCTACTTCTCATGTAGACAGTGCCACAGCACTGAAAGACGGTGTATATACTCCGGATCGTTTTACCTGGTCCGGTGGAACAGGTAAGGTTCAGATTACTTGTAATAAAGTGACGATCCAGAATGGACAGGCTTATGCAACACTCGTGTTCAGCAGTGATCATTATCAGTATGTGAAAGCGAACGGAAATAAGTATTACACAACAAAGGGCGGCGGATCAGCGACAGTTGTTATCCCGGTTGCATTGAATCAGAATAATAAGATTATTGGAATGACAGATAAAATGTCTGTTGCACATGAGATAGAATATACGATTTTCATTTATCTTGCAGCGGCGAATGGAGGAACATCTGCAAACGGAACAGATATTTCAACAAGCAGTAACCAGAAGCTGGATGAAAAAGCACCTGAAATCATAGGTTTGGAATATCAGTCAGAGACAAAGCTTGACTATGCAGAATATTTCAAGATTTATCATTATGATCAGGGGATTGTACTTCTTGAAATCGATATGACGAAGGACACAGCAAGAGACCCGGAAAAAGCAGAGGAAACAAAGTCTGAAAATGAGAAGTCCGCAGAAGATAAAGAGAAGTCTTCCAAGAAGAAAGTAGCTTCTGTTACGATCAATAGATCAGAAGATTCTAAGAACTCAGATGCAGAAAGCAAAGTAGATGCTTCTGTCGAGGAATCCGCAGCTTCGGATAACAACGGCACAAGCGAACAGGAACTGGCAGCAGAGCTTTACAAGGGAAATGTTGTGAAATATCTGATCGTTCCGGAGGATGTGGAAGTTCCGGTTGGTCTTGAGCAGGATATGATCATTGTGAAAAAACCGACAGATCATACTTATGCAGAGTCTGATGAGATTCTGAATATGATGAAAGATCTAGATCTTCTTGATAATATTGCGGCAGTTGGAATGAAGAGCAAAGACTGTACAGTATCCGAGATTGCTGATAAGATGAAAGCAAAAGACGGAGAGAAGAATGCTGAAGTTGCATATGCAGGAACAGCGGATAAACTGAAGTTAAAGAACTTTGTGAAGAGTGAAGTGAATCTTGCTTTGTTCTCCGGCGATATTCTTCCAAGAGAAGATTCTGAGGAAAATGCAGCGAAAGATACTGACAAAATAGCAGATAAAGACAGTAAAGATACAAAAGAGACTCTGACAGTAGAAGAGCAGACAGAACAGTTTGAAAATCTGACAGAGAAGCTTGCGACACTTGGAATTCCGGTACTCGTTGATCGTTCTTCTGAGGAAAAGACAGAACTTGGAAAGCAGGAGTGGATCAAGGTTTACGGTGTTCTCTACGGATGTGAAGAGCTGACGAACGAGAAGTTTGATGCGGCAGTAGCAGTGGCAGAGAAATAGGAGAGAAAAATAGAATGAAGATAAGAAGATGCAGAATCACAGCGTTCATGCTTTCAGCTGCACTTCTGCTCGGAGGCTGCGGTTCTACCGCAGCCTCCGGTGGAAACAGCGGTAATAATTCAGCAGGTACAGATGTGACAAAGGATAAGACCAAAGATGCAGCTGACAAGACAAAAAAAGCACCGGAGATCGAAGGGCTTACCTATGAATCTACAATGGATCTGACTTACGCGACAGAATTCGATGTATACTATTATAAGGACGGATATAAGTTAATCGATGTCCATGAAGATAAGCAATATCTGATTGTTCCGAAAGGAAAAGAAGAACCGGAAAATCTGGCGGATGATATTGTTGTGATCCAGCAGCCGACAGAGAACATTTATATGGCGGCGACAGCATCCATGTCTCTGTTTGATGCAATCGGCGGAATTGACAAGGTGAAATTCTCCGGACTTGAGGCCTCTGGCTGGTATGTAGAGAGTGCAAAGGAAGCAATGGAATCCGGAGCGATGACATTTGCGGGAAAATACAGCGAACCGGATTATGAGACTCTCGTTGACGGAGACTGTGATCTGGCAATCGAATCAACGATGATCCTTCATACACCGAAGGTACAGGAAATGATCGAAGATCTTGGGATTCCGGTATTTGTAGACTACTCCAGTTATGAGTCACATCCGCTTGGAAGAACCGAGTGGATCAAGCTTTATGGGGCGCTTTTGAATAAAGAGGAAGAAGCGGATACATTTTTTGACCAGCAGGCTCATGTAATCGAGGAACTGAAAGGCTTTGAGAACACGGAAAAGACGGTTGCTTATTTCTATGTGAGTACAGATGGTTCAATCGTTGTGAGAAAATCTGACGATTATATTCCGTCAATGATCGAAATCGCAGGTGGAAGATATGCGTTCAAAGATCTGAAGAATCCGGACAGCAACGCACCATCTGTTAAACTGACGATGGAGGAATTCTATGCGACTGCTGTAGATGCAGATTATCTGATCTACAACGGGACGATCGACGGACAGATAAATAGTATCAGTGAGTTGGAAGCAAAGAATGAATTGTTCTCTGAATTCAAGGCGGTGAAAGACGGAAATGTCTGGTATACTGGAAAGAACTTATATCAGGCAACAGATACAGTCGGAGAGCTGATTAAAGATATGCATCTGATGCTGACAGACGGTGATGCATCTCAGATGACATTTCTTGAAAAGATGGAGTAGAAGAATGGAGCAGACAAGTTTTCATCAGGAAAATTTCAGACGGCGTACAAGATACACAGCGGTATTTCTGATTCTTGCAGCAGTATTTTGTGTTGTGACGGTGCTAAATATCAATACCGGAAATGTTCATATTCCGGTGCCTAAGATTCTGCGCATTCTCTTTCTGAAAGAAGGAGCGGCGACAGAGTACAATATTATATGGAAGATCCGTCTTCCGAGAATTCTGATGGCAGCGCTGCTTGGTGGTGCATTGTCTCTTTCAGGCTTTTTGCTGCAGACATTTTTTTCTAATCCTATTGCCGGACCTTTCGTTCTCGGAATTTCTTCCGGAGCGAAAATGGTCGTGGCACTTACAATGATCGTGTATTTGAAATATATCGGAAGATTTTCTTCGTATACACTGATTCTTGCAGCATTTATCGGGTCGCTGATCTCGACGGGATTTATCCTTCTGATGTCGAAAAAAGTGCAGCATATGGCGTCTCTTCTTGTCGGGGGGATCATGATCGGATATATCTGTTCGGCTATCACGGATTTTGTTGTGACATTTGCGGATGATTCTGATATTGTGAATCTGCACGGGTGGTCACAGGGAAGTTTTTCCGGAATGAGCTGGAGCAATATTCGTGTGGCAGCAGTGGTTGTCGGACTTGCGGTGCTGTTTACATTTTTCCTGTCCAAACCAATCAGTGCATATCAATTGGGAGAAGCATATGCGCAGAGTATGGGAGTCAACATCAAGACATTTCGCGTGATTTTGATCTTGCTTTCCAGTATTCTGTCAGCGTGTGTGACAGCATTTGCGGGACCGATTTCCTTCGTGGGAATCGCAGTTCCGTTTCTTGCAAGGAAGGCATTTGGAACATCAAAACCGATCGTGGTTATACCGGGAACGTTCTTTATGGGAGCTGTGTTCTGTATGATCTGTGACTTGATCGCACGAATGGCACTGGCACCGGTGGAATTGAATATCAGTACGGTGACTTCTATTCTGGGTGCACCGATCGTTATCTATATGATGATACCGAAGGGAGGAAGAAAATAAGATGGCAGATTATTATTTTCAAATGAAAGACCTGTCGGTAGGTTATAATGGAAACTCCCTGATCCGTGATATTAATATCGGGATCAACAAGGGGGAGATCGTGACTTTGATCGGGCCGAATGGTTCAGGAAAGTCAACGATTTTGAAAAGTATTACAAGACAGCTGAAAGTCGTTGGAGGGAATGTATTTTTTGACGATACTTCTCTTCTGAAACTGCCGTACAAAGAGCTTGCGTCTAAGATGGCGGTCGTGTTGACGGATCGGATCAAGACAGAGTTGATGACTTGTCATGATATTGTGGCGACCGGACGCTATCCTTACACAGGACGACTTGGGATTCTGACGCAGGAAGATGAATGTCTGGTGGAAGAGGCGATGCAGGCGGTGCATGCGCAGGAGCTCGGCAACCGTGATTTTAATGCGATTAGTGACGGACAGAAGCAGCGCGTTCTGCTGGCGAGAGCAATCTGTCAGAACCCGGATGTGATCGTTTTAGATGAGCCGACTTCATTCCTGGATGTAAAATATAAGTTGGAGCTGTTGTCTATCCTTGAGCGGATGGCAAGGCAGAAGAAGATTACGGTGATTATGTCTCTTCATGAAATCGATCTGGCACAGAAGATTTCAGATAAGATCATCTGTGTCAAAGGCGAGACGATTTCACATTACGGAAGTCCGGAAGAAGTATTTACAGAAGAAATCATTCGCGAATTGTATGGAATCAATAATGGATATTTTGACCCGCTTTTTGGAAGTATTGAACTTCCTGCGCCGGAGGGTGAGCCGGAAGTGTTCGTGATCTCTTCCGGCGGAACTGGAATCCCGGTTTATCGAAGACTTCAGAAGGAGCACATCCCGTTTGCGGCAGGTATTTTATATGAAAATGATATGGATTACCGGCTGGCAAGATTACTTGCGGCAGAAGTGATCACGGAAGAACCGTTTGAGGAGATTCGGGAAGAAACGCTTCAGAAAGCATTTGAGACAATAGGGAAATGTAAGCGTGTGATCAATGCCGGAGTGAAGATCGGAACATGGAATATAGGGATTGAGAGATTGCTTGAAAGAGCAGAAATAGAAGGGAAATTATAAAAACGTATAAAAATGAGCCGAGATAGCATTTTAAATGTGTTTTAAAAAGCGCTGTCAACGCTCTTTTTTGTTGCTATTCATGATTGTGAATGGTAGAATAGAACAGTATAGGCTATAAAAAAGATGGGAAAATAGCAGTACAGACTGTTATGTGATGGGAGGCAATTTATGAGTAACAATGGACAATCAGCAAAGAGAGCAAGCTTCTCGGGTAAAATCGGATATGTGCTTGCTGTTGCAGGCTCAGCAGTCGGCCTGGGAAATATCTGGAGATTCCCGTATCTGGCTGCGAAATATGGAGGGGGAATCTTCCTTCTCGTTTATCTGATTCTGACCGTATCTTTTGGATATGTTCTGATCATGTCAGAGACAGCACTTGGAAGAATGACAAGAAAAAGTCCGGTTGGAGCTTTTCAGACATTTGGTAAGACAAAATCATTTAAGATCGGCGGATGGCTCAATGCAATAATCCCTATGCTGATCGTGCCGTATTATAGTTCGATCGGTGGCTGGGTTATCAAGTACCTTGCAGAGTATTTGAAAGGAAATGTGCAGACTGTTGCACAGGACGGATATTTTACAGAATTTATTTCAGATTCTTTTCAGGTAGAAGCATGGTTCATCGTGTTTTCTATTCTTGTATTCTGCGTTATCCTGGCAGGAGTTGAGAATGGTGTAGAGCGAGTATCTAAGATTATGATGCCAATCCTTGTTATCCTTGCGGTTATCGTAGCAATTTA
>OLOS01001985.1_pt1 | contig 15018 bp, 7 predicted proteins | sample 1672631 | NCBI WGS metagenome assembly OLOS01 (sample SAMEA3136707, study PRJEB25190) | human gut metagenome | biome: human gut; feature: human-associated habitat; material: faeces | place: Austria | collected 2013 | reverse complement strand
GCGCTGAACTTGTAGCCGGTTCTTTTACACCATTTTTGGAAGGTGTCTGTAAAAGTCGCCAGGGACAAAGCTGCCACGCATTCTTTATGCCAGAAGCGAAGAACAAAATCTATCCACTTCACATGGCCCCTGGAGTTACGGCTGTCATCCCGAAACAGTTTGTTGGCTCCGGGAAAGGTCTGGTCCAGAAGTGAGATCAATCCGTTTCGCAGCATCCCTGCAGTTGTTGCGGTCCTTTCATAGAGTCGGCTCTGGATTTTTAACAGCTGACGGGTCTCGTCCTCGCCAGCGTATTCCTGTAAGTCGATCCAGAAGGTAAGACCGTAGTTCGCAATTTTCATCGCGTCCGCACGGTCTGTTTTGACCTTACGAATAGAGTTGTCGCTAAAATTGTGGATCAGAATTGCGTTCACAACACTTACATAGAACCCGGCTTCTTTCAGAGTCATCGCAATTGGCCGCCAGTACATCCCGGTGTGTTCCATAACGATCCTGATCTCTCCGTCAAGTTCTCTGAGCTTCGTGATCAGCTTTTTAAGGCCTTCTGCAGTATGCTCAACATCAAACGGCAGAAGAACGACTTCCCCTCCCGGACGGCGGGCAGCGACCGTGCTTTTGTGTTTTGATACATCGATTCCAACGGCAGTGATCGTTCCTGTGTTCATAGGCAGTCCTCCCAATCAGATTCATAATCGGCGACCGCCGCAGTTCATTACCTGTTCAGCTTGCTTTGTTACACGAATGTACGGATCACTCCGATAACTCAACCTGCATCAATCGAACGCTGCAATGAAAGGGCCGGCTGACAGTTTGCACCATCGAGCGTGGTTAGCTCAAGCAATGCTTCGAAAGGCCGATTACCCTCTCATTGTAGCTTTGGTAAGAACCGCTGAACAGCACATTCTTTAACATGCTGCCTTTGGGGTCAAGCATATTGTAGACCAGCCAAGCAAAGTCAAGGACAGAATAAAACTTTGCTCACTCCAAAAAGTGCGCAACAATGAGGCTCACGGCGAAAGCCGTGAGCCTGAACGCATATTGTTGTCTTACGCCGCAGCGAGCAGTGCCATATGCTCCTGTGGCGTGCGGAGTTCAAACGGTCTGCGGTCACGCAGTACTGCATAGATGATGTTCGAGAGCTTACGCATTACTGCTACCCGTGCCACCTTGCACGGTTTCTCAGCGCACTTCCTCTCGTAGTATTCAGCCAGGACAGGGTTTCTGTATGTACCGTCTCTGTTTCGTGAAACGCTGCTCACCGCTGCCATGTGCAGCACGGCGCGAACCTGCGGCGACCCACGCTTTGACAGCTTGTTTTTGCGGCCCTTGAACGTCCCTGACTGTCTCTCGCCAGGATCAAGGCCGAAATATGCCGCTAGCTGCTTAGGCTTCCTGAACAGAGATATGTTTCCCATCTCAGCCGCTATGACCACCGCTGAGCTGAAACCGATGCCGGGGATGCTGCAAAGCAGTTTCACGTCTTCGTCAAGGCGTGTGTCCTGCGTTACCAACTCCTTTATTTCTCCCTCAATGCGCTGTATGGCGGCGAGCAGCCCCTCAATGATGTCCAGCACATTCTTGATCAGGCTGGCGTTGCTCGCAGACCTGACGCCAATTACTTGGGCAGATCCGGCTGCTTCTCTGAGTTTCGCAGCCTTTTCAGCTCCAAACTTTGGCCCCTTGTTGCCGGCTTCACAGATTGCTTTGGCCAACAGGCTCCCATCTGCATTCAGCAGCTTTTCAGGCGTCGGGCACATATGCAAAACTGCGCGCGATGCACTTCCTCCAACGTCAGAGAACACCTCGCCATATCCAGGGAAGATCTGATCCAGATATGCCGTCAGCCTGTTTTTGAAGCGCGCAACGTCGCCTTTGAGCTCGCTGCGCTGGCGTGTGAGCAGACGAAGGCCGCGCAAGGAGCTCGTAGGTATTTGCGACGGCCGCAAAACCTTAAGTCTGTAGAGCATGGCTATGCGATACGCATCTACGCGGTCATTCTTGACCTTACGAACATTTATGTTCTTCAATGCTCCACTTTGTATGGGGTTGACCACAACGACTTCAAAGCCTGCATCCGTGAAGAACTGGAACAGGATGAGATGGTAATGCGACGTAGATTCCATGACAACTACTGGCCTTGCTCCGCATTCCAACTCGATCTCATGCAGCTTTTTCTCTGCAAGATTCATGCTGCCCATGTCATGGTAGATTTTCTGCCTGAGCAGCACATTGTTGTCCGGACTGAGGACGCACAGGTCGCTGAAACGCTTGCTGACGTCAACACCTGCTACTGGAACGAAGATTTTCATGAAACAACCTCCTATGCGGGACAACATCCTGATGCGGGAATTGACATGCGCGTGAAATACGCGGGTAAGCGGCAGGGCCGCACCCATCCAGCCTAAAAGAAAAGACTCCCGCGGGATGAACGGACTGTCTACACTGAGGGTAATTTAAGCTAAAACCCAGCAAGCAATTCTGCCACTTTCGCCCCGCTTTTTGTCTGAAGCGTATCATGCGGATGAAACAGCTGCAACCCCGCCGTTTACGAGGTTATTGTACCAGCAAGCAATGGCTTCTGGGTCAGTCTTGCTGAGGTTGTAGTCGCTTTTGCTGAGCATAAAATTACGATTTCGTCACAGCAAAGGAGGCGCTCAGTAAGATATAAAGGAGCAGGCAACACTTCCCTGTGTAATTTAGGGGTGAAAGCGTTCGAGAGTGTCTAAATTTGTAATGTAGTGAGATTGTTGCACAGCGTATGCGCATTATATGTCACTTATAGCGCACGCCATATTTTGGCCATATTGATGGCAATTGAGCTTGCCGAGAACAAAATTCAACAAAAGAAAAAAGCGCCATAAAGTTTACTTTCAGGCGCAAATACTGCATATTGCTGCATTAGCAAAATGATAATATTTAATTCTTTAAAATATTAGACGGGACTACCCGCGCAAATCAACGACACATAAATGGTGTAATGACGCGCAATATCCAGACGTTAGACGAATAGGCAATAAAAGGTTGACAGAGTCACTGTGAGAAATTGTGATTTTGGTATAAATGGCCATCATCAGCGGGCACCCGCTGATGATGAGTGAAAATCATTTAAAGGAGGGATCCCGAGCATGAGCAAACGCATTTTGCCAGTGGTATTGGTGCTGTGCATAATAATGGCAATGGCTCCGGCTGCTTTCGCGACCGGCGAGGTTGAACCCGCATGGGACGGTGTAACTAGAGAAGATATACCATTTGTTAACGGACGGTATGAGATTTCAACAGGCGCTCAGCTTGCAAGGTTGTCTGATAATGTAAACTCCGGCACCTCTTACAACGGGCAAACAATTGTAATTGTTAATGACATTGATCTTGGAGGACACAGTTTAATCCCTATTGGAACACGTGATGAAGGTTTTGGAGGCATTCTGACAGGTCAGCAGAAGGAGGATGGTACTTATACCTCCATCAAGAATGCTGAGATCAACTACGGCAATTCTATTGAGAATGTTGGCGTGATTGGCTTTGTAGATGGCGGTACTGTGCAAAACCTGTATTTCGATAATATCGATGTTGTAAGCACGGCCAATGTCAGTTCTTCCACATTTTCTGATTATGAATCGTCAACAGGAGTTGCTGTTGGAACTCTGAACAGTGGAAGCCTTGTTAATTTAACTGTTCTGGATAATTGCTCTGTTTCTGGTGTGCTCCGCACAGGTGGAATTGTTGGTGATGCCAATGGTAATAGCAGCAGCATTAACGGCTGTACCAATAATGGTACGGTTAACGGTAGCGCGAATTATACTGGTGGAATCGTGGGTGCAACGCATAATATAGATAGTTATTCAACCACCCGTGGAACTACTGTGACTAACTGCGTTAATACCGGTACTGTATCTGGTACGTCGGAAGTAGGCGGTATTATAGGCTATGCTGACAGAGCTTATGTATTTGATTGCGACAATAGCGGCTCAGTAACTGGTACCGGCAATTATGGCACAGGCGGTATAGTAGGCTGTGATATACACAATCAATATAATTATTATATTTTTAAGCTGCACACACTGAATGGATCGACAATAGAGGAATGTACAAATAGCGGTACCATTACGGCTCCGAGGGCTGGCGGAATTCTTGGAAGCTATGTTGTGGCTCCTGGAGATGAGTGCCCCACTTCGGATGCAACGTCAACTATAACCGCCTGCACTAATTCGGGGAATATAGTTGGACCCGAAGCCAAATGCGGCGTGATTGCCGGTATGCAAATCAGTTATGCTCAGGGAGACAGTCCGTCTCTATTTGAATACATGAAAATGATTATTAGTAATTGCACAAATACCGGCACACTCAATGGTGAGAGCGTAGAGATCCTTTCGCCGGGAGTAATAGGATAAAGAGGTTGATATGATGAAGCACTTATTCAAACGCGTTGCCGCTTTGCTCTTATCAGTGATCCTGGTGGCATCATTGATTACGGCAGCATCAGCAGACGACGTCATATTTTCTATTTATGATGCAGATGGAGAATTAATCAAAACTTTAAATACCATAAACATAGTACTAGACGCCGAAGTAGGAAAGTATGTTGACGAAGACTCCCCAATTACCATAGTACAAGAAAAGGATATAGTCTTGCCATCTACGATTACAAACCAAGATGATTTGCTTGGTGTATGGATAGGACCAAATATGACCCTTGATATGAATGGACATTCCATCACACTTAATGAAAACAACGTAGGTGCCGGTTTTGCCGTTACCGTGGGAGTAAAAAATCAGTACGGCAAACAAATAGTTATAAAAAATGGGTCGATAATTATTAACGCAAAAAGTGAAGCTGCTGAGGCATTGTTCTACCTTGGCGTCAGTTCACAATACTATCTATTACTAGAAAATGTATCGATTTCAGGAGGAAACTATGGCGTTGTAGTTTCTGGGGATGCGCCAATACAATCAATACCTGAAACAATAGTAACCGTTTCTAATTGCATAATTAAAGATACAGATATTCCGCTTACTCTTAATCCTCTTCCGTCTCAGCCGAGCATTGAGGGTACTGCCATAGTCGTAGAATCAGGCAACATCGAAAACCTGTATTCTGGCAATGCTTATTCCGGGCGAAATGTCGCTGTTAACTCAACGTCAAAAACAATAGAAGTTGATGGTGTGACCGGCACCGTCATCGTCTCACCCGACACCACCTCCATCATTGTTGACGACGGCAACACCTACCTGTACGACACGCTCCAGGACGCGGTAGACGCTGTGGACGCTCACGGAACGATCTATCTTCTCAAGCAGCCCTCGGACGGGAAGGTCACTGTGCCGGAAGACGCCGGTTTCAGGATTGTTCCGTTTGGTGATGGCAGCGAGGTTGATACAGGCAAGCTTCAGCTTGTGACCGCGAGCGGCAACAAGGCATCTGTTGATGAGGACGGATACATAGTGATCGAGCAGCCTTGGATCGTGACGCTGGACAACGGCAACGGCGCTGCTGAAACTTACGAAGTCATCAAGGGCCAGCCCTTTACTTTCCCCGCCGCTCCCTCGAATTCCGGGTACATATTCCTCGGCTGGCGCGGGGCTGACGGCAGGACCTATAATACGGGCGACGTGGTAGAGATAAGCGGTGACACCACGTTCAAGGCGGTCTGGGGCAATCTGTCCGACGTCACCGAGCCCAGCGAGCCTAATGAACCTGTCGTGCCGGTGTTCCCTTTCAATGACGTGACTGCCCGCGACTGGTATTACAGCGCGGTCAAGTACGTCTACGAGAAGGGCCTGATGGACGGCGTTGACGTGGGCGTGTTCGAGCCGAACGCGAACATGACCCGCGCGATGGTCTGGGCGATCCTCGCCCGTATCGACGGCGAGACCGTCACCGGCGCGAACTGGATTGACACCGCCCGCGCCTGGGCGATGGCCGAGGGTGTCAGCGACGGCACCGACCCGAACGGCCTCGTGACCCGCGAGCAGTTCGCCACCATGCTCTGGCGCTACGCCGGCGAGCCCGCGAGCAGCTACAGCCTCGCGAAGTTCACCGACAATGCCAGCGTCAGCGACTGGGCGTCGACCGCGATGTCCTGGGCTGTCGAGAAGGGCATCATCACCGGCGTGACCGACTCCACCCTCGTGCCTAAGGGCACCGCCACCCGCGCACAGTGCGCCGCGATGCTCATGCGGTTTGCGGAACTGTAAACCTGCCTCATAACAGCAAATCCCGCAGCGACAATCGCTGCGGGATTTTTGCTCGTTATGCCATGGCTAATTCGGGGTTTTCGTAGATGAGCCTATGTCGCCCTCACTGACGGACTCCTAGACGGCCTCAAGATCCTCGTCGGCCAATTCGCTTTGGAATGTAGCCGTGAATCTGACACAGGTGCCGCAGGAGGCGGAGAGCTTCCGCAGCACCGGCGACATTGCCGCGCTCTCGCCGAGCTTTTTGAGCCGGCGCTCGAAGCGCAGCGCCCCGAGGTGGGTATAGAAATTCACGATGTTTCCCGTCATTCGACAGTGATCTCAAACTCGCTGTCGACTTCCTTGCAGCTGATCTTGCAACCGGCGTTGGAGGCGCAGCGGCAGATGTTCTGCAAGGGTATCTCGCTCTCGGCGAGGACGGAGACGAATATGGACACGAAGCCGATGAACTTCGCTATCTTCTTGTCCCAATTACGTCACTGCCGTATAATAGAGCCGGGAACATATAATCTGTCGCGCAAAGGCCGCTGCAGTCACATGACCGCAGCGGCCTTTTTGCATGAGCACGGCGCAATATTTCTTGCGCCGCTGCCGGGAATGGTGTAAAATAAAGTAACTAAACGGTGCACGTCGTTTTGCATTTGGAACAATGCGAACGACCCTTTGCAGTCCCGGTGGCCGTCACCTGGGCAGGGCAGCTGTGAAAAGGAGGTACTGAGAATCATGAGAAAGTATGTGTTTTCAATCGTCTTGGCACTGTGTTTGGTAGCGGCGCTGCTTCCTGGCATCCCTGCAGCGGCGGATGGTCACGGGACAAATCACACCTGCCTGTGCGGGGCGGAGAATTGTACTCAGACCGGCACCGGGCATGAGAAAATACCGGATGACGCCGTATGGGAAGGCATTGGGAATGACGAATTTGAAGATGGCACAATAGGCGAAGCGGGTCAGATCCACTACTATTATCTTACTGAGAATATTGATTGCGACGCAGGGAATTCTGGAATATATTTCGAGGGGAATGTTGTCCTATGCCTCAATGGACATAATATTGAGTTTAAACAAGGCCAGAACCGCCTGGCCATTAAACCGATTGCAGATAGTAATACTAAACTAACTATCTGCGATTGCGACAGGACAGAACATCACTGTAATGTAAAATACAGTGATACGTATAATACTAAGCAATACGATTACACCTATTATGGCGGCGCTATAAAAGGCTATCGATTAGACATATCTAGAGGCACTCTTAATCTATACAGATGCACCATAACCGGATTAAATAATGCAGCTGCTATCAATATGGCTAGTGGTACCACCTTAAATATGTATGACGGTGCCAATGTTTTGGGAAACAGCGTCAGAGATGATAGCGCCGTTTTAGTGAGGGGCGAATTCAATATGTATGGAGGCCTGATTGCCGGCAACTATGCGAACTCTGCCGCTTCCTACGGCGGCGGCGTGAGAGTTGGCGGTTCCACTACTGCGGCAACTTTCCATATGTATGACGGGACAATACAAGATAACATGGCTGATAATGGCGGCGGCGTGTCTGTAACTGGCGGCAGCACTTTCAATATGCATGGCGGCACGATAGAAAACAACGCCACGCGCGGTGGCGGATGGCAGAATTATGGCGGCGGCGTGCTTGTCCATAACGGTACCTTCAATATGTACGGCGGCACAATAACAGGCAACCAGACCGGCACCGGCAACGGCGGCGGCCTTGCGTTGAGAGAGGGGACTCAAAGTACTGCCAATATCTATGGCGGTACCATCTCTGACAACATATCGCACGGTTATGGCGGCGGCATATATGTAAGCGGCAATACGCTAAATATTCAACCTGGCAATGGAAAGATCAATATCACTGGCAACAAGGCACTCGATAATGAGGGGCATCGAACAGGTAGCGGCGGCGGCATGTATTTAGAGAATCTTGCTAACGGCACTTTGACCCTTGACCAAGTCATTATAAGCAATAATACAGCGCATGGATGTGGAGGCGGCATATATGTGAACTGCAATGTGAATATGAAAGATGGCGCTTCCATAACAGGCAATGGCGCAAACAGCGGAGAATATTTGGCTGGCGGCGGTGTTTATTTGGCCGGCGGCACGTTTGATCTTAACGGCGGAGAAATAAGCAACAACAAAGACGACATATTGAATGGCGCCGGCGTGTATGTAGCAGGCGGCACGTTCAACCTCAACAGCGGCAAAATAAATGGAAATGAAGCGAAGGACTCCGGAGGAGGAGTGTACGTGGCAGGCGGCACGTTCAACCTCAACGGCGGCGAAATAAGCAGCAACGAAGCCTCCTTCGCCGGCGGCATGGATTATGAAGCCGGCAAAGTTACAATCAACAAGGGCTCCACCATAAGCGGCAACGTAGCCAACTATGGCGGCGGCGTTTTGGTGAGCGGGAAAGATATCACCATGAGCGGCGGCAGTATCACTGGCAACGGAACGAAAGGCAATAATTATAGGTATGGCGGCGGCGTATGTATTGCACAATACACAGATCATGATACACAAACCCCTTACAGCGGTGTTTTCACCATGACCGGCGGCAGCATTACCGGAAACACTGCGGGAAGCCGTGGCGCCGGTGTGTACTTCCTGAATGGGGGCACTTTCAAGGTCTCCGGCGACGCAAATGTGACTGGCAATACCGTTGGGAACAGCGCTAACAACGTCTACCTGACTGACACCGATGGCGTGCTGACTATTATCGGTCCGCTGAATGGGGCCGGATTCGGCATCACGGCCAAATCCGACACGCACTTCACCAGCGGATGGAGCAACTGTATGTCAGGCAGCGATCCTACGCAGTTCTTTACGTCGGATCTTGATGACTGCTATGTCACCTTGTCAGGAGACGAGGTGGAGCTGCGCAATGGCTATCAGATCAATTATGAGCTCAACGGCGGTCAGTTTGTGTCCAGCTATACGCCGGTATCTTCGTATGATGGCAATCAGGACGTACAGTTGCCGGGAGTAGATAAAATCACAAGGAATGGATATACATTCGGCGGATGGTATGATAACGAAGGACTAACTGGCGAACCATATACGGTGATCCCCAGCGGCTCAACTGGGCCAAAGACCTTCTATGCCAAGTGGATGGCAAATACGTACACCGTGGAATTTGAACCCAACGGCGGCACGATAAAGGGCAGCTACGTTACTAATTACACCTATGGCGAGGGCGCTGCGCTGCCGACGGATGTCGAGAAGTCCGGCTATACATTTGCCGGGTGGTACGAGAACGACCGGTTCGAAGGGAGCGCGGTCACAGCTATCAGCGATACGGAGTACGGCGACAAGACATACTATGCCAAGTGGATGTCAAAGACGTACAGCGTCACACTCAATACCAACGGCGGCACGATAAAGAGCGGCAATGTTACCAATTACACCTATGGCGAGGGCGCTGCGCTGCCGACGGATGTCGAGAAGTCCGGCCACACATTTGCCGGGTGGTACGAGAACGAAGAGCTTACCGGGAGCGCGGTCGCAGCTATCAGCGATACGGATTACGGCGACAAGACCTACTATGCCAGGTGGACGTCAAAGACGTACAGTATCACGTTCAATACCGACGGCGGCACGATAAAGGGCAACTACGTTACTGGGTACAGCTATGGCGAGGGCGCTGTGCTGCCGACGGATGTCGAGAAGTCCGGCTACACATTTGCCGGGTGGTACGATAACGAAGAGCTCACCGGGAGCACGGTCACAGCTATCAGCGATACGGAGTACGGCGACAAGACCTACTATGCCAAGTGGACGGCGAACACGTACAGCGTCAAGCTCCACCTGAACGGCGGCAATCTGGCTGACGGCGTGAGCGATATAACCGCGTACACCTACGGGAACAGCATTGAGCTGCCTGACCGCAGCGAAATCGTGCGCAGCGGGTATATGTTCAGCGGTTGGTATGCCGATGTGGGCTTCAAGGACGGGCCGTACACGGAGATATCCAGCACCGACTCGGGCAACAAGGAATTTTATGCGCGGTGGACGATGTACAACATCCCCGGCACGAACGCGATCACCGTTGCCGACCCGGCGAACGGCACTGTCAAGGTCAACCCGGCGAACGGCAGCGAGGGGACGCTCATCACCGTAACCGCAACGCCGGATGAGGGCTACGAGCTCGCGTACATCACCGTCGACGGCGAGAAGATAAGCGGCAACACGTTCCGCATGCCAGACCACGACGTCACCGTCTCCGCCTTGTTCGTCCCCGTGAGCTTCCCGTTCACGGACGTCAAGAGCGGCGACTGGTTCTATGACGCTGTCGCCTACGTCTACGCAAACGGCCTCATGGACGGCACGTCTGCCACGACCTTCGAGCCGAACGCGAACATGACCCGCGCGATGGTCTGGGCCATCCTCGCCCGCATCGACGGCGAGACCGTCACCGGCGCTGACTGGGCGTCCGCCGCCCGCACCTGGGCGATGGCCGGCGGCGTCTCCGACGGCACCGACCCGAACGGCCCCGTGACCCGCGAGCAGTTTGCCACGATGCTCTACCGCTACGCGGCCGCGAAGGGCTATGACGTCAGCATCGGCGAGAGCACGAACATCCTCAGCTACGCGGACTTCGCGTCCATCAGCGAGTACGCCATCCCGGCGATGCAGTGGGCCTGCGGCTCCGGCATCGTCACCGGCGTCACCGAATCCACCCTCGTCCCTCAGGGCACCGCCACCCGCGCGCAGTGCGCCGCGATGCTCATGCGCTTCATCGAGGGCGTCAAATAACCTCACGCGGCACATAAGCAAAGCCGCCTGCCGGGTATCCGGCAGGCGGCTTCTTGTTTTATCTCCGGCCCGGGCCCCGCGGGCGCTTTTTGCCTCGGCTGGGCAAGTTTGCCATGAGCCATTCCGCTCTTTTGTCCCTGCTTCACAAATCCGCTCGCCGAAGTTGACCGGTGGATCTCCGGATGATATGCTGTATAATAATGTAATCTGCGCCGCCGCTTAGGCTGAGGACAAAGCGAGAGACGAAAACGCCCCCATTACCGACACGAAATTGGAGGTACGCTATGAAAAAAGCATTTTTGTTCATCCTGGCGCTCTTGCTGCTGAGCGCCTGCGGTGCGCCTGCGGCGGAGCCGGTAGAGACGCCGTCGGGCTCGGCTGCTCCGGTCACCGGGCCGCAGGAGGAGGCCTATACCTTCACAAGCCCCGAGCTGGCTTTGTCCTTCCCCGTCTCCGAGAAGCTCGCGCCGAAGATCGCAATAAAGCAAGGCGTGGATTTCTTCGACGAGGGAGGAGACAGCCTCTCGATCTGCCTGATCATGCCCGATTCGGACGAGCTCGACACCGTGCTCACCACCCTGGTCAAGGTGCCGAGGCGCGAGTTTTTCAGCCCCGAGCAGTTCTACCGGAAGAACATCGCCTCATTCCAGGCCGTGGCGGCCAGCGCAGAGAGCATATATGTTCAAGTGGGCCCGATAGGCGGCGTCGCTATCAAAACTGAGGACTACGAGTACTATTCGGCGATCGCTCAAGAGCTGGACGGCGACTTTTTCCGGGAAAACCTGACCGTGACAGACGCCGACGGCCTCCCGGAGCTGCAAGCGGACGCCGTCTCCGGCGCTGCGGAGGAGCTTGAGGCGCTCGGCAGCGGTACGATGACCCGGGCCGAGGCCGCCGTCTGGGCTTTCGACCTGCTCACGGCGGACAACAAGGCGAAAGAATACCCGCTGAACTTCACCGACGTCGAACCGGGCACGGAAGAGGCCCGCGCCATTGCATATCTCGACAGCTACGGGCTCTTTTACGGCCGCGACGCGGAGAGCTTTCGCCCGGACGAGCCGACCACCCGCGCGGAATTTGTGCAGCTTTTGCAGAGGATGCAGCTTGCGCGCTTCCAGCTCACGCCGTATCCGACCTGGTACGGCGACCCGGTGGAGGCCTCTGACCTGGACGAAAGCCACTGGGCGTATAACGAGCTCAACCGCGCCTGTCAGGACGGCTGGCTGACGGTCGAAAACGGGCAGCTCCGCCCCGACGACCCGATAACATACGCTGAGATCTCCGAGGCCCTCAGCGCGCTGTCCGCCGAGCTGGCGGCTTGCCGCTTTATGCTGAACTGAGGAAAGCCGCAGGCGGGAGACGCCGAGGGCTAGGAGCCGGAATATGCGAGGAGCGCGGGGTTCTCCCCGCGCTCCTTTTGCGTTCTGCCGCGCACGTCAGCCGTGGAGGCTGAGGCCGCTTATGGCGTCGGGGGCCTCGACCCAGGCGCCGGTGGCGTCCTCTATCCATGAGAGCTCGCGCACCTTGAGATAATACTGCGCGCCGGAGGCGTCCTCCGCCAGGGCCCAGGCGCCGTGCGCGCCCTCGCCGGCGTCCCAGCTGCCGCCCTCGCCGTAGAGGGAGAACGCCGAGCCCGCCTTGATGACTTGCCGCTCGGCGCCGTCATCGGGCGCGTCGTAGGCGCTGAGGTCCATGAGGGCCTCCTTGTCCTCGGTCTTGTACCGCTCGTCGGTGTAGAAGTCCTGCTCCACGAGCTCGAGCCCGTTGTCCGTGAGGACGTAGTCCGCCGCGAAGGCCCAGTTTTGCAGCACGCCGCTCAAAATCGAGGCAGTGACGCTGCCGTCGCCGTTGACAGTCACGGGGAAATAGCCCGTGTCCCCGATGAGGCCCGGCACCCGGCCGAGATAGACGGCTCCTTCGCCGTCGAAGCGGATGAAATTCGTGTAGTAGTCCGCGCTCTGTCCGTCCTCGAGCACGGCGAGCTCGACATAGCCGTCGGCGGAGTCGAGGTCCACGGCGGCGCACTCGGCGTGGACGTTGACGGCGTTGAAGCCCTGCTCCGCGAGGCTCTCGTCCACGGAAACGCCGTCGATGCTCAGGCTGCACCGGCTGCCGGGCGCGCCCTCGGGGGAGAGCACACTGTACTCGACCGTCTCTGCCTGCCCGTCGCCGTCCAGGTCGGCCGACAGGCTCTGCGCGCTGCCCGGCGCCTCCGCCGCTCCACAGGCCGAGAGCAGCAGCCCCGCACAGAGCAGCAGCGCCGGCGCAAGGTGTTTTTTAAGCACGGTCAGTCTCCTTTCAGCTCAAGAGAAGTTCAATGAACCCGCAGCAATGGCAATATCTCAGAACAAAAGGCGGCTTGAGAAACGATAATATCTGGAAGTGCTCACATAGATTTTAACCCGGCCCGTGCCCGGTGTCAAGGCAAAGCGCGGCCTTGATGAGCGCGGCCCGCCGCTCCGCGGCATCCACACCTGCCCCGGACGCTGTTTGGGGCGGGTGAAAAAATATATAGTAAACGCGGCGGATTTGGGCTATAATGTCGGGCAGAAAAACAAGGAGGGGAAACATGCTCTCAGGAACTGACAAACACGGCTTTGCCGTTCTCCGCTCCAGCCCGCTGCCTGAGCTGGAGGCGGTCATGCACTACATGCGCCACGAGCGCACCGGGCTCGAGCTCGTCTGGATAGAGCGCGCCGAGGCGAACCGCACCTTCGGCATCGCCTTCCCGACGCTGCCCGAGGACGACACGGGCGTCTTTCACATACTCGAGCACTCCGTCCTCTGCGGCTCGGAGCTGTACCGGGTCAAGGAGCCCTTCGTGGAGCTCATGAAGACCTCCATGAGCACCTTCCTCAACGCCATGACCTTCCCGGACAAGACCTATTACCCCATCTCCAGCCGCAACAGCAAGGACTTCATCAACCTCATGCGCGTCTATCTCGACGCCGTGTTCCGCCCGCTGATATATGAAAAGAGCGAGATCTTCCGCCAGGAGGGCTGGCACTACGAGCTCGCGGAGGACGGCACGCTCAGCCGCAAGGGCGTGGTATACAACGAGATGCGCGGCGCCTTCGCCGACGCCGACGAGCTGGAGGAGGACGCCATCATGCGCGCGCTCTATCCGGACACGCCCTACCGCTTTGTCTCCGGCGGCGACCCGGAGCACATCCCCGAGCTCACGTATGAGCGCTTCCTGGACTTCCACCGGCGCTTTTACTCCCCGTCGAACGCCTACGTCTACCTCGACGGCGACGTGGACATCGACGAGGTGCTCGGCATACTCGACGGCGAATATCTCAGCGGCTTTGCCGCGGGCGAGCGCATCCCGGTGCCTGAGCTGCAAAGGCCCGTCCGCGCGGGCGAGCAGCGCGTGGTGTACGAGCTGCCCGCCGAGGAGGACCCGCGCGAGCGCTATCGCCTCGCCTGGGGCCGCGTGGCCGGTGAGATAACCGACCGCGTGCGCATGACGGCGATGCAGCTGCTCTGCAACGTGCTCTGCGGGAACAACCAGTCCGTGCTCACGCGCGAGATGCTGGCCGCCGGGCTCGGCGAGGCCGTCAGCATGATGCTCTGGGACGGCTGCGCCCAGCCCTTCATCAAGCTCGAGGTCCGCAACATCAGCGAGGACAAGCTGGCCCAGGCGGGGGAGAAGCTGCGCGCCGTGCTCGGGGGCCTCGCGGATAACGGCCTGGACCGCCGCGAGCTGGAGGCCGCGATGGCGAACCTCGAGTTCCAGATGCGCGAGCGCGACTTCGGCTACTACCCGCAGGGCCTCGGCATCAGCTTCGGCGTGCTCGACAGCTGGCTGCACGGCGGTGAGCCGGAGGCGCTCGTCGAGGTCGGCACGCTGTTCGACACCCTGCGCGCCAGGATGGAGGAGGGCTATTTCGAGGAGCTCATCCGCTCCGTGCTGCTGGAGAACCCGCACGCCTGCGAGGTGGTCATGGTCCCCTCGCACACCGCGGGGGAGGAGCGCCGCGAGCGCGACGCGAAGGAGCTCGAGCGCCTCGCCGCCTCCTGGAGCGAGGCCGAGCGCGGGCGCGTGAGGTC
>OLOS01001964.1_pt1 | contig 15132 bp, 16 predicted proteins | sample 1672631 | NCBI WGS metagenome assembly OLOS01 (sample SAMEA3136707, study PRJEB25190) | human gut metagenome | biome: human gut; feature: human-associated habitat; material: faeces | place: Austria | collected 2013 | reverse complement strand
AAAAGAACTGAGGAGACTGCGTTTAGAGGACGAAGCAAAAATGAGAGAACGGCGCGAATCATCAGCAGTCTCCGAAGACAGTTCAAACTAAAAGACCTTCTCTCATACACAGGTATGCCTAAAGCCACATACATGTATTGGCAGAAAAGATTTGATCGAGAAAACCCTGACAAAGAACTTGAAGAAAAGATTCTCGAAATCAGGGGACTACATAAGGATTATGGTTATCGACGGATACTAGGAGAGCTTCGCAATCAAAAAATTACTGTCAACAAGAAAAAAGTTCAGCGTATTATGCAAAAGCTTGGATTACAGGTCACTTCATTTACGCGTAAAAGCCGAAAATACAGCTCTTACAAGGGTAAAGTAGGAACAGTTGCGCCAAACAGAATTCGTAGACGATTTAACACACGTATACCTCATCAAAAGATCACAACAGATACAACGGAATTTAAGTACTACGAAGTAGATTCCAAGGGGCATATGACTATGCACAAGTTATATCTAGATCCTTTTATGGATATGTGCAATGGCGAAATACTCAGCTTCGGTATTGATAAGCATCCATCAGCCCAAAATGTAATGGATGCTTTGGAAAAAGCAATAGAAATCACTTCTGATTGTCCATATCGAAGAACTTTTCATTCAGATCAAGGATGGGCTTATCAGATGAAAGCTTATTCGCGACGATTAAAGGAAGAAAGAATTTTTCAAAGCATGTCGAGAAAAGGTAACTGCCATGATAATTCAGTTATGGAAAACTTTTTCGGTTTGCTAAAACAAGAAATTTACTATGGAGTAGTGTATTATAGCTATGAAGAATTAAAATCTGAAATTGAACGATATATAAAGTATTATAACGAGCAACGAATTAAAGAGAAGTTAGGGTGGATGAGTCCTGTACAGTACAGGCTCAGCCTTTTAGCTGCATAAAAAATGCGTAGTAGGTAAAGATTCTACTACGCAATAAAAGTCTAACTTTTTGGGGTCACATCACAGGACGGCTATTTCTTATTTTTTAAATTCAGAATGGCAATGAACAGCAGACCCATGGTACAGATCGTCTCTTGTTGGAACGGAAGGCGGTTTTTATCCGGTCAGGATATGATGGTTCCCGCTTTCCCGGCGAGCGCATCCAGAGCGCTGTCCAGATTTGTGATGATGGCCTTTCGTCCTTTTCCGGCTTTAATAAAGTCCACAGAAGCCTGGATCTTTGGAAGCATGGCTGCCTCACCAAACTGTTTATCAGCAATATGCTTTTCTGCTTCCTCAATGCCAAGATGTCCCAGAGGCTTCGGACAGTCGGAGGTATGATCCAGGCATACTTTTTCATCATTGGTGAGAATCATCAGGATATCTGCATCGAGCAATTCAGCAAGCTTTCCGCTGGCATAATCCTTTTCGATAATGGCGCTGGCTCCTTTCAGTTCGCTTCCCTGGGCAAGGACAGGAATACCGCCGCCTCCACAGGCGATTACGATCTGTCCGGCATTTACAAGGGCACGGATTGCATCAATTTCAATGATATCTTTGGGGCGCGGAGCTGCTACGATTCTGCGAAAGCCCTTTCCGGGTTCTTCTACTATATAATTGCCCTTTTTTTCTTCTTCCTCAGCTTCTTCAGCAGTCATGTAGCGTCCGATCACCTTGACCGGATGGTAGAAGGCATCATCATAGGGGTCTACAAGCACCTGTGTGAGAATGGTGCTGACAGTTTTGAAAATCCCGCGCTTCAGCAGTTCAGAACGGACCGCATTCTGCAGATCGTATCCGATGTATCCCTGGCTCATGGCAGAACATACAGACATGGGTGCTGCAGTGTAGTCCTGATGTACTTTTCCAAATTCGTTCATGGCAGTATGGATCATACCTACCTGAGGAGCATTGCTGTGTGTGATGATGAGCTGGCAGTCATCAGCGATCATGTCAGCCAGTACCTTTGCTGATTTCTTAACGGCCACCTTCTGTTCCGGAAATGTAGTGCCCAGAGCTCTGTGTCCCAGCGCAATAACGACTTTTTTCTTCATTATACTTACCTCTTTTCTGGCTGCTTTCATTTTGAAAGCGACCATTTTTTGGTAACTGTTCAGAGCCTCGCAGAGGCGATTTTGCAAATGGATTCTGAATAGTTACTTTTTTGTAATATAGGAGATGCAGAATGCACCATATCTGTGCATCGCGAAGCGTGTTACTGGTCACGGAGCAAACAGTAACGAAAATACTTCTGCCTAAACCTTATTATATATTTTCAATGCTCAAAAAGCAACTCGGAAATCAAGGAGGTGGTTGTCTCGGGTTTTCAGTGGCTTTCTCTTTGCCCCTCTCACAGAAAACACCTCGAACTGGCTGACGTGTGAAAAGTAACGCTGCGGAACAGTCTGTAAACAGTTTTGACATCTAAACAAATTTTAAATTAACAGATAAAAACATAAAAAATAGTATATAAAAAAATAATTATAAAAAAATCAAAATAAAAGTTGACAAATTAAAAGGAAGAGCATATAATATAGATAACAAAACAAAAGAGATAAAATTAAAAGAAAATAATAACAGGAGGGCAGTCCAATGGGAACGTAAAGAATCATTCAATTTCAAGTGTTTAAGAAGGCGAATGAAAAACAAAACAAAATCTAAGAAAGAGAGGTACGGACCACCAAAATACGAACGGAAGTTGCTTTTGTAAAACACAGAAGTAATAAAAAAGAAAAGGTCTGAGAGGTAAATAAAATGATTGAAGTTCATTAGGAACGGATGTGTGAGTGACGAGAAAGCCGCATATCCGTTCCTTTTATCTGGGTAACTGTTCAGAGCATACACATGTTTTTCTCTTTGCCGGGGAGAGCTTAAAGATTCTATAATCTAATAGTCATAAACCGTTCTCATCCTCATATATTGTGTAAAAGGAGTGAGGAGATGAAGGACGAGTTTCTTAAAATTTTTTCCACAGATATCAGAAAAATATTATCCAGGGTAGATGCGGATCCGGATCGGATCCAGGAAATCAGGATGAGGGTCACAGGACCTCTGCTGATGACAGTAGCGGGCAGGGAGTACTTCGTCACAAAATCCGGGGAGCTCACAACGGACAGGCACCGGGGCTATCCGGTATCCGAAAGAGAGCTTGCCGAGACGATGGAATATATTTCCGGTTATTCTATGTACGCCTGTGAGGAAGAGCTGCGCAAAGGCTTTCTTACGATCAGCGGCGGGCATCGCGTCGGCGTGGCAGGGAAGATCATCATGAGTCAGGGAGCCATACGGAGCATGAAATATATTTCTTTTCTGAATGTCAGGATCTGCCATGAAGTAAAAGGCTGTGCGGATGTGGTTCTTCCTTATCTGATCAGGCAGGAAGAAATATGTCATACATTAATCGTATCTCCGCCCGGGTGTGGAAAGACTACGCTTCTCCGGGATATGATACGTCAGATATCAAATGGCAATAGGTACTGCCGTGGGCATACGGTAGGGGTTATAGACGAACGGTCGGAAATCGGAGGAGCATATCATGGGATTCCTCAGAATGATCTGGGAATCCGGACGGATCTGCTGGATGGCTGCCCGAAAGCAGAGGGAATGATGATGCTGATCCGTTCGATGGCACCCCGGGTGATTGCAGTGGATGAGATCGGTACCGCAGAGGATGTCCGGGCGCTTGAGACTTCGATAAACTGTGGATGCAGGATTCTGGCTACTGTACATGCAAACAGCATGGATGAGCTCTGGCGTAAGCCCCTGGTTGAAAATCTGATGAAGAATAAAGTGTTCGAGCGCTATATTCTTCTGGATAACCAGGGGGGTATCGGGACTATAAGGGGCATTCTGGATGAAAACGGGAAACATCTTCTTGAAGGGAGGGGGGAAAGTGCTTAGATACGTCGGCATGGGGCTTGTTGTCTTTGGCTGTACGGCATTGGGAATGGAAATGAGCAGTGACAGGAAGAAACGCATCCGTGATATCCGGGAGCTGCAAAAGATCCTGGATCTTCTGGAAGGCGAGATCGGTTATGCGCATGCATCTCTGCCGGAGAGCTTCCGGCAGGTATCGGGTCGTGTGAAGCCTCCATTTTCCGGATTTCTGGCACATATGGCCGAACATATGGAAGCATTTCTGGGCGACACATTAAAAGAAATTTTCAGACAGCATGTGAGAGATGAACTGGAACAGACAGCCCTTCAGAAGGATGACCTGGAAGATCTGATACGTTTTGGTGAGCAGCTGGGGTATCTGGATGTAAAAATGCAGCTTACGGCAATTGCATTTTACAGAGAGCAGCTGGCACAGAGCTGTGAGCAGGCACAGGAGCTATATCGAAATCAATCAAAACTGTTTCGATGTCTGGGAATCATGGGCGGGCTGTTTCTGGTAATTATTTTTCTGTGAGGATAAAAGCATGAGTGTAAATCTGATTTTTAAAATTGCGGCAGTCGGGATACTGGTCTCGGTATTAAGCCAGGTGCTCAAGCAGAGCGGCAGAGAGGAGACCGCATTTCTGACCGGCATTGCAGGGCTTCTGGTGGTCCTTTTCTGGGTGCTTCCTTATATCCATGAGCTGTTTGAGAGTATCAAAACCCTGTTTTCGCTTTAAGGAGGAGTCTTATGCTGAAAATTGCCATGCTTGGCATTGCGGGAATCCTGACGGCACTGTTTTTGAAAGAGGTCAGGCCGACGTTTACAGTGTATATCAGTATGGCCACCTGTCTGCTGATCTTCTTTTACTCAATCAGCAGGCTGTCTTTTCTGGCCGAAACTCTGGTCAGCCTGAAGAACTATATTGATTTAAAGGATTCTTATCTGACAGCTCTGATGAAAGTTGCCGGAATTACCTATATTGCTGATTTTTCAGCAAGTCTTTGTAAGGATGCCGGATATTCGGCAATCGCCGGGCAGATTGAATTTTTTGGTAAAATTTCTATCCTGGCGGTCAGTACACCGGTGATTCTGGCATTGCTGGATACCATCAGCGGGTTTCTTGTGTGAGGATTCTATGAAAAAAATGTGGATATTTCCGGGAATCCTGCTGATTCTTTTTCTTGTACTATGGAAAGTGGATGTCTGTGCTGCAGAGACAGATCTGGAGGAGAGATTTCTGGATGAGCTGAACCTGGAGGAGATTGATGCAGCTTTCCGCGATCTGCAGGGCAGGGAGCAGTTTCGTTTTACTGAGGCGGTAAAGAGTCTGATACAGGGTGAGGAGCCATTGACAAAGGAAAATCTGCTCCGGCTTGTGAAGGATACATTGTTTTCATCTCTGCAGGAAAAGCGGGGGATGGCGGTACGTATCCTGATGATTGTGGCGGTGGCGGCGATCTTTACAAATTTTACAAATGCTTTTGAAAAAAGTCAGGCGGCAGATGTGAGCTTTTATATGATGTATCTCTGCCTGTTTACGTTATTGATGCAGATGTTTCAGGATATGAGTGCGATGACGCTGGATACGTTAAATCATGTCATAACCTTTATGAAGCTGCTGATGCCATCCTATCTGCTGGCATCGGTGTTTGCTGGAGGGTCTATGACGGGGACAGGCTTCTATGAGCTGACATTGGGGATGATTCTGATCATTCAGTGGATCGTGAAATATGCGGTCATGCCGGCAATTCATCTTTATGTACTGTTTTCCATGCTGAACCACCTCACCAGCGAAGATTATCTGTCAAAACTGGCAGATCTTCTGAAAACTTTTGTGGAATGGATCCTGAAGACGCTGGCGGCTCTTGCGATAGGAGTCCAGACCGTGCAGTGTCTGGTTCTTCCGGCCGCAGATTCTTTGAAAACATCTGCACTTACCAGAACGGTGGGAGCAGTTCCGGGACTTGGCAATGTTTTTAACGGAGTAACCGAGGTAGTGCTTGGATCAGCTGTTCTGATAAAAAATGCAGTGGGTGCTGCAGGACTGATCTTTCTGGCAGTTTTATGTCTGGTGCCTCTTCTGAAGCTGGGGGCTGGTGCGCTTTTGTACAGGCTGATCGCGGCAGTGGTACAGCCTGTCTCAAATAAATGTATGGTAGAGTGCATCGAAAGTGCAGGTGAGGGGGCAGGGCTGCTGATGAAGGCACTTTTGACTGTGGGAGTATTGTTTTTTCTTTCTGTGGCAATGGCAACAGCATCGATTCGTTGAGGAGAGTGGGGAAATGGAAGAGTTCTATGGCTGGATCAGGAGCATTGTCTGTTATGTGTGCCTGTTTCATATCTTTCTTCAGATATTGCCTTCAGGAGATTTTAAAAAATATGTACGGTTTTTTGGGGGTCTGCTGCTGGTTCTTATTGTAATGGCACCCATTGCTGATCTCGGGCGCCTGACAGACAGGCTTGAGCTGGGATGGCAGATGGAAAGCCTGAGAGAACAGGAAGACCAGATCAGAATGATGAGTCAGGGGATGGAGGAGCTCAGGTCCGGAATGATTGATGATGCATGCAGGGCGGAAATGAAAAAGCAGATCGAGGAGATGGTATATTCCTGCGGGATGTTACCGGATCAGGTTCGGGTGGAATTTGAAGAACAGAAGAACAGCGATCTGCCGGTTCCGGTTATCCGGAAGGTGGAGCTGAAGGTTTCTGTTCCGCAGAAAGTGGCAGAAGAGGAAAGCGCTTCTGCAGACGGACAGGCGGAAAGTGCATGGATAAAAAAAAGACTTGAGGACGTCTATCATATTTCTTCGGAACATATAAATATCAGTATACAGGAGTAGCCTATGGAAAAGGGAATCAGGAATCTCAGGGATAAGATAAAACATATGAATAAGAACCATTGGATGATTCTGGTACTGACGGGAATCCTGCTCCTGGTCATAGCGATGCCTGTACCGGGAAAACAGGAAAAGGAGAGGAAGGAAACAAAGCAGACAGAAGTGTCTTCCGGCAGGGGGGATGTGGAGGAACTGGAGAGAAGACTTTCGGCAGCACTTGGAAATGTGGAGGGCGTGGGAAAGGTCAGGGTCATGATCACGAGAAAATCAAGTGGAGAGAAGATCGTAGAGAAGGATACACCTGTGACAGACAGAAACACGAAAGAAGAGGGAGACGGAGAAAACAGAAGTACCATGGAAAGGACACAGGAGGAATCCACCGTATATATGCAGGATGCGAATGGCAGTCAGGTACCGTATGTAATTGAGGAAATGGAGCCGCAGATCCAGGGGGTGATCGTTGTCGCACAGGGTGGAGATAATTCATATGTGGTTCGAAATATTACGGAGGCAGTGATGGCATTATTCGGAGTGGAAGCGCATAAAATCAAAGTAATGAAAATGATAACTTCAGGCAACTGAACAGTTATTGAAAAAGCAGGAGGGAAAACGTGAAAAATATTTTTAAGAAAAATCAGATCATCATTACAGCACTGGCGGTTATGATTGCCGTAGCAGGTTACCTGAACTATTCAGGTTCGAAGCTTGGAGCCGAAGTATCTCCTACATCGGCAGATGAAAACAGTGTAAGAAAAGAGACGGAAGAAATGTTGTCCACAGAGACGGGAAATGACAGTGCTCTGATTGACATCGAGAGTCTTGATGAGGATTTTTCGGATGCGTCGGCAGATCTGTCAGCAGATGGAGCAGAAGAGAGCCAGATCACAGATACGCCGGGAGAAGCCGTACTTACCAGCGTTCCGGGAAGCTCCGGATTTGCAGCGGAAGCCAGACTCTCCAGAGAGCAGGTGCGTGCAAAGAATAAAGAGACTCTGCTGGAGGTCATCAACAATGTGAACATAGCTGAGGCACAGAAACAGGATGCGATCAACAGTATGAATCAGATGACTGAAATCGCGGAGAAGGAGTCGGCAGCAGAGCTTTTGCTGGAATCCAAGGGATTTAAAGACGCAGTTGTCAGCATCACAGATGGTACAGTGGATGTGGTCATCAGTCAGGTGGATGTAACAGATGCACAGAGGGCACAGATTGAAGATATCGTCAAAAGAAAAACAGAAATTTCAGGAGAAAATATTGTCATCTCGCCGATGGCAGATCAGACAGAGACAGAAAAATAGTTACTGGCCACTAAGTGAACAGCAACGAAAAATAAAGCAGGAGCGGGCTCCCTCATGAATGAAGGAACTCGCTCCTATTTCACAAAACCCTCCGGGGGATGTTCACCTGCGTGTCAGGAAGATGTCAGCATGGCTTCAAGCTCTGCAGATGCCTGGTCATAATCATGGAATAGAATGGTGTGAAGTCCGAATCGCGCAGCTGCAGTCAGATTTGGTTCCGTATCATCGATAAAGACAGCGTGGGCAGGAACGATCGGATAGCGGTCGAACAGTGCCTGGTAGATTTCCGGATCCGGCTTGATCCGTTTGATCTCATAGGACATCAGCCCGCCGTCACACAGATCCATAAAGCTCAGAGCCTCCTTTGAACCTTCACGTGTAGTCTTTGCATAATTTGAAAGATAGTAGACATGGTAGCCACGCTCTTTCAGTGAAGTGATCCAGGGAATTGCATGGGGAAGCTGCGAAAGACAGGTGGGAAATTGCAGGAAGACCATCTCAACCTCCCTTTCATGTCCCGGAGCAGCCGCGCAGAGACGTTTCAGGATTTCCTTATCAGAGAAAGTACCTCTGTCGTATTCACTCCAGGCAGGATTTAGAAAAATGGCTTTTCCGAGCAGCTCTGTTGTTTCAGCAGGGAAGTGAAAGCTGTCAAGGTACTCGCGCCATTCAAACTTTACAAGGACCCTTCCAATATCGAAAATAATCGTATCTATCATAAGAAGACCTCCGTTTTTGTTCTCATAATAATACGCTTCGGATGTTTTTGTCAAATGTGTTATTCTGCGAGGCTTTCCTTTTGCTCATGAAGGGCTCTCGCCCTATAGATTTATAGCATGATGCCAGGGTCAAAAGGTCATGATTTTCATGCTTGCATGAAAAATCATGACTTTGGGACCCGCTAAACATGAGAAAGTAGCCATTTTTATAGAAAAATGAGCGGATTTCGAATGTTTTTCGGATTTTGGGAGCGCGAAACGAGGAAAAATCCGAAGGCATCATGGGGGCAGATGCTTTTGATCCCAACATCATAGCATTTTAGAAAGTTTTCAGAAATGGGTCACCTGATATTCATAAATGGGATGTATACTGAGCATATCAGTAAGGGAGGTTCTTTGCAGGGGATTACAGATAGAATTATAACGCACATAGAACAGTGAGAAGCCGCATATAGTGTAGTTGGCAGAAGGTTACGATAAAGAGAAAACCGTCTGCTGTGTATGGTAAAACAGGGGGGGAATCTATGAGATACATGACATATTATGAAGAACGAAATACGATTACCGTTGGAAAGTATCAGCAGATGAAACAGAATCTGATGAATAACGGGCAGCAGTATCAGATGGAAAAATATACCTTGAGGAAGCTCAGGTTTATCGGGAATGAATCACAGACAGACCGGGCAGATTATTCTCTGTGTATCAAGAACGGCAACGAGGAACAGGTATATCTTGAAAAGAAATATGTACAGAACGGACTGTACTTCAAGCATTGTGAGAAGATAACAAGGGATGAATGTACAAAGATTCTGAACGGTGATCTGGAGTGGATGAAAGGACATAATAAGGAGCTGTTGTCGGATTTCTACTTACAGATCACCCTGAATCATCTGAGTCCCGGATATCTGACAGAATACGAAAAGGAAATGCATCAGTGTAAAAAGGGTACGCCTGTTATTTTCTGTAGAAAGGTTTATCGGGGAGCCGGAATTACAAACCGTCTGTTTGAACGGCCGGAAATCATGATTCCGTGTCTGGATGAGGGAAAGGTTCTGGTAACTTATAAAAGAACAGCTAAGCTGCCTGAGATTTTCAGCACTTTGCTCACAGGTCAGGAGGGGTATTCGGAAGAAACGGTTGTGTTTAACTGGTAAACAGGAAAAGATCCCGGGCATTTTGCTCAGGATCTTTTTTCGGTATCGGGATCATTTCTTCGGTCCAGGAGCCGGTATATCAGAGTACAGGCATACAGCAGTACCGGGATCATAACAGTACAGACAATAGATGTCATCAGAAGATTTGCTGCATTTTCGTTTTTCATCAGCGCAAATACAAGGGTCAGAAGATACATGCCTGCCAGAAGGATTGCTCCTGTAAGAGCCAGAATTCGTTTTAATTTTTTCATATGTTATCTCCAGAGTTTTTCTTTTAGTATAGTAGCATCTGATGAAAAACGCAATATGATATGAACATTAACCTTTCGGTTACTATTCACACGTCAGCCAATTCGAGGTGTTTTCTGTGAGTGTAGCGAAGCGAAAGTCACAGAAAACCCGAGAGTAGCAGCGCGATATGATGCAGAATGCATCATATCTGTGCATCGCGATGCGCGTTACTGATCACGGAGTGAACAGTAACACCTCTCGCCCGGGAGATTTATAAAATTTATAATTTATTTATTGTTTTCAGTGGAAGATTCGTGTATAATGTTACAAAATGATGGTTAAAAAATAGACAATCTTGTAAAAGAAAGGGAAGGTGTATGAATGATGAAACAGAAAGAGTACCTGGAGAAAATAGACAATCTGGCGCAGGGCTGTCTGGAAAATGGAAAAATTGACCTGGAGTTATATGGAAAATATGATGTTCAGAGAGGACTTCGTGATAAAAATGGTAACGGTGTTCTGGCTGGTCTGACAAAGGTGTCAAAGATTGAAGCCTTTGAGATGGTTGACGGACAGAAGAAGCCCTGTGACGGCCGGCTGTATTACAGGGGATACAGTATCAGAGATCTGATACGGGGAGAGGTCGAAGGACACCGCTTTGGTTTCGAGGAGGTGGCTTATCTGCTTTTGTTCAGCAAACTGCCTACAGAAAAGGAACTGAAGGAATTTCAGAAGATCCTGGCGTGCTGCCGGAAGCTCCCGACGAATTTTACAAGAGATGTTATCATGAAGGCACCGAGCAGGGATATCATGAATTCATTGTCAAAATGTATTCTGACGCTGGCTTCCTATGATCCTGCAGCGTCTGACATTTCTATCCCGAATGTACTCCGCCAGTGTCTGATGCTTATCAGCACTATGCCAATGATAGCAGTTTACAGTTATCACGCATACAATCACTATGAGAAAGATGGAAGTATGTATATCCATCGCCCGGATCCGAAGCTTTCTACTGCGGAGAACCTGCTGCGTATGCTGCGTCCGGATATGAAGTATACACCGGTGGAAGCACATGTACTGGATATGGCATTGATTCTGCATATGGAGCATGGAGGTGGAAACAACTCTACATTTACCACACATGTTGTCACGTCATCAGGGACAGATACCTATGCGGCTATCGCGTCAGCACTTTCCTCTCTGAAGGGGCCGAAGCATGGCGGGGCAAATATCAAAGTGGTAGAGATGATGAAGGATCTGAAGAAAAATGTCAAAGATACCACAGATGAGAAGCAGGTGGAGGAGTATTTAAGGAAACTGCTCCACAAAGAGGCTTTCGACAGGAAGGGACTGATCTATGGTATGGGACATGCCATTTATTCTACTTCCGATCCCAGAGCTGAGGTGTTTAAGTCCTTTGTAAAGCAGCTTTCTGAAGAGAAGCACAGAGAAAAGGATTTTGCACTGTATTCGATGATCGAGCGGCTGGGACCCAAGGTGATCATGGAGGAGCGAAAGATTTATAAAGGTGTCAGTGCAAATGTGGATTTCTACAGTGGTTTTGTGTATAGTATGCTGGATATTCCGGAGGAAATGTTCACACCGATCTTCGCAATTGCAAGAATCGTTGGATGGAGCGCACATCGTATTGAGGAATTGATCAATGTTGATAAGATTATCCGTCCGGCCTATAAGAGCGTAATGGATGAGGCAGAATATATTCCGCTGGAAGAAAGAGAATAGAAAACAGATCTTTGCGTGAAGAAAACCGGAAGTGGTAATATGCTGCTTCCGGTTTTTGGTCTGATATAAACATATTTCCATCAAATTCTGTTGTTATGATGACGATAATTAACAGAAATGTAACATGTTGGATAACTGTTCAGAGTCATGCAGATTTATAAATATTTGCCTTGGGGAGCTTGCTCACCGGAGGCAAATTTTATAAATCTATAGGGCGAGAGCCCTGCATGAGCAAAAGGAAAGCCTCGCAGAGGCGATTTTGCGAATGGACTCTGAACAGTTACCATGTTGGAAACAATCATTAATAAGGAGGCTATGATGAACAAAGGAAAAAAACATTTCAGTCAGATCACTTTTGTGTTTCTAATGGTTCTGACGTTTGCGGTGACTCTTGGCGCAACTGCAGGGGCGGCAGGGATCTTTCCGGAAGCAGTTGAGCATAAGACACAGGTGCCGGAGGGGTATCTCCCTGTGACTACGGCAGAGGAGCTCAAAGCAGCTCTTTCCGGAACCTTAAAGCCTGCAGAACCGGGGGACGGTGAGACAGAAGCTCCGGCCGAGACAGAAGCTCCGGCCGAGACGGAAGCTCCGGCCGAAACGGAAGCTCCGGCAGAAACGGAATCCCCGGCAGAAACGGAAACTCCGGCCGAAACGGAAGCTCCGGCCGAGACGGAATCCCCGGCCGAGACGGAAGCTCCGGCCGAGATAGAAGCCCCGGTTGAAAGAAAAGCAGATGCACGCGAAATGGAAATCGTGGAAAACAGCGGGAAATACATACTGATGAATGATATTGATCTGTCAGGGGAGAATGCCTGGACCAGCGCACCAGAGTTTTTCGGTGTTCTGGATGGAAACGGATATGCGATCAAGGGACTGAAGGTGCCGCTGATTGACCATCTGTCAGGAGGAGTGGTAGAGAATCTGGCCCTGACGGATGTAGATATCAGTACATCAGGGAATGCAGGAGCTCTTGCCAGGGAAGTAAACGTCAGCAAAACAGAAGGATGCCGGATCGTAAATGTATATGTCACAGGATCTGTGAGCGGAACAGGAGCAGTGGGTGGCCTGTTCGGTATGGTATCAAATACAGATCGTCAGATGGAGATTTCTTTCTGTACCAATACGGCCAGTGTAACAGGCAGTAATGAGACAGGAGGGGTCATCGGAAGACTGCTCTGTAAAAGCAGCGCTGCGGCTGCCAAGACGGAGCTGAAAGGCCTGGCAAATACCGGTACTGTGAAGGGTATCAGTAAAGTGGGAGGTATTCTGGGAACGGTCTGCCTGGAAGATGCGGTCAATGGTCTGGATGCAGGTATCGTTCTGACACAAAGCTATAATACCGGTGTTATTGACTGTATCAGCAGCTATTCGGGAGGACTGGCAGGATATATCGAAGTTCCGTATCTGGCATCTGCGGCAGGTGCGGTAAAGATTGAGAACTGTTATAACCTGGGAAAGATGCGGGACGGCGGTAATATCGCAGGAGAGCTTGCCATAGGTTCCGGTACCGTTCAGATCAGCAAGTGTATCGGTATCCAGATTTATAACAGTGCTACCCAGGGGATTATTGACAGAGCGATTCTGACCGGCGGGGGAACTACAGGTTATTGTACACTGTCAGACTGTTATTATTTCAGTGCTACAGGAGAATATGCGTTTACATCAGGAGGACGTGTATCCGGCACGGGAACATCTCTGGCGGCATCTCAGATGAAAACAGCGTCCAGCTTTGTTAATTTTGACTTTGCGAATGTGTGGGCGATTTCAGCTTCTCAAAATCAGGGCTATCCATATCTGAAGGAGCTTCCGGTCATGCAGCTTCCGTATGCGGCACCTGCAAAGGGAACGGTTCTGAATGACAGTTCGACACAGGGGTCTTATAAAGTAACGGCAGAAGGTCTGACTGTAACGTATATGGGCTGCACAAATCCTTTGGCAGAAACCGTAACGATTCCGTCGGAGGTGGAAATTGGCGGATATTCCTATAAAGTAACCGCCATTGCGTCGAGAGCCTTCTACAATAATACGTCACTGACCAAAGTCACGATTCCAAGCACAGTAACGGTAATTAATTGCGGTGCATTTTTCAAATGTACATCTCTGAAAACGGTAAGCGGATGCAGAGGCGTTCAGAAAATATATAAAAATGCATTTCGTGACTGTAAGAAGCTTACGAAACTCGGAGCGGTATCAGGTAGAATCACCCTGAAATCGGTAGAATTTATCGGTAAAAGAGCGTTTTTGGGCTGCAGTTCAGTCAAAACGGTTTTACTATCCTCACCGTCACTGCATACGATCGGATCAGGGGCATTCCGGAATTGTACGTCTATGACAAAGATGAATATTTCATCAACGTCACTTTCTCATATTGGAACGTATACTTTCAGCGGAAATGCCAGACTTGCAACGATCATCCTGCATACGAAAGCTCTGACCTCAGGAAACGTGGGCGGGAAGGCATTTTCCGGAATACGTACTACAGCTGTTTTCCAGGTGCCTTCAGCGAAGGTTTCTGATTATAAAACTCTGTTTAGAAGTAAAGGTGCAGGAAGCGGTATTTATGTAAAAGGAATATAAACAGTTACATTTGCAAGTAAGATGATTTCGGATTGATAAGAAAACCGGAAGTGGTAAAACACCGCTTCCGGTTTTCTTGTTATTTAGCTGACTAATAAATAATTTGGTAAAAATTTTATAAAATATCAATTAAATTTAAAGTATTGTGTTGTAATATTGTGAATCTGGTACTATTATAGATTAACCGTTTAACTAAAGTGAGGTGAGAGGATGGACATAGAAACGTTTTGTGAGAATCTGGATAGCGGTAATCTACAGATTTTGTTACTGAAGATGTCACATATGTATTTTGCTGCCAGTTACGAAAAGCTTGCTGAGAAAGGACTGCATCCGGGACAGATTCCGATGCTTCAGCTGCTTGCAAGACAGGAAGGACTGAGTCAGAGAGAGATTGCACAGGAACTTCATGTGAAACCGCCCAGTGTGGCAGTGTCGATCAGAAGAATGGAAAATGCAGGACTTCTGGTACGCACCCAGGATGGAAAGGATCAGAGGGTGACCAGGATATCATTGAGTCAAAAAGGGCGGGAAGCCCTGAAGGATATTCAGAAGGTTTTTGAAGAAAACCAGAAAATCCTGTTCCGTGGATTCACGGAGAGCGAAAAATGCCTGATGCGACGCTTCCTGATACAAATGATCAAAAATATGGATATAAACTATTCAGAACAGCAGCAAAATGAAAAAGCAGACCGTGCAAGTTTACTTGCTAAGGTCTGATAT
>OLOS01001961.1_pt1 | contig 15143 bp, 10 predicted proteins | sample 1672631 | NCBI WGS metagenome assembly OLOS01 (sample SAMEA3136707, study PRJEB25190) | human gut metagenome | biome: human gut; feature: human-associated habitat; material: faeces | place: Austria | collected 2013 | reverse complement strand
GAAAACCCTTGACATGGCGCCCGTGGGCGAGGTTTCCACCCCGGCGGAGGAACCGGCACAGCCGACAGAACCCGCACAGCCCGCCGAGCAGGAACAGCCCGCCGCACCTGCGGAAGAACCCGCCGAGCAGCCTGCGGCTGAGGAAAACGAAGCCCCGGTGCTCAAAGCACCCGCGGCGGAGGAAGCCAAGGTAGTGGGCAAGGTCAGCGTCATATTTCGCAACAATACATGGAGATTGGCGACCGAAGCCTCCGACGGCAACAGACCGGCGTGGTCGGGCATAAAAGGGCCTATAACGGTTGACCTTAAAGAGGATTCCACCATGATGTCCTGCATCGTGGACGCCGCTAAGGTGAAAGGTCTTGAAATAATCGGTGCGGATGAGGGATATATCCGCAGCATCGGCGGCGTTGCCGAATTCGGAAACGGTCCCCAGTCCGGCTGGATGGGCACCCTTAACAACTGGTTCACCAACAAGGGCTTTGCCAACTATACAGTAGCGGAGGGAACCCTTAAAGACGGCGACCAGATTTGTCTTGAATATACCAGTACCGGACTTGGCAAGGACATCGGTGCGGACTGGGAAAGCAGAGATAAGACTATCAAGCAGGTCACAACGGCGACAAAAGAGGGCGAGCTTATGCCCGCATTTTCTCCGGATGTTCACGAATATACCTTCCTTGTTAAAAAAGGAGTAACCGAATTCGGATTTTACCCCACCGCAACCAACAGACAGTTCCAAGTACATATGTATGTGGGCGAAAACGAATACACGGTAGCTCAGAATACTAAAATTCCTGCAGTTTCGGGAACGGAGCTTATAGTCAAATGCGGCGATCCGAGCTGGGAAAGTGGCGCACCCAACAGCGGCGAGGCACAGGTTTATACCGTAAAAATTGTTACCGTCGGCGGACTGCTGAACGAAAATTCCGTTTCCGTAAAGACCATTAAAGAGGACGGCAAAAGCGAAGGCGACGAAGCCACAATAAAGTATGATTCTTCAAATGGTGTCTTTACCGCAACAACCGTTCGCCAATACACTCAGCTTGCGCAGTACAATGACGTAGGCTTTACCGCAACTGTTTCCGGGCTGCCGGAGGGCGCTGTTGCGACGCTTTTTGCAGATGACGGAAGCAAAGTCGGCGATTTTGTTGACGGCAAAATAACCCTTGCAGACGCACTGAAAACCATAGGCTATCACAATTATTCCATCGTTGTTAAAAACGGCGACGCCGAAGAAACTTATAAGCTTGTGGTGTCCAAATCGCCTCAAATGAAGCTGCTTTATAATGAATATTTTGGTCATTTTAAGGCAACTCCGAAATTCAATTCCGAAAATATATTCAATGGTCAGCCGGAAGGAACTCTTTTCCGTGCGGATAAAGACGGCAACCCCACCGGAGAAGTGGGATATGAAGAAAACTGTTGGAACTATATCATATATGTTTCTCCCGATGTAACATCAATAGTTCCTACCGCTTCTTTTAAGATAGTCGATAATAAGGTCAACGCGAACTCTACCACAAGTTTTTATATGAACGGAGAGCTTGTGACCGAACAGAAAAATCTTACAGGTGCACTTACCATATGGCGCAAAAGCCAATTTTCACTGAACAATGGCAAAAATGAATATGAACTTGTTTTGAAATATAGAACCGATCCTACCGTTGAGCTGCACTACAAGCTGACTGTTTATGTAGTCAGAACCGAGCCTTCGGAGCTGGTTGAAAAAATAAACGCCCTGCCCGCAGTGAACGACCTTACTTACGAAGCAAACTACGGCATGGTTATGAGCTATGACAAGGTTTACGAGGGCTATACCGAAGAAGAAAAGGCACAGGTGCCCGCAGATGTTGTAAAGAAGCTTAAAGACAGCGTAGAAAAGCTAAAAGAGCTGAAAGAACGCTTTGACAAGGTTGTAAACGAGTTTGTCGACCTTGTAAATTCCGCGGCAGGAAAAGTTAATACAGAAAACTACCGCGATTACCTTGACGATGTTCGCAAATCCGTGGAGTTTTTCCTCGGAATGAGCGACGCACAGCGCACCGCCCTCAATGGTGTGTTCTATCAGGGCACAAAAACTATACTTGATGTATTCTGGGAGAACTACAATGCGGCAATTCTGCCCTCCATCAAAAACGGCGATTCCATCGGCTATCCTACCGATTATCCCGACGACTTTATTATCCATAGCGGTTATTACAACCTCGACCTCGGTCATGAGGACACCTATTATCAGACGGGCTTCCGTGAAATTTGGACAAACCGTCCCAAAACCGCCTATAGCTATGAAGAAAAGGGTCTGCCCTTCACTTCTCCCGGCCTGCTTGAGTTTGAAATCAAGGACGAAAGCATCTTCGAGATAAAAGAAGTTGAGAGCGTTTATACCGATATGGGTCTCGGCGGCAGCGGTCAGCACCCGAATATGCTCTATTATCTCGTTCCCAAAAAGCCCGGCACCACCACCTTCACCGTAAAAATGCGCGATGAAGCCGGCGTTATGTACTGCCAGACCCCGGAAATCGTTGTTCACGTAAACAGCCCCGAGGAAAGCGCAACCGAAAAGCTTTATCAGAAGCTTACCGACTTCACAAGCTATGAATACACCAGACGTTACGACAACTGGACTTACGAATACGGCAAACCCGGCGCAGAGTTCAGCTTCCACATCAACGGAACCAACGGCAAGGTTTGGGTATATAACTACCTTGAATACAATGCCGACGGCACTCCGGTAAAAACCGAGTACAAGCCCAACGCCAACGGTGACGTTACCATTCTGCTCAAGGACGGCTATAACTGCATTGAAGTAAACGCCGACTATGAGGGAAAGAACGTAACGCAGGTTTACTCCCTTAAAGGCAAAGTAACCAAAAACATAATCGAAAATATTTCCCGTCCGGGCGAAGCGCTCCGCAAGGGCGACAACGCCGGTGTTTGGATTATCGGCAGACCTATTTGCCTGCACAAAATCCTCAGAATCTACAACAACAGCAACGGCGCAACCCGCTATATCAGCAATATGCCCCGCCAAGGTATGCTTAGAACCGACGAAAACATTCACATCAGATATATCGGCTTTGTAGGCTGCGAAAAGGGCAGCTTCCAAAGACTATTTGTGCCGTTGACCGCCTCCGGAGACATTGTTCTCTACAACGGATATATTCAGCACGCGGGCTACGGCTCCGGCCTTGGCTCCGAGCTTACTCAGGGCAACACCGGCGGCATGGCGGACTCCACGCAGTTCAAATTCGGGCAGCTTGCGAACATCACCCTCAAGGGCGTTGAGGAAAACCCCGACTATGTTCCGCCCAAAACCATGAAAACCGAAATTTCCCGCACCGTTGTAAAAGCGGGCGAAACCGTCACCATCACAGTGCCGGAGCTTCCCACCGAGGAAATCAGCCACGATTACGACAGAGACGAGCAGAACAAAATCCGCTACGCCACCACCCGCTTCTATACCGATATTCCCGGTATGCCCGAGGTAGAGGTTTCCTACAAGAGACCCGACCAGAACCTCGGCGAGGGCGTTCCCACCGTAAACGACATCAAGACTATCACCGTTACCATTCCGGAGGAAACTCCCGCGGGCGTTTACAACTTCCACGGCGGCAACCTTGAGCTTGCATACACCCTCGGCTGGATGGACCATTACGACTGGTTCTATCGCGGACTTATCGACGACGTGAGCCTTACCGTTCTGCCCAGTGACGCCACCGCAGTAAGGAACGTTGAGAACCTTATTGCCGCCATCGGCACCGTCACCAAGGACAGCGGCGACGCAATTAAAGCTGCCCGCGACGCATACAACGCTCTCACCGAGGAGCAGAAAGCCCTTGTTTCCAAGGAAGCCTATGATGCTCTTGTTAAGGCTGAAAAAGTCTACGATATGATTATCGCAAGCAATAAGCCCGCCGCCTCCGGCAAGGAGGAAAGCACCGGCAGCGTAATTCATATTGCGGCGAACGGCGCTTCCAAGGGAGAAAAGAACCCCAACACCGGCGCTCCGGCAATGAGCATTGCTCCCGCAATGCTCGTGCTCGCGGCAGCGGCACTCGTGCTCAAAAAGCGCGGATAATTAAATAAGAGTACATCTCTCCTTTCGATCTAATATTTGCAATCGGCAAAAAAGCCCCCTCGTGCGGTCAGGCGCGAGAGGGCTTTTTGCCTTTTCGATTTAATTTCAACAAAATTCGGGTCGTTTATTGACAATCGGTTCCGTTCGGTATAAAATTATATGTTAGAATAATATGCACGAATAGGTCTGTTTTCGGGACAGGCTGTTTTAAGGAGAAGCATTTATGATAAGAAGCATGACGGGCTACGGCTCCGCGGAGGAGATACTCGGCGGGCGAAATATTCGCGTAGAGATAAAATCCGTAAACCACCGCTATTTTGAATACACCGCAAGGGTTCCCAGAAACTGCGGCTTTGTGGAGGAGCGCATGAAGCGCCTGCTTTCAGGCGCAATCAGCCGCGGAAAGGTCGAAGTCGGCGTTACCATCCAGACTGTGGAGGGCGTTGACGAGGAAATAAGCATCAACCGCGACGTGGTAAAGAACTATGTTGAAGCGCTTCGCAGCGTGAAAAACGAGTTTGACCTTACCGATGACCTTTCACTTTCTTCCATTGCAAAGCTGCCGGATGTTTTCACCGTGGTGAAGGCGGAAACCGACGAGGAAGCCCTTTGGAGCGATATTGAGTCCGTCGCGAAAAAGGCGCTTGCCGCTTTTGTGGAGGGCAGGGAAGCCGAGGGCGAACGCCTGAAGGCTGACGTTCTTCAGAAAATCGCATTCATCGAAGAGAAAGTTTCCTTCATCGAGGAGAGAAGCCCCGAAACCGTTAAAGAGTACCGCGCACGCCTTTATGACAAAATGCGCGAGGTTCTTGAAAATAACCAGATCGACGAGGGCAGAATCCTTCAGGAAGCCGCGGTTTATGCGGACAAGGTTGCCGTGGATGAGGAAACCGTTCGCCTGCGCAGCCATATGCAGGAGCTGCGCAAAACCCTTGACAAGAGCGAGCCTATCGGCAAGAGCCTTGACTTCCGCATTCAGGAGGTCAACCGCGAAACCAATACCATCGGAAGCAAGTGCTCCGACGCGGCGATTGCCGACACCGTAATCGAGATGAAAAACACCATTGAAAAAATCCGCGAGCAGATTCAGAACATCGAATAATGCTCCATCACAGCGGTGAAAATCAAAGGAGAGAGAAATGAAGCTTGTCAACATCGGCTTTGGCAACATGGTCAACGCCCAGCGCGTCGTAGCAATGGTTGCGCCGGATTCCGCACCGATAAAGCGAATTGTTCAGGATGCGAAAGAAAAGGGTACACTTATTGACGCAACCTTCGGCAGAAAGACAAAAACCGTACTTGTAATGGATTCCGGACACATTGTGCTTTCCGGAATAATGCCGGAAAATGTCGGCGCAAGAATGACAGCGGAGGATGAAGATGAATAATAACAGAGGAATTTTGCTTGTTGTGTCCGGTCCGTCCGGCGTCGGCAAGGGAACGGTTATCAGCAAGCTGTTTGAAATGGACGAAAACCTTTATTTTTCAGTTTCCGCCACCACAAGAAAGCCCCGCCCGGGCGAAACTGACGGCGTAAGCTACAATTTCAAAACCCGCGAGCAGTTCGAGGAAGAAATCGACAACGGCGAAATGCTTGAGTACGCCATGTACGGCGGCAATTACTACGGAACGCCGAAAAGCGCCGTGGAAAAAAAGCTCGCTCAGGGCAAGGACGTTGTTCTTGACATTGAGATAAACGGTGCGCGCAGCGTCAGCCGCCTTATGCCGGAGGCGGTGCTCGTTTACATTCTTCCGCCGGATATGGCGGAGCTTCGCCGCCGCCTTGAGGGGCGCAACACCGAAACGGAGGAAATGATAAAGCTCCGGCTGGAAACTGCTTACCACGAGCTGCGCGAAGCGCCGGAAATGTATGACTTCTTTGTTGTAAACGATGTGGTGGAATCCGCCGCGTCGAAAATAGAATATATTCTGGAGGCAAAGCGGTGCAGCCGCATCGCCATGCAGAAAGCACTAAAACAAATTTTGGAGGAGGTAAATAACCTTGCTTAATCCCAGAGATACCTACGAACTTAACCAGCTTGCCAGCCCCTATGCCAACGTAATCGCCATTTCAAAGCGCGCACGCGCCATCAGCGAGGAGGCGGAGGAAGAGCACGTCATTATGACAGAAAAACCGCTTAAAATAGCCATCGAAGAGTTTGTTGAAGGTAAATACAAGGTCGACAAAGTAATCACCGACGAGGAGTGGCACGATGCCTGATAAGAAGAATCTGCTTATCGGCGTTTCCGGCGGAATAGCCGCGTTCAAGGTTTGCACCGTTGCGTCGTACTTTACGAAAATGGGTGTGAATGTCAATGTTGTTATGACCGAGCACGGCGCGGAGTTCGTAACCCCGCTGACGTTTGAGGCACTGACGAAGAATCCCTGCCTCACATCACTTTTCGACGGCAAAAGCGACGACCCCGTTGCGCATGTCAATCTCGGGCGCACGGCAGACTGTGTGCTCATCGCTCCCGCTACGGCAAATGTCATTGCCAAGCTTGCGAACGGCATAGCCGACGATATGCTCACCTCAACCGTGCTCGCCGCAAGCTGCAAAAAGCTGGTTGCTCCGGCAATGTTCACCGGAATGCTCGAAAATCCGGCTACCCAAAGGAATCTTGCCCGGCTGCGTGAGGACGGCTTTGAGATAATCGAAGCGGAGGCGGGCCGCCTTGCCTGCGGAGCGGTCGGCTCCGGCCGTCTGGCGGAGCCGGAGGTGCTCATTTCCGCCGTTGAGCAGGCACTTTTCGGAAGCACCGTGCTCAAAAATAAGCGCGTGCTCATCACCGCCGGAGCCACCCGGGAGGACATTGACCCGGTGCGCTACATCACCAACCATTCCTCCGGAAAGATGGGCTACGCCCTCGCCAAGGCTGCCCGCAGCATGGGCGCAGAGGTGGAGCTTGTCTCCGGAAACACAGCAATAATGCCGCCTTACGGCGTGAGCACTGCTTTTGTTTCCTCGGCGGAGGAAATGTATAACGCCGTGCTCAGCCGTGCTCAAAACGCCGACATCATAGTTATGGCGGCGGCGGTGGCGGACTATACCCCGGCGGAAAAAGCCTCCCAAAAGATAAAGAAATCCGAGGGTGAGCACGCACTCGTGCTCAAACGGACGAAGGATATTCTCGCGGAAATCGGCGGGAACAAAACCCGTGCTCAAATCGTGGTGGGCTTTTCCATGGAAACGGAAAACCTGCTCGAAAACAGCCGCAAAAAGCTTTCGGAAAAGAATGCGGATATGATAGTCGCAAACTCCATCGCAAACACGAGCACCGGCTTCGGCGTGGACACCAACGCCGCCGTGCTCATCACAAAAAGCTCCGAAACGGAGACGGGACTTCTCACCAAGGACGAGCTTGCACGGCTGATTCTTGAAAAAGCGGCGGAGCTTTGCGGAAAATAAGCAAAAAAAGGACGACTTTTTGCCGTCCTTTTTGATTTACGCAAACAGATTCGCCGCATCCGTCAAAAAAATGAAAAAACAGACAAAAAAGTTGTTATCGGCTATTGAAAAAACAAATTTGGAGTGGTACAATACATTTGTATAAATATTTTTATGGGGCGACCCATAAAGGCGGTTAAATCCGTCAAACCAAACTACAAACCCGAAAAGGAGATGTGTTGGAAAGATGAAGAAGTTAAAAAGAATCGTCGCATCGCTGCTTGCAGTGCTGATGCTCCTCGGCGTGGCGCCCGTAACGGCGCTGGCAGGGGAACTCGAGCTGCACCACATCAATACGACGCAGCAGCCCGCGGAGGAACCCGCACAGGAGCCTGTTTTGAGCTCCGAGGATGTTCTTCCCGAAGAAGACGTTGCCGAAGCCGCAGAACCTGCGGCGGTGAGCGGCAGCAGCCTTGATTATCGAATTGTACATCTTGATTGCGGAAGAAAGTATTTCAGCGTTGAGTATATCAAGAGTGTAATCGATACCATGGCGGAAAATGGCTTTAACCAGTTGGAGCTTGCCTTTGGCAACGGCGGTCTTCGCTTTGTGCTTGACAATATGGACATAAAAAGCGGAAGTTCCACCTTGCACAACAGCGAAGATGTTAAAGCAGCTATTAGACAGGGCAATGAAAGATTTTACAATGACCCTAACGGCAACAGCTTGACTGAAACCAATATGAAGGCGATAATCACCTATGCTCAGAGCAAAGGTGTTGAAATTGTTCCGCTGCTCAATATGCCCGGACACATGGACGGCGTGCTTAGCAGCGACCTTTTCTCCGAGTACAAGCTTTCCGGTAAAAATGATAGTGGTTCTATTGTTTCTTCAGAGGGCTCTCTTGACCTCAACAACAGCTATGCTGTCGATTTTGGTAAAGCACTGCTCAAACTCTATGTAGATTGGTTCAAGCAGTATGGCAACAGCCAATATTTCAACTTTGGCGCAGATGAATATGGTCAGGGTATAAGAAACCCCTACATTGAGTCAAGCAATGCAACGGTTACTTATGACCAGCTTATAAGTTACATGAATGACTGCGCAGACATAATTGAAAAGCAATACGGCATGACTGCTCGCTGCTTCAATGACTTTGTTTGCTACAATAGAAAAACTGATTGTAACCTTTATAAAACCGTACAGGTTTGCTATTGGTCTAACCAGTGGAATAACAGTGAATATAATACTCCGGACGTTATTAAAAATGCCGGTTACAAGATGATTAACACTAACCAGAAATGGTATTTTGTGCCCAGTAAAGCTGATGAATACGGAAAGAGCGTCGTTCTCAACAACTTTACTACATTTGATGTAACTAAATATCAGAACATTAAGTCCGGATATAATCCCACAAGCACCACATATACCGAAATTCCTGTGGGTACAACTAATGTCGGCGCTATGTTCTGCGTTTGGTGCGATACTCCGAGTGTGGATGTTGCATTGGCGGATGTTTAGGATCTTATTGCGGCAATGGCGACTGCCAACCCGAATTATTTCACCAAGGGAACAACCCCCACTACCCCCACAATTAAAGACGACAACGGGCATGATAGTATTTTTGAAATTATCATAAATGCTCTTTTGAAAATTTTCCTTCCCAAAGGAACTACCGCTACTTGGACTGTTACCGAAGGAACCGATGTTGTTGAGCTTGTTGCCGACGGTGCCGCCGCGGCGCAGACGCGCAGTGCAGAGCCTGCGGCTGCTGCGGAAACCGCAGCAATAACGGGCAATGCCGTTCAGGTAAGAGCGCTTAAAGCGGGCACTGCCACCATCACCGCAACCCTTGATGACGGAACCGCAGTAACCGCCACCGTTACGGTAAAGGATAATACCAAAGAAACCATAACCGTAACCGTGGGCGGTACGGAAGAAGTACTCATTGAAGGAAACCATGCCGGAACTTATACTACCGATAAACCCGAAATTGCAACCGTAACGGCGGTACATACCAAAGTTGATGGGGAAACTACAAGAGTATTGAGCGACAAGGTCAGCCTTTACAAGGAAAATAATGGTACTTATACAGGAGTACTTAAAACAGAAAACGGAAATAATTTCATTAAGATTGACGAAAACGGCAATATTTCGAATGTTACCGATGTGAATGACGCGACCATCTTTGAGGTAACGAAAAGTGACAGCTCATATATAATAAAAGTCAAAGACAAAAATCTGTATCTTGGCAGAAGCAATAATAGCTTGACAACGAGCTCTTCAAGCACTTCTTGGAGTGTAGGAACTGGGCATGACTTTTATAGTGGTAGCTCTTATATATATTATAACAATGGGTGGAAGTATCAGAGTGTTACCGACAACTGGGGCAACTGCGCTAAACTTTTTGCTGTAACTGAGAATACAACAACAAAAGATCAAACCAAACTCACCTTTACCGGTCATAAAGCCGGCACAACCACGGTAACAATTACCGGAGTGGAATATACCATCAATGTTGTTCCTGCCGAACTGGGAAACGCAGAAAAACTTTATATAGATTTTTGGGTTACCAACCACAGAATATACCCCACTAACTTGAATGTTGTTACAACAAAAAGTAATGCTAAGAATAACGCAAGAACATATTATGAATTCAGTGCTGCTGACTTTTATGACATAGACGGTAAAGCGCTTGCTGAAGTTATACCCGGAACCGGAAACTATGAATCAATTACTGGAACAGAAGCACTTTATTGGAAAACAAGATATCTTCCTGCGGCTTATCGTCAGACCGAAGCAGGCTGGACTAATAAGTCCGGTTATGGAACAGATACAGTTACAGGCAATAATGGCGGCGTCGACATTGAACGCATACGCTATTACGGTAATAAGTGGGAATACAAAGCTGTCGGTGTAGATGGTTGGACGGAATTCAGCGGTACAACAGCTGACGAAACCGGAAATCAAATTGTAGCGTACTATATGCTCAAAACAACAGTTACAAAAGAAGTAACAACCTATATTACCGACTGGCCGGATAAACAAACCGACAAATTCTATGGAGTAGCTGTTGACTATTGTGTAAAATATGAGTCGGGCGGCGAAAGAAACCCCAATACATTTGGTAGTGGTGCAAACCAGAATACACAGTGGTTTAACTGTGATGGTACACAGAATAGTGCTGCACATAATAACGGTTATTCAGTTCTTGCAGCTGATGTTGCAAATGACTGGAAGGGACTAAGAACAACAACATCATTAACGGATTGGTATCGTGTAATCAATAACATCCGTGCTGTTGAAACGGATAATTATGATATTTATATGGTTACCGTAACTCCCAGTGCTTCATTTAATCTAAATGCGCAGCAATGCCCTACAAGTATCACTTATAATGCTGAAAATGAAAAAGTCATTTGGGCGGAAAGTGAAGACACAATAACAACTGCGGGTCTTACCAGACACAGTGAAGCTAAAATAGGTGGAGCACCGAATATTGATAAACTTGTTATTCAACAGTGCAGCGGTATGCTTGTAACCTATTATGTAAGAGCAAAAGAAACCCCTGATGCACTTAAGGTTCACTATGTCAACCAGAAGAACAATGAGGAGTTCTATTCGTACAATATTATCGTAGGCCAAGGAACTGTATTCCCTGAAAATCCGAACTTTAGCAATAACACTTTGCACAACTATTCAGTTCAAAACATAGAAGGAAAAACGGAAACGGTTTTGTCAGATCTTAAACTGATTCCAAAGATTGCAGCACAGTATCGTTATAGTAAGTTTACATGTGTCGAAGTTAAGCGTATCGAAGGCGGAAAAGATTTCTATCTTTATTATACTTTTGACTATGAAGTAAACTTTGTTGTAGATTTTGGTTTGCCAATTACGATAACGCCGGGAAAAATAAATCCAGATATGGTAGGTAAAGCAGTAAAAGTTGACATACAACAGAAAAATGTTGACTACGGTACAATAACTATTGCTGCAAACAACCTTGATTTTACATACACCCTTAAAAAAATGATTGACGGCTATGATACAATAGTTGCTACATATTCTGGTTCGCAAGGAAACTCTGCTGCTTTCAACATAAACATCATCCCCGCCACCACTGTTTACTATGAGGACAGCTTCGTTGATTTCTACGATGCAGGCAGCTCCGCGAAGAAAACTGAATTTACGAAGACCGGCGCTAGTGACGAAATGGGCGTATGGTATGTGGAGGGCAACGCAAACACCACCGCAGAGCAGGCGCTCAGCAAGCTTGGCGACAAAGCTATTTACGGCTACGATGAAGCGTATAAAAACAGCACAACATTCTCCATGGGCAGCGCCAAAAAGGTCACGGTCAACGATGCAAGTGGATATGCACAGGCTAAGTTCACCTTCAAGGGTACCGGCTTTGATGTAATTTCCCTTACTAACAGCGATTCCGGTGCGATAACCGTTGAAGTTCTCAAGGATGGTACAACAGCAAAGACTAAAGACGGCAAAGATGCTTTCTATCTTGTAAATAACTATTATGGTTATAAGCAGGAGAACGGACAGTGGGTTGTAGATCCGACTGCAACAAATACTCTTTACCAAATTCCTGTTATGAAGGTAAGCGGTCTTGATTATGGCACATACACGGCTGTAATCACGGTTGACTACGCAAAATTCTTCGATAAGACGAACGACAATAAATACAGCTTCTGGCTTGATGCAATCCGCATTTACGACCCGATGGGCGTGAACAATGAAAATTATAAGAAGGACAATGAGGGCTTCCCGCAGTATATCAAGCTCCGCAAAGAGCTTGTTGCAGAGAATAGCAGCATAACGACAAATACTAACTTGTTGTTTATTGATGGCAAAGACAAGGCTGAAATTTCTGAGTACAAGAATTTTGGCCCTAACAACGAGGTTTACCTTGCAAACGGACAGGCCATAAGCTTTAAGCTTAATATTCCGGCAGGTACACAGATTGCATCTGTTCAGATCGGCGCAAAAGCACCGAACGGAAACGCAGCAAAGCTTGTGGTAAATGGTGTAGAGGTTGTTTCTGAGCTGAAAACCGCCACGGAAATGTACTATAAGATTTCCCAAGACGCTGATAATTCCATTACAATCGCAAATACCGGAACCGGAATTCTCTCTCTCACCAACCTCAAGGTAACCTATTCCACAGAAGGCAGCGTTTCTCTTGCTCCTATGAACGCAGAGGAACAGACAAGCGCGGTTATGATGGTTCGTGCGATGTTCGCACCGCCCGTCCCCACTGTGTTCGAGCCGGAAACCTTCACCGTAAGCCTCAAGAACTACAAGGACGTTTATGTTCGTGAGTACATAAAGGTCACCGTCACCACCTCCGACGATGTAAAATATATCACCGTCGGCGACAAGAAAATTTCCCGCTATGATGACGAGCGTGTTTGGGGCGGCTTCCGCAAGGGATTTGTCAAGACCGGAAAACGTATTTGGAGCTATTATGTCAGCTTCAACACAGCAGGACAGCAGGTAATTTCCGTTGTTGCCTATGACGCGGACGGCCTTGCCAGCGAAGCCGTTGAAAATACGGTGAACATAAAGCCGAGAAGCGCATGGCGCGGCAAAAAAAGCGAATGGCATATATAAGAAAGGAGGAGACTTGATATGAAAAAAGAATACAAAAAGCCGGAACTCCTTTTTGACAGTTTTGAGCTGAGTATGAGCATTGCAACTGGATGTGTAGGCACTCCAGTAGGACCTACCGAAGGTACATGCGGAATTGGCTTTGGTGATAACACTATCTTTTTGGATGGGATATCTGCATGCAGAAAGCCCCAAAATGATGGAGAAGAGTATTGCTATCATGTACCTTTTGAGCACAACAAGCTTTTCAACTCCTAACCCCTAATATTGTGCCCTGCCCCGTCGGGGCAGGGCATTTTTCTCTAATACACCTCTTATAATGAAGGAGGATTTCGCTATGGCGAACAAAAAAGCAAAGCGTGCGCCAAAGGCGCTCAATATCGCGCTGGTGGTGCTCGGCGCGGCGATAATCGGGTTTGCGGCATGGGCTGTTGCGAACGCTGTCGGCGCCGAAAAGCAGCCGGAGGACATTTTGAACAGCGGAAATATTGTTATTGAGCCTGTGGAGGCGCCGGAAATTGAGGATAAAGCCTTTATGGACGGGCTTGTTACCGTGGAAAAGGTCGGCCGCTACGCCGGAATTTTCGTTGAAGACGGCAGCGACGAAATAGTTTCCGATGTTTTCGCAATAACCGTTGTGAACAATTCCGACAAAATGCTGCAATATGCTCAGGTCGTTATCACCTGCGGCGGCGAGGAGTACACCTTTGATATGAGCACCATACCCGCCGGTGCTCGTGCTCAAGTGCTCGAAAAGAACAAAAAAGCCCTCCCGGAGGATCTTTCCGGTGCTCAAACGGTGCTCACCACCGTTACGGAGTTCCAGGAAGCACCGTCCACATACCCGGAGGTGTTTGAGCTTACACCTTTTGAATACTCTGTAAATATTAAGAATATATCCAAAAGCGACATAAGCGGCGATGTGTATGTGTACTACAAAACCAAGGTCGGCGACCTGTATATGGGCGGAATAACCTATCGCGCAAAGGTGACTGACCTTGCCGCGGGCGAAGAAAAAAGCGCATACGCAAGCCATTTTTACGGCAGCGACAGCGAAATTTTGTTTGTGACCTATGCTAAGTGAGTTTTACGAATTCGGCGGAACACTTTTCCGCATAGATTCCGAAGAACCGCTGCTTGAATCGAAGTACACCGCGCCTTTTGCCTGCGCCGGAACAAAAACGCCGGATTTTGTTATAACCGTGGGATATTCCGGCGAAAAAATGCAGAATGGCTTTTCAAACGCGAACCGAAGCGGCAGCAGCGTTAGGATTGAGTTTGCCGAAAGTTACAGGGGAAAAATTTCTGCAAAGAATGCCCTTGAGGAGTCGGGGATTTTCCGTATGCTCGCCGAGCACGGCGGAGTGGTGCTTCATTCCTCGTACATAATCACGCAGCGGGGCGAAGCCTTGCTTTTTTCGGCGCCCAGCGGCACAGGAAAAAGCACCCAGGCGGAGCTTTGGCGCAGCTACGCCGGAGCGAAGGTGATAAATGGCGACAGGGCGCTTGTTAAAGCGGAAAACGGCGTTACCGCAAACGGAATACTGTTTTCGGGAACCTCCGGAATAAGCGAAAATGTAACTGCGCCCCTGCGCGCGATTGTGCTTTTGCGCCAGTCGGAGAAAAATGAAATCCGCTCCGTTTCCGGCAAGGAGGCTTTTATGCGGCTGCTGCCCCAGTGCTCGTACTACCCCGATGAAGAAGAAAATCTTCGGATTGTAACAGGTATTCTGGCGGAGATAATTTCCGCCGTGCCGGTATATGATTTCGGCTGTGTGCCGGACGAAAGCGCGGTTTCTGCGCTCAGTGAGGTGCTTTATGGAAAATAACAACACAGAGCCCATGCTCTCCCGCTATCTGCACTCAAAGGGCTGCAAGCTGGGGCTGCCGGTTTCCGGCAACTTCGAGCTTACCCCGCGATGCAATTTTAACTGCAAAATGTGCTATGTTCACCTTTCGGAGGAGGAGCAGCGCCGCCGGGGAAAGGAGCTTTCCGCCGACGAATGGCTTGCCATTGCGGAAAAAGCGAGGGATGCGGGCATGGTTTTTC
>OLOS01001954.1_pt1 | contig 15178 bp, 12 predicted proteins | sample 1672631 | NCBI WGS metagenome assembly OLOS01 (sample SAMEA3136707, study PRJEB25190) | human gut metagenome | biome: human gut; feature: human-associated habitat; material: faeces | place: Austria | collected 2013 | reverse complement strand
ACCCGCGGAGAGTTGCCGCTCTCCGGGGGTTCCTTATGTGACATAATGCACATACTATCTTCTTTTCACTTTCATGATAAATCAACCATCAGGTTTTGTCAAGGTCAATCCACCAAAACAGGTAAAGGGAATCCCCTCAACACTACTGAATCTGAATCCTCCCCTGCCTCAGCATACAAGGAATCTTGCAGAAATTATATGAGCAGATTGCCAAAGAGTGTAAATTCAAAAAACTGTCGACCATAGACGCTCAGATTTGGATAGGATATAATAATTATACTGTTGACTCTTTCCAGTAGGAAGGAGGTGGAGCAATGCAATACATAATTTCCTTTTTTATTTCTGTTATGGCTGGTGTGATATGCTATTACATCAGTAAATGGCTGGACAGAAAATAACGGACAACAGTCAGCCTGGGTTATCCTACCCTATAAGGAAAAAAGAATCCCCGGAGAGTAGCGGCTCTCCGGGGATTCCTCTTATGTGGCGCAATGCACATAATTTCCTTTTTCTGCTACTTTTATGATAAATCAGCCATCAGGTTTTGTCAAGGTCATTCATTATTTAGTGAAAATGAATTCCCATACTACTGAATCTGAATCCTCCCCTGCCCCAGCAGATCCGCATAATCCGCGGTCACTGCGCCGCCCAGGCTCCTTATGTAGGAGGAAAGGACATCCACGTCCACCATCACGTCATCCTTAATCACATTGCATCCGCTGAACATGGTCATGCCGTCGCCGCCGGACTTTAACATATAGTTGTGGGAAGCAACCGTATAGGTCCGGTTCAAATCAATGGGTCCGCCGTTTACCATGATATCCTTTACCCTGTAAGGTCCGTCCACACTTATGAAATTCCCCTTGTCATCCAGCCTTACACTGGATTTAACCGAAGTATCAATGGTGTAGGTAAGCCCGGACACCTGAAGGAATCCGCCGCACTCCTCCGGATAATCCCTGGAGGCCATCTCCAGCGCATCCTTTATCTTCTGGCCTGTTGCCTCAATGACACAGCCCATGTTGCCGAACGGGAATACTGCCAGGGTATCGTTATAGGTGATATTGCCAGGCTTTATGTCGGTCCTGATACCGCCTCCGTTACTCAGGCCGATGTCAGCCCCAAGCTGTACCCGGTAAGCATCCGCCGTCAAATCCCCCAGGTTTGTCTCCCCGCTTCTGATCCTGCGCTTTCCGTCAGCCGGATCATTCACTGTCAAGAGATACGGGGTAGTGCCAAGAACCACCTTAAGTGTCTCGTTGTACTGATCCTGGATTCCCTTGATGAACCGGTCCGTATTGTAATCCATTGCCCTGCCGTCCTCATTTATCAGACTGCTTCCCGGAATCAGAAGACGCATGCCTGGCTTAAGCACATTGGCATCCCTTATCTTATCCAGGTTATTGTTGTAGATATCAATCCATCTGTCATAAGAGCCCAGCTCCCGCTTGGCAATCCGGCTGAGGCTGTCATTTTTCTGTACCACATATTCCCTTGCGGTGCCCATGGCCGGAACCTCTGATACCAGCTCTGATACGATGGTCCCATCGGTCCTGATGGTCAGCTTGCCGATATTATTTAGCTTTGTACCTGTCTGGGTAATGATTACATCCCTTCCGTCCCTGCTCTTAACTGTCATGGATGGGGTTGTCTCATGGGAGTGGCCGTCAATGCACACATCAATCCCGGTTGTGTTCTTAATGATATTGACGGAACTCCATCTGTCCGTAACGCCTGTCTCCCCCAGATGGCCCACCAGTATCACATACCCGGCCCCCTCATTCCTGGCCGCATCCACGCTTGCCTGAATCTGGTTGTAAAGCCCCTGTCCGCTCTCATCTTCGCAGAAGGAATAGATATAATTACCCGCACTGTCCTGGAAATACGCAGGTGTGGATTTGGTAAAGCTCTCTGGCGTGGAAACGCCTACATAGGCAATCTTCGTATCGCCGTATGTCATCATCTTATAAGGTGCAAATACGGTTGTGCCTGTTACCTTGTCCATGAAGTTACATGCATAGTAGCCGCAGTTAAGCCTGCCTGCCAGGTCTAAGAACCGGGCCATTCCATAGTCAAATTCATGGTTGCCCGGAACAGCCACATCGTATCCCACGTAGTTCATGATATCAATCAGATACCCACCCTCTGACAGCGTACCGATGGGCGCGCCCTGTATGGCATCCCCGGCATCCACAAGGGTGACATACGGTGTCTGCTGCTGCATCTGCTTCTTGTACAGGGCAAGTCCGGCATAGCCGATGTTGTCATCCACCCCGCAGTGGACATCATTGGTATAAAGCACCACAATGTCCTGGTCCGCGCCAAAGGCAGTGACCGGCATACCTGCGGTCAGCGAACATATCATTGCCATGGCAAGCAGAAGTGACAGCAGCCTTTGTTTCATTCTTTCTTTCATGGGTTTCCTCCTCTCATACTTGAACCTTTAACAGTTAATTTTACTATAACATAAACCTTTGGTACATGCCACTGGTTACAGGAAATATTTTCCTGCCATATTTTCATGTACTTACAGATGTTAACGGGCACACTCCCTCTTTTTTTATCTTTCATTTAAAAAACGGCCCGGGAAATCTTCCCGGGCCGGCTATGTGTTCAGCCTGCTGACATAATTAATATATTCCTCACATCTTCACGGTCCAGCGCAGTGATTCCTCCAATGGTCTGGTTCCCATTACGGAAATTAATGTGGTCCAGCATTGTCTCAAAATCACAGTCATTGATACCTGCTTCCTTTATGCTGACAGGAAGCCCCAAGGAGCGGAAGAAATCCTCGGTGGCGGTAATCCCCATAAGGGCTGCCTGCTCCGGTTCCATTTCCCTTGATACTCCAAATACTTCATATGCATATCTGGCAAACCGATTCATATGGTTTTTGTATACATACCTCATCCAGGAACCCATGACCGCGCTCAGAGTCACGCCATGGGGCGTATCATAAAGCGCGCTTAACTCATTACCGATTTCATGGGTGGCCCAGTCCTGGATCCTGCCGATTCCCACGGTTTCATTGTGGGCAATGGAGGCAATCCACATGACCTGCGCCCTGTTTCCGTAATTATACCCAAAACCGATTCCCCATCCAGTACCTGACTTGCCTGTCTTTTAACCGTCCTGTTAATCATCCTCCACATCCCAGTCCACAATCTCCCCTGTCCCGGCATCAATCTTAAACTCATACTCCAGGCCGCCTGATACGAACTCGCCCTTATATATCAGCCTGCCGTCATCCCAGTCCTGTTTTGCTTTGGTGAAGGTTGCCTGGGAAGCCTTGACCCCGGCCCGCTTCAATGCTATTTCCTTTGCCTTCCCCAACGTTATTTTCTTAGTATCCCCGCCTGACCCGGCATCCTTGTCATAGTGCCTGGCATCTTGTTCATAACTTAATATTTTTCCTGAAACAGGATCAATTTCATAATCAAATTCCCTGTTATCATCCGTGACAAACTCCACCTCGTAAACCTGACGCCCATCCTCATAATCCAGTTTGGTTTTGATAAATGTTACCTCTGATACAGAGAATCCGGCGTGTTCCGCTGCAATTTTCTTCGCCCGCTCCGGCTTAATGTAAGAATCCTTCTGTCCATCCCTGCCATTGGAACCGACGTTTGCATCATACTCCGCCTTTATGATTCTTCCGGATGACACATCAATCTCATATTCATACTCTTCCCTGTCCCTGGTGTGGAATTTCACCTCATAAATCGTTTTCCCATCCTCATCATCCAGCTCTGCCTTGATAAATGGGATTTTCTTTTCAGATACCCCTGCATGTTCCATGGCAATCTCCCTGGCCCCGGCCTCCGTGATATCCGCTGCCAGTACATCCATGGTGGCCGGGATGAATAATACACCTATCGCAAACGCGGTTCCCATTACTGCTGCTATCTTCTTCATATCATATCCTCCTGTTCATGTTTTGATATGGTTTTTGTTCTGTTAATGATATTTTAAAATTTAAATATTAAAATATCATTAGAAGATATGAATCATACATTTTTTTATGTATAATGTCAGCAACAGACATGATACGGCAAAAGGCAATGGACTAAAGGAGGGACGTATGAGGATATTAGTTGCTGAGGACGAACGCGATATGAACCGTCTGATAACCAGGACCCTGGAAAAAGAAGGTTACGGGGTGGATTCCTGCCATGATGGGGACGAGGCCCTTACTTATCTTGAAAGTGCGGATTACGACGCCGCAATCCTTGATATCATGATGCCCCGCCGGAACGGATACGAGGTATTAAAACGCCTGCGCAGCCTGGGCAAAGAAACCCCGGTCCTGTTCCTCACTGCCCGTGACAGCATTGCGGACCGGGTCGCCGGGCTGGATCTGGGGGCGGATGATTATCTTATCAAGCCCTTTGATTTTGACGAACTGCTTGCCAGGATCCGGGTGCTGACAAGAAAGCGCAGCACACACAGGACCAGTGTCATTGCAATCGGTGACCTGAGAATCGACACGGGCAGCCACTCCGTTGTCAGGGGTGCGCGCGCCATCGAACTGTCCTCCAGGGAATATGCAATCCTTGAATATCTGGCCCTGAACCAGGGCAAGGTGCTGTCCAGGGAACAGATTGAGAACCATGTGTGGAACTTTGACTACAGCGGCGGCACCAACGTGGTGGATGTCTATATCAGCTACCTGCGCAAAAAGATTGACAGCGGGGAAGGAAAGAAGCTGATCCGCACGGTATGGGGCACGGGCTGGATGCTGAAGGAGGACGCATGAACAGGATATCCGGAAGGAGGAGGAAGGTCAGGCCAGGCATGTCGGTCAAGCTTAAGATAACCCTATGGTTTACCGCCTTCATGACCATCATCTCCGGTATCTGCCTGATCCTTATACTGACCATTGACAGCCAGGTTGCCAGGAACCAGGCATACAGCCTCCTCTCTGACACGGTCAGGGAAAATGTTGGCAAGGTGCGTCTGACCGGCAACCGCCAGCTTGACCTGGATCAAGATTTCAGTTTTTATAAAAATGGCGTCTACATTTTACTGTACAATAAAAACAAGGCCCTTCTGTCCGGCCAGACCCCGCCCTATTTCCCCGTGGACGCAGAACTGGAAAATGGCGTCACTAAGGCGGTTTCCGGCTCAGAGGACGGCTTCTATGTGTTTGACCTGTGGGTTCCCTCCGGTTGGGAGGACGGGGTGTGGATCCGCGGCACGATCCAGCGCCATAACAGCAGCCAGGAAGCCGGAAGCATACTGTCCATGTTTTTCCTCATACTTCCCTTTATCATCCTCTCAGCCTCCCTTGGGGGATATCTTATCGTCAGAAGGGCCTTAGAGCCAATAGAACAGATTACAAAGGCAGCAGGCAGTATTACCGAGGGGCGGGACCTGACGCGCCGTATCGGTCTTACCAGAGGCTCAGACGAGGCCCTGCGCCTGGCCAACAGCTTTGACCATATGTTTGAACGCCTGGAACACTCCTTTGAAACAGAAAAACAATTTGCCTCCGATGCATCCCATGAGCTGAGGACCCCAACCGCCGTCATCCTGGCCCAATGCAGTTATATCAGGAAATACGCAGGCAGCGAGGAAGAGTACCTGGAAGGTGTTGCTGTCATTGAACGGCAGGCGCAGAAAATGTCCCTGCTCATAAACCGTCTCCTGGACATGACACGGCTGGAATTCGGCACCAGAAAGCTGGCAAAGGAAGATACGGACGTCAGCCTGATGGTGGAAACCCTGTGTGAGGAGCTGGATACCGGCGCCAGAGGCATTTCCCTGGAACGGGACATAAAGGAACATCTTCACGCCCAGGCAGATGCCCATCTCCTCTCCAGGGCCATCATGAATCTGCTGGAGAATGCCCGCAAATACGGTAAGGATAATGGCCGCATCCGTGTAAAACTCCATGACAGCGGGGATAATCTCATACTGGAAGTGGAGGACGACGGCATCGGGATTGCCCCGGAACACCAGGAGAAAATCTGGCAGCGTTTTTACCAGGTAAACAGCTCCAGACAGGCTGGTTCCGGTCTTGGCCTGGGCCTGTCCATGGTCAGGCAGATTATACGCCTCCATGACGGGGATATCAGCGTAAACAGCAGGCCCGGGGTGGGAAGCTGTTTTACCGTAGTCCTTCCAAAAGGCGAAAAACCTGTTGTATAACCGAAAGGAGATCATATGAAACATGAACATTTACTGGCCTGCCTGATTCTTTCCATTACATTGGCCATATCCGCCTGCGGCTCAGATGACCGGGAGTCGGCTGATTATATAGGGATTGAATCCGCAAAAGGGATTGCCCTCAGGTCCGCGGGCCTGTCATCGGACCAGGCTGAATTCACCACTGCCGGACTGGATAAAAAGGATGATATCTTTTATTACCAGATTTGCTTTTCCTCCGATGGAAACGAGTACGAATACGCCATTGACGCCCTGACCGGAGTTGTGATACAGGGGCCTTTGGATTCCGGGATTCCTGTTTTGGCTGATGGGGGAGGGAATCCATCTGGTCCATCCATGATTTCAGGGGCCAATTTGGATAACCTGAATCTTGAATCAGGTTCCGGTTCCAGTCCCGGCTCCGATTCCAATGAGGCATATGGCACCTCCCAGGCATCCGGCTCCAACCAGTCACAGGATACTGGCAATACGCCTGGGGCCAACCAGTCACAGGTTCTTGGCAGTCTGTCTGGCTCCAACCAGTCACAGACAACTGGTAATCCGTCCGAAGCCAATCACGCACAAGTACCTGGCAGTCCGTCCGGCTCCGCCCAGACGCAAACTCCCGGCAGCAATTCCGGTTCCAGCCAGCCCCAATCCCCCGCCCCCAATCCCGGTTTTGCGCAGCCCCCCGCCAATACCGGCACCGGCACAATAGACGAACAGCAGGCCCGCGATATTGCCATAACCCACTCCGGCATTTCCAGCCAGGACATCTCAAAAATTGAGGTAAAGCAAGATGACGATGACGGGGTTACACTGTACAAGGTAAAATTTAAAACCAACAGCAACAACGAATATGAGTACAAAATCGACTGTTCCAGCGGCCGGATCATCAGCTTTGACCATGACCTGGATGACCACAACCTCCCGGCCCCGCCGGAAGGCGCAGCCAGGATAGACCAGTCCCATGCAATGGCTGCTGTCCTTGCCAGGGTGCCCGGTGCCAGTAACAGCGATATCTCAATCAAGCTGGAGGAAGACGACGGCAGGCTGGAATATAAGGGCAGGATTAAATATGACGGCATGGAATATAAATTCAAACTGGACGCATACAGCGGCGCCCTGACCGAATGGGAGGCCGAACCAGAAGATTAATGTTGGAACATCCACTCCCGCCAGCCGCTCCGGTAATCCCAATCCAACGCATCCATCCAACACAAAAACGCAGGCTCCACACATAGAAATCCCTATGTGCAAAGCCTGCGTCCCTTCACTATCCTTCTATCCAACCGTCTCAGCCAACCCTCAGTTTAAACTTCTGAAGGTCCCTGTCCGAATCTACCTTTTCAATCATGGCGCCCAGTCCCTGGAGCTTTTCCTCAAAACATTCATAGCCCCTCTGGATATAACCGATCTCATCCACAACCGTATATCCGTCCGCTGCCAGTCCTGCAATCACCAGCGCTGCTCCCGCCCTCAGGTCAGGCGCATTGACCTGTGCTCCTGTCAGGCGTTTCACGCCGTCTATGACAGCCACATTGCCCTCAACCTTGATGTTGCTGCCCATACGGGCCAGTTCATCCACATACTTAAAGCGGTTCTCGAAAATGCTCTCCGTCACCATGCTTGTTCCGTTGGCAAGCACAAGGGCAACTGCCATCTGGGGCTGCATGTCTGTTGGAAAACCGGGATACGGAAGGGTCTTGATGTCCGTATGCCTCTGGGAAGGCTTGCCCACAACGCGCACCGCGTCGTCAAACTCAGCCACCTCGCAGCCAATCTCCATAAGCTTTGCGGAAATGGCTTCCAGATGCTTTGGTATCACATTCTTAATCATGATATCCCCTCTGGTTGCCGCAGCCGCACACATGAACGTACCTGCCTCAATCTGGTCAGGAATGATGGAATACTCTGTCCCGTGAAGCCTGTCCACACCCTTGATGCGGATGGTATCGGTTCCGGCTCCCTTGATATTGGCGCCCATACTGTTGAGGAAGTTGGCAACGTCAACAATATGCGGTTCCTTGGCAGCGTTCTCCAATATGGTCTGCCCCTCTGCAAGGGCTGCCGCCATCATGATATTAATGGTTGCGCCAACAGAAACCACATCCAGATAAATGTGGCTTGCCACCAAATCAATGGCATGTGCAATCACAGCGCCCCTCTCGATGATAACCTCGGCTCCCAAAGCCCTGAATCCCTTGATATGCTGGTCAATGGGCCTGCTGCCGATATTACAGCCGCCCGGAAGGGGCACCTGGGCGCTCTTATACTTACCTAACAGTGCACCGATGAAATAATAGGATGCACGGATTTTGCGGATGTATTCATCATCCACAGATACTTCCTTTATGTTGCTTCCGTTAATCTTTACAGTGTGTCGGTCAATGCGTTCAACCCTTGCACCGATTTCCTCTATGGCCTCTAACAGTACATTAATATCCCGTACATCCGGCAGATTATCAATCAAAACGTCATCATCTGTCATGATAGAAGCGGCCAGAATACCCAGTGCGGCATTCTTGGCACCGCTTATGGTCACATCGCCCACCAGCGGGTTGCCGCCTTTGATTATATATTGTTCCATTCCACACCTCTGATATTTATTTAAACAAATCCCATATCCAAGGACAACATTCCTAAACAATTACGTAAAAATTTGTTCATATTTTATTTACATCTTTCTTAGATTATACCATAAGAATCAGATTTGTAAAGTAAAACGCAAATCCGGCGTACAGACCATGGTCTGTAAATCCCTTTTTCCATCTGCCGTTCCAAAAGAAAACCCGGGATTCCCATCCGATTTTAAAATCCTCGGATGGGAATCCCGGGCACTGGTTCCTTTGCCGTATATTACTGGATAAACAACGTATTTACGTCCAATGGCGCCTCAATCATATCTGACTCCAGCATGAAATCAGCTGTCTTCTGGAACCCTTCCTTATCCTCCTCACTGATATCCATGGAGAAGTCATAATATCCATACATTTCCTGTACCGCTTCCTCATCCAGGTCCATTTCCTCTGCCACGATTTTCAGGGTTTCCTCCTGGTTATCCTTCATGAAGGCAGCAATCTCATCCTGGGCTTCCATGAACCGCCCTATCACATCCTGGTTCTTCTCATAGAAGTCCTGCCTTACAGCTACCGCAATGATGGCCTTGATAAGTCCCTCACCGTCGGCGACCATATGATACCCCTGTTGCCTGGCCTGGTAAGCAGTTGCTCCTGCAATCAGGGCCACATCCACGCTGCCTCCGTCCAGGCCCGCCTTTGCATCAGGAATCCCCATATTCACGTAATTCACATCCTCGATGGTCAGCCCTCCCGTAGCCAGATAGGCCACCAGAAGCTCATGGAGATTGGTTCCCGCAGGCCCGGCAATGGTCTTGCCCTTCAGGCTCTCAGGCGTGGTCAGGCTGTCATCCTTTGAATACATACAGAATGCCTTAGGCGACCTGCTGTACATGTTCAGAACCTTGATGTCCGCCCCATTGGCGGCCGACAGGATGACCGAGGTTGCCCCAACCGCATAGAGGATCTGCACATCGCCGGATGCCAGGGCCTGGGTCTGGTCCGCGCCGGAATTGATTTCCGCATATTCCACGGAAATGCCCATATCCTCAAAGTCCTTCTCAAAAATCTTCTGGTTCTTCTCAATGATACTGGGGACATTTAACGGCGATACCACATAGGTCAGCACCAGCTTGTCAACGCCGCTTGCGGCCTTCTGTCCCTCTTTCCCGTCTTCCCCGGCAGTTTCAGGCATATCTGCCCCGGTGCCCTCTTCCTGCGCCTTATCCTCTGCCTTATTCCCTGCCTGTGCCTCAGTTACTGCCGCGGTAGTTGCCGCGGTACCGTCCGCGCATCCCGTAAGGGCCGTAACCCCCATGCACAGTGCCAGTCCAAATGCCATGAATCGTTTCATAATACATATCCTCCTCATTCAGTTGTATTTAAGTTATTTATAATATCCCTTTTCAGGGAAATAAACAGATCATCCAGCAGGTTCCGTTCCCCCGCTGTCTCAGGGACCTGATACTGGGCCTTGACCAGCCCGTTCTCAATCACCACGATACGGTGTCCCAGAAGCAGGGCCTCGTCAATGCTGTGGGTCACGAACAGGATACTGCTGCCCTGTCCCCCCTGAACCCGCAAAAGCTCCTTCTGCATCTGTTCCCTTGTAAAATAATCCAGGGCCGCAAATGGCTCGTCCATCATGATGAAGGACGGCTCATAGGCCAGCGCCCTGGCAATGGCGGCCCTTTGCTGCATTCCGCCGGAAAGCTGGGACGGATATGCCTTCTCAAAACCGCAAAGCCCCACGGCAGCGATGATAGATTCAATCTTCTCCTGATCCTGGTCCTTTTTTTCCAGACCGAAGGTGACATTGTTCCACACATTCAGCCATGGCATAAGCCGCGGCTCCTGGAACACGAATGCGGTCTTATGGGACAGTCCATACCTTATTTCCCCTTCATCCACCTGTTCCAGACCGCCTGTCAGGCGCAGGAGCGTGGTCTTGCCGCATCCGCTGCGTCCCAGGATTACCGTGATATGCTTCTCCGGTATCTGAAGGCTGATTCCCTTCAGGACTTTGACAGGCCGTTCATCCACCACATATTGTTTGTGTACGTTAATAAGCTCAATTCCAGCCATTGTCACAGGATCCTTTCAATAATTTGCTGATTACCAGTCCAAAGATGCGGTCCGTTGCATATCCCACTGCCCCGATGACCAGGATACCCACGATAACCTTATCCGTCCTGGACATCTGCTGGGCAAATAATATCATATGCCCCAGTCCGGTGGACGCCGCAACCATTTCCGCACCGATGATTGCCCTCCAGCTGTATCCCAGGCCGATGCGCATGCCCACCAGGATGTCCGCCGATGCATACGGCAGCACGATCCGCAGGAATTTCCTTCCTCTGGAGTATCCGAACATGTCCCCCACCTCCAGAAGCTTTTTGTCACACCCGGTAAATCCCTTCACAATATTCAGATACATCGGGAAAAAGGACGCCAGCACGATAATGACTGTCTTCGTCGTCTCCCCAATCCCGCACCACAGGATCAATAAAGGGATCATGCTCAATGGCGGCACGTTGCGGAAGAACTGGACCACATATTCATAGTACCTGCCCGAAGCAGGCAGCAGCGCCCGCAGCATCCCCAGACAGAACGCCAGCACGAATGCAATGGCAAATCCCTTCATGACCCGGATGAAGCTGATATAGATATCCTTCCAGAGCTCGCCGGATACCAGCATCCTTAAAAAGCCCTGCAGTACCTTGGACGGAGGAGGAAGCACATAGGCGCTGAATATCCCCCATCTGCACACCATGTACCACACGAGAAGGACAGCGCCTATGCCGATGACCGGCGCCGCCGCATCCTTCCATCTATGTTTCATCCATTACCACCCCGTCCCCGTTATGGCAGCCCTTATGGCAGTACAGCATTTCCATAAGCCGTACTTCCTTCCATCTGCCGCTTTTCATATATGCTTCAATCTCCTCTTTCCCGGTCAGGCTCTGTACCCGCTCCTCCATCCCTGCAAAGAACCCGGGCGGGATGGGGCTTGCATGAAGCTGCTTTCCCTCCGGTCTCTGCCCCAGCTCCTTTAACAGGGCGTTCCACGTGATGAACCGTGTATTGGGAAGCCTTAGGGAATTTCCCATATCTGCCAGGGAAACACATGGCGTGGTTATGATCTTCTCCCCATTCCTTAAATCTTCCCTGCTGCTGATTTCCCTTGCACAGTGAATCAGGATCGGTTCAATCCCAGCCGCCCTCACGCCGTCCTCTGCCATGGATTTCACTAATTCACAGGCCATGGGGCACCGTGCATCCGCCACCGTATCCCTGCATCCGTCCAGCATTTTCCTGTACTTCTCCTTCACTTCCCGTCCCCAGTCCGTCCTGCACCAGACACGGGTAAACCCATGTTTCTGTAAGAACCCATCCAGGACCGGCTTCCCATACATGCTTTCCGTCACTGGATTTATCCAAATATATTTCAATCCTCTTTCTCCTTGTTTGCAAGTTAGGTTATTCTAACCATTGCAGACAGCATATCAAAATTTAATAAAAAAGTCAACTCCTTCCAGACCATCACACAAAATCCGGAAGGAATTGACTTATTATTAATTTACAGTAAGCGCACACAGAAAATCATTCTGAAGTACCTTAAAATATTCCGTGGCATCATTCAGTCCCATCTTGGTGGTTTCCTGGGTCTGTGGATCATAAAGGGTTACATTATACTGGTCATATCCGGACAACAGCACATATCTCCCTGCATCCACATAGGCAATGACCGGGATTCCCTTATCAATATAATACAGGATCTGGTTCAGGCTGCATCCGCCCGCATCAATGAGGATCAGCCCCTCCTCGTACATCCTGCTTCCATCAAAGGATTCCAGGTACTTGGTCATCTTCCTCGCCTCTTCCACCGGCGACTTGATATTGCGGATGGGGCCTCTGTTAATCCTGTCCCATACAATATGCTGGTTCCCGTCCGTCACGAATCCCATCTGCCCATAAGCCATGTCCACGGCCGTACTGAAGCTTCTGGAGGACCCCAGATAATGACCCCCGCCATAAGCATGGAACACCATGCCTGTATCTGCCTGGGCCGTTGATGCATAACTGATATCAAGGGTACTTGAGAATTCATAGGAAAATGCCTTTGGCGCTGATATATCTACCTTGTCCCCGTTTAAATCCGAGTCAGCCTGTACATAATAGACCCGGCCCCGGTCCTGGGAGGCAAAGTACCCAATGCCCTTTAATTCCCCGTCATCCACCTTCTGGTTACAGACAATGGTGTCCTGGTCCTGATACATATACTGGTTTTCACTGAGACGCACCAGGCGTTTCAGATGGATACGCCCATCCTCCGCCACCACGTCCGAGATATAGATGCCGTCCTTCCTGTACTCACTTTCCACCTGCATCTCATTGTCCACAATATACATGGCGTACATGGGCATGCCCTTCGTCCGTCCATTAACAATCCATTTATCACCGGAACTGCTGAAACCATAAATCAGGTCATTGCCCACAAATCCCAATACCCTGACAAAATCCCCCTCAGCTCCCGCTATCTCCTGTTTCTGGGCCGTATTAAAATCCATGACATGGACCTTCTCCGACTCGTAGAGGCTGGCTCCGTCCTGCCATGCAATCCTGCTTCCGTCCCCGCTTACCGCAAAACTGCCTTTGGTAAGCCCCTGAGCAACCACAAGGGATTCATTACTCTTTAAATCAATACCGTATACGCTGCCCTCCAGCATCAGGTACATCATGCTGTTCTGGCTGAGATAGGACAGGTTGTTGACATCCTCCCTGACCTTCTCAAAAGATTCCGATGAAGCCAGATAGAACTTTTCATTAACCGTGTCCTTCTCCGCGTCGTAGCTGTAATATATGACGCCCATGCGGCCCTCGTATTTCCCACGGTTCATATAGCCGTATACAAGGAAATCCACGGTGCCATCCTCCTGGACGGACAGTATTTTCACATCATGTCTGTCATACCTGCTCCGGATCCCGTCATCCTTGCTGCTGTCAAATGTAAAGATGCGCACCAGCTCATTATCAGTCTGGTCATAGCACCACAGGTCCCCTCCCGTCTTAAATGCAAGATAGCGGGATTTGGGGCTTTTAACAGACTTAATCATATTGTCATTGGTAATGCCCAGAAGAATCCGTTTACCGGAAAATGCCTCCCTTTCCCCTGTAAACATCTCATTGGCATTGCGCTCATAATTCATCAGGTAAATCCGCTTCTCATTCCACTTCATGGTGAAATTATCTTCCGTATCAACCAATGTCCTGGTATTATCACTCTCAGTGATTGCCACCGTATACCTGACCTTTACCTGGCCCATGATACCGTCAAATTCCTGCAGTGTCACCTGCGGCTCCCCCGCCATTTCCACGTCAAGTCCGTCCCAGGTCAGATGGCTGAAGCTGGCCCTGATTGTCACATGTCCAAGGCTGCTGTTGTCTTCTGTATCATTTGTCTCCAGATAAGACACCAGCTCCCTTGCCTGCTCATAATCCAGGCTCTTTCTGGAAAATTCCTCTGCCAGGCTGACCATGTCGTAAGCATAGTTGTTATCCGGCCACACAATCCTGGTATAATAGCGGATCTGGCTTTCGCTGGTGCTTACATTAAGAGTAAGATAATACGGCTCATTCCTCATCAAAAGGTTCTGGATGGGGAGGACCGCCGTAGTAATCCCTTCGGAACTATCCCACTCCGTTATATCCGTGCGCTCAATCAGCCTGTCCAATGACAGGTTTCTCACCTCATAGCTGATTCCTGTTATGGTATTGCCGTATTCCGTTATCTTAATCCCCAGTTCACGGTTTTCAGGCAGCACAGAGATACTGTCCCTGGCCGCCTGATTGCCCATGTCCTGCATATAACCGTGCAGGCAGTTGATTTCTTTTCCATTTAACTTGGTATACACAACAGGAAGGGAAGGTTCCTCCATGGAAGTGTAGACCGTGTTTTCCTTTTCCATTGTGTTCCTGGCACTGACAAAATATATTACAAGGGCCGCTATAAATATCAGGAATAAGATTCCTGCTTTCTGTAATGTTCTTTTCATATGTGTATCTGTTCCTCATAGACAGGTTATTTTGGTTATCTCTTATTTTATATAATAACCAGTAAAACTACAACTTAATCTTTTCGAAATTTTGTGTAAACCCTTTGCCAGATTGAAAACGGAACATTAAAACAATGGTTTATCGGTTCCTATATAAAACAAATCCCCCTGGCACACCGTCTGTTATGCATCTCATTCAGCAACAGGACTTTAATCAAATCCCTAAGCCATGAAGGCCTGTAAACCGGTTTTGGCGGCGGCACTGGTCTCGGTGGTCTGGGCGGCGGCATCGGTCTCGGTGGTCTCGGTGGTGGCGGCACTGGCCTGGGCGGTCTGGGTGGCGGTGGCACTGGCCTAGGTGGCGGCGGCACCGGTCTGGGCGGTCTTACCGGTCCC
>OLOS01001953.1_pt1 | contig 15179 bp, 21 predicted proteins | sample 1672631 | NCBI WGS metagenome assembly OLOS01 (sample SAMEA3136707, study PRJEB25190) | human gut metagenome | biome: human gut; feature: human-associated habitat; material: faeces | place: Austria | collected 2013 | reverse complement strand
TACTCTGCCGGACAAGCTGCGGCTGATCTTAAAAAGCGGCAGCGAACTGGACGCTTTGGCGGCGTACCTAACCGGCTATGATCGGCTGCTGTTTGTGGGCCAAAACATTGACCTGGCGGCAGCGGGCGCGATGGCCGGCGTGTGGAGCCGTACTTTGGGTGTGCCGGTGGAGACGGTGCCTGCGGCGGAGCTGCGCCACACCTTGCTGCCTACGGTGGACAGTCACACGGCGCTGGTGGCGCTGATCAGCAGTCGGGAACTGACGGAAAAAACCTGCGCTGCCCTGCAACTGGCGGCCATTCGGGGCGCGGGTACGGTGGCTTGCACGGTAGAGAGCCTGGCAGGGCAGTTGTCCGGCGCACGGCAGGTATTTTTGTTTCCGGACAGCCTGCCTTTACTGGCGCCTGTGTGCCAGTGCGCTACTCTGTCTATGCTGCTTTTGCGGCTGTGTACCGCCCGGGAGCAGGCCGGGCGACCGGTGGAACAGCCGCCGGTGCTGCCCCGGTATTTTGCCGGATAGGGCATGTTTAGACCCAAGGGGCGCTTTTTCGCTATTTTCCTTGCAAAGCGGCGGGCTTTTCGCTATAATAGACCCGTATGAACGCGCGTTGCGCTTTGGAGGAATAGTATGGAAAAAATTCTTGTTTTGGATTTCGGTGGTCAGTACAATCAGCTGATCGCCCGCCGTGTGCGTGATCACGGCGTGTTTGCCGAAATTCTGCCTTATACCACCTCGCTGGATACCATTCGGCAGGGGAATTATAAGGGCATTATCTTTACCGGCGGCCCCAATTCCGTGTATGACCCGGCCTCGCCCCATTACACCCCGGAGGTGCTGGAGCTGGGCGTGCCGGTGCTGGGCATTTGCTACGGCTGCCAGCTGATGGCATGGATGCTGGGCGGCAAGGTAGAGACGGCGCCGGTGTCCGAGTACGGCAAGATCAAGTTGACCGTGCTGGGCGGCAGTGTGCTGCGGGATGTGCCCCAGGACTCCACCGTTTGGATGAGCCATACGGACTATATCGCCCAGCCTCCGGCGGGCTTTACCGTCACCGGTAAGACGGCGGACTGCCCCTGTGCGGCGATGGAGAACCCGGAGCGTGGCCTGTATGCAGTGCAGTTCCACCCGGAGGTGACCCATACCACTTATGGTAAGGAAATGCTTCATCATTTCCTGTTTGATGTTTGCGGTTGCTCCGGCGACTGGCAGATGGATAATTTTATTGAAAAGACCGTAGCTGCGCTGCGTGCGCAGATCGGTGACAAAAAGGTGATTCTGGGCCTTTCCGGCGGTGTAGACTCCTCCGTGGCAGCGGGCCTGCTGTCTCGCGCGGTGGGCAAGCAGCTTACCTGCGTGTTTGTGGACCAGGGCTTAATGCGCAAGGACGAGGGCGATTTTGTAGAAAAGACCTTTACTTCCTTGTTTGATATGAATTTTGTGCGGGTCAACTGCCAGGAGCGCTTTTTGCAGGCGCTGAAGGGCGTCACCGACCCGGAGCAAAAGCGCAAGATCATTGGCACCGAGTTCTTTAATGTGTTTTGGGACGAGATCCGCCACCAGGATGAGCTGGGCTACTTTGCCCAGGGCACCATTTATCCGGACTGCATTGAGTCCGGCAAGGGGGATGCGGATACCATCAAAACCCATCATAATAAGGTAAAGATGCCGGAGGATGTGCAGTTCCTGGGCTTGGTAGAGCCGCTGTGCGACCTGTTTAAGGACGAGGTGCGCAAGGTGGGTACCATGCTGGGCATTCCCAAGGAGCTGGTGTGGCGCCAGCCGTTCCCCGGCCCCGGTCTGGGCGTGCGAATCTTGGGCGAGATCACCGCGGATAAGATCAAGGTGCTGCAAGAGGCGGATTGGGTCCTGCGGGACGAGATGGCCAAGAATGGGTACGAGAAAGAGATGGCCCAGTTCTTCTGCGTGTTGCCCTGCGTCAAGACGGTGGGTGTAATGGGCGATCATCGCACCTACGATCACCTGGTGGCCATTCGTGCCGTTACCACGGATGACTTTATGACTGCCGATTGGGCGCGCATCCCGTACGATATCCTAGCTACTGTCAGCAACCGCATCACCAACGAGGTGGAGCATGTCAACCGCGTGGTCTACGACATCACTTCCAAACCGCCCGGTACGGTGGAGTGGGAATAATAAAATCTTAAACAATTAACTCCCGAAACCCTGCAATAAAGCGGGTTTCGGGAGTTTTCTTTTTTCTCTTGATAACAATTTGATAACAGGAAATTGAAGTCAATTACTGCTAGATACCGATGGCTTACGAGTGGCGCCACTTAACACTCGGATCTTCTCCCGCAGTGCTTGGCCAGTTCAATTTCCATTCCATATATTCGGACTTGCTGATAATTCCTTCGGCAAGTTCTTTTTTGCGTAATGCCCATTCTTCAAAGAATTCATCAAGCAAAAAATAATTAAATTGAACGGCTTTATGTGTTTCATCAGGATACTCTTCGTCGGGAACATCGTGAATAGTAATTCTGTAATGCTCGTCAAGGTCAAAGAGTGTAAACATTACATCCTCTGCCGCATAGTTGTAAGGCTCATAAAGTGAACGGAAATTAACCTCTAATGCGTCAGCGATTTTGATAAGTAACTCTTCTTTCGGCTTTCTTGTATTTGATTCATATTGAGCAATACGAATATCCGCTGTCTTTTCATCAAAGCCCACAAGCTTACCAAGTTCTTTTTGAGTTAAGCCACGGAATTGACGAACTCTTTTTATTCTATCTCCAACAGCCATAATTGCTCTCCTTTCACAATCTGTTAAGCACATCATAGCATATTTGTTTAGGACAGTCAAGAAAGGCTAAACAAAAAAGTTAAATAATTTGTCAAAAAGAGTTGACATAAACAAAAATGTTTAGTATAATACGAATTAAGCAAATATGTTTAATATAGAGAAAAAAGAGGTGATTTTATGAAAAACCGATTTATGAGAGTAAACGAAGTAGCTGAAGCATTAGAGGTATCCGTTCCCTATGCGTACAAAATTATACGCAAACTGAACGAGGAACTTGAAAGCGATGGTTATCTAACTGTTAAAGGCAGAGTTAACAGAGATTACTTTTATGAACGAATTTACAGCAAGGGAGGTGAAAAATAGTGCCTGTATTCAGGAATGAATCAAACGGAACTTGGTATGTCATGGCAAGATATGTTGATTGGCAGGGCAACCACAAACAAAAATGCAAGCGTGGCTTTAAAACTAAGCGTGAAGCATTAGAGTGGGAGCGAGTATTTCATCTGCAGCAGAGCGCAGATATGGATATGAGTTTTGAGAACTTTGTTGATATATACAAGAACGATATACGCTCACGAATCAAGGAAACAACTTGGCTGACAAAGGTTAATATTATTGATAAGAAGATACTTCCGTATTTCGGCAAAAGAAAAATCAGCGAGATACAGACAAAAGAGGTTATCGCTTGGCAAAATGATTTGCTTCAGCAGAAGGACAAAACCGGAAAACCATATTCTGAGTGCTATCTCAAAACAATTCATAACCAGCTTAGCGCAATCTTCAATCACGCAGTTAGATTCTATGCTCTCCGTACAAATCCCGCTGCGAAAGCGGGTAATATGGGAAGTGAAAAAAGAAAGGAAATGCTGTTCTGGACGAAGGAAGAATACCTGAGATTGCAGATGTGATGATGGATAAGCCCGTATCATATTACGCATTTGAGATGCTCTACTGGTCTGGGATGCGTTTGGGCGAACTGCTTGCATTAACACCGAGTGATTTTGACTTTCAAAACAGCACGGTAACCATTAACAAATCCTATCAGCGTTTACACGGCGAGGATGTGATTACCACGCCGAAAACAAAAAAGAGCAATCGAATAATTAAGATGTCGGAATTCCTTGCGGAAGAAATGCAGGAATATATCAAAATGCAATATGAGATTGAACCGACGGACAGACTGTTCCCAATTTCCAAAAGCTATCTCCACAGAGAAATGGAAAGAGGTTGCAAGGAAACAGGGTTGCAAAAAATCCGCATTCACGATTTACGTCATTCCCATGTTTCAATTTTGATTGAACTCGGCTTCTCAGCAGTAGCGATTGCAGACAGACTCGGACACGAAAGCATAGAGATAACTTACCGCTATGCGCACCTGTTCCCGTCAAAGCAAAATGAAATGGCAAACAAATTAAACCTTGAAAGGAGTGCTTAATATGTCAGCGAAGAATTTAGACAAACACAACCGTTGGAGAAGCAAGACAGTAGCGTTTCGTATGTCTCCTGAAGAGGCAAATACCCTTGACGAATTCGTCAAACTCTCGGGATTAACAAAGCAGGATTATTTGATTGACAGAGCGCTGCAGCGTGATGTTAAAGTGCAGGGTAATCCGAGAGTGTATAAGGCGCTGAGAAATGAGTTGACGAGCCTCTGCGATGAGCTGAAAAGAGTGGAGACTGTCAGTCAGGTTGACGATAATTTCTTAAGCGTGATGAATATGGCGCTGACGATACTGTCTTGTATGAATGAGGTGTCTTAATGAGTTCGAGATGTCTTTGCCTCGCAGAGCGCAATGCACTTTTGATGCGAAGTGTCAAAAGTGCCATTGCGTTACTCTTGACAAGAGTAACAGAACCTAGGGAACTTGAACTTATTGAGATAATAATATTATGAAAGACAGATGAAGTAATCATGTATTTATCAAGCATCAGTATCGAACTCGGTACGGGCATTTTGGATCACAACAATCGTAAATTTATCGCCGAAAACGTTGACCGAGAACGAACGAAAAACAATGAAGAATTTAAAAATATTTCCCTTGAAGAAGCGTATCATATTCTCTTTGATAATGCTCTTCAAAGTTACAATGACCGGCAAAAAAAAGCCGACAGAAAGATAGATAACTATCTTGAACACATACAAAAAAGCAAACAAGAAAAGCCCTTTTATGAGATAATTGTTCAGGTTGGCAATCAAAACGATATGGGTATTGGCTCTCGAAATGAGCCCATAGCTAAAGCCATTTTAGAGGACTATATGCTCTCCTTTGAAAAACAGAACCCGTACCTGTTTGTGTTCAATGCTACGCTCCATATGGATGAAGCAACGCCCCATCTGCACATTGATTTTATTCCCTTTACTACCGACAGCAAACGTGGATTAGATACCCGAGTTTCTATGAAACAGGCACTTGAAAAGCAGGGCTTTCGTGGCGCCGGCAGGAGCGATACGGAAACAATGGCGTGGTTACAATCCGAAAAAGAATCACTTGCGAGTATTATGGAACGTCACGGTGTTGAGTGGGAACATCAAGGTAATGAGCGCGAGCATCTCTCTGTTCTGGAATACAAAAAGGAACAACGGAGTAAGGAAGTAGTGGAGCTTGAAAATGAAATTAAATCATTAATAACGACTGCAGAAGACCTAACAGCAACAGTTGATAGGGTAACAGATATATCTAACAATGAGGCGTTTGAAAAGGAATTCACACTCCCCGAACCTCAACGTATAGAATCTGCAAAGAGTTACAAGAACCGCATTGAGGGTATGTTCAACAAGTTAAAAGCGTTTGTTAAAAACGTATTTATTGATTTAATGAAGGCAAGAAGACTGAACGCAGAATTGTATAGCAAGAATACGAGTTTAGGTTTTGCCAACATTGACTTGCAAAACTCAAACCGTCATTACCAAAAGGAAAACTTGAAGCTACGCAAGCAGTTGACCGACTACCGCTTGTTACGAAATGTACTCGGCAAACAGCAGGTTGATCAAATACTTGAAGCAGCAAAACGGCCAAACAGAAAAGAAAGGATAAAGAATTATGAACAAGACTTTTTCAGATAAGAACAACGGTATTGATTACACACTGGTTGGGGAGGTTTACCTCCCTAACCTGATCTCAACCAAGACAAATTATGAGATTAGAGTATGGGGGCAACGGCATCTTGAATATATCAAAAGCCATCGCAAGGTTTTCTATACCTTATTGTTAACGAACTGCAAACTCAACTCATACTTGCACGATGTTGACATTAGAGCAACAGAGATGTATGACCGCCTTATAAAGCAGCTCAAAGACCAGCAAGGTATTACAGAACAGCTCAAATCAGAAGACATGATGGCTTGGGTACAGGCTATGAATAACATTTCAAATCAGGCAAGAGAGGTTGTCAATGCCGAATTAATTTATACAGTATGAACAAATTGCAGGGAGCATTTGATGCTCCCTGCTTTGCTCGTTTTGAGCAGTAATAAAATGTATATTAACAAATTGAAGCAATTGAAAGATGTGTGATACATAAAAGAGAAACCAAACGGTTATTTGCAATTTTTATCAGGTTAAGACCAATACTTTTTTGCCAAAAATCTCCTTATAAATCGCAGAACGATTTCTCTATGATATTTGCAATATATAATCGTATATGGTAAAATATATGCATAAATAATTGGTGGTGCGGTATAACTCACAACATGAAATTAAACGATGTTCCGTTTGAAACGATTAAGAACGGAACGAAAACAATTGAACTACGGCTATATGATGAAAAACGACGCAAAATCAAAATCGGTGATACAATTTGCTTTAAAGGAAAAGCAAGTACAATAAAGGCAATTGTAAAAGCACTCCACATATTCCGTAACTTTGATGAGCTGTATGCGGCGTTACCGCTTGATAAATGCGGATACACCGCCGATGAGCTTGCAACCGCTTCGCCCGAGGATATGCTTGAATACTATACCAAAGAACAGATTGAAAAGTATGGTGTAGTGGGAATTGAAATTGAGGTAATATAATGGCTTTGACAAACTCTGTAAAAAATTATTATAACAACTACAACGAGGATGCTCGCTTAACCCGTAAAAGCAGGTTGCCTGAGTATCTTTTAACAATGGAATATATTGAGAGGTATTCTTTTGACGGCGCAAAAATCCTTGAAATTGGCGCAGGAACAGGCAGATATTCTATTGCACTTGCCGACAAGGGGTACGATGTTACGGCGGTTGAGCTTGTCCCGCACAATATTGACATTTTAAAAAAGAAGGTTAAGCCCAAGCATAAAATAACTATTTATGAAGGAAATGCAGTTGATTTATCTTTTCTTGATAATGAAACATATGATATCGTTTTGTTGCTTGGACCTATGTATCATTTGTTTAATAACGAAGATAAACACGCCGCTATCAGCGAAGCAATAAGAGTTACCAAAAAAGGCGGTGTAATTTATGCTGCATACTGCAATAATGAAACCCGAATGTATAAAATGTTTTATAAGAAAAGAGTCCTTGGTCTTTTAAATTCGGGTGAGATTAATAAAGAATTCCATTTCAAAGCCAATTCAGGTATGGTATTTGAACTCTATAGAAAACCTGAAATTGACGAGTTAATGAAGGATTACAATGTAACTAGATTACATTTTGTCGGGGTTGATATGCTCTCCTATCTGCATAGCAATAAACTGGACAGCTTAAGCAAAAAAGAGTTTGAGGAGTATATGAAATACCTTCACACTATTTGTGAAAGAGATGATTTAACAGGATTTTCAATTCATATGCTTGATATTTTCAGAAAGGACTAATGAAGTTGACCTTAAGAGAAATAAAAGAAAACGAATTGAATGAATTATTAGAACTATATGACCACCTTCACGAAACGGGAGTTCCCGAGCAGAGTGAAAAACTCGAGAAAACTTGGGCGACAATTATCAATGACAAGAATCACCATATCATTGTTGCTGAAGAAAACGGCAAGCTCATTTCGTCGGTTGTGTGCGTGATTATACCCAACCTTACAAGAAACGTTAGACCGTATGCCTTTATTGAAAATGTAGTTACTCATAGTGATTACAGAAAGCGGGGCTATGCAACGGCTTGCCTTAACTACGCAAGAGATATTGCAAAGAAAGAAAACTGCTATAAAATGATGTTGCTCACAGGCTCAAAGGATGAAAGCACTCTGAATTTTTATAAACAAGCTGGCTATAACAGCGCAGATAAGACAGCGTTTATTCAATGGCTACAATAATTATAAGTGGTGTATTATTATGAGTAAAATCTGTAGTTGGTGTAACTTAACAGAAAGTGAAAAGAAATATCTTCTTGTTGATAGCAGATATTGGAATGTGTTCTTGGCTGACAAGCAGGATTATATTGGAAGATGTATTCTTGTATTAAATAGGCATTGCGAATCACTATCAAAACTAAAAAGTGAAGAATGGACAGAATTAAAATCACTGATTGAAAGACTTGAAATTGCAATTACTTCCTCGCTCGGTGCAGATATGTATAATTGGAGTTGCTTAATGAATGATTTTTATAAGTCAGAAACTCCAAATCCACATTTACATATTCATGTCAGACCAAGATATAAAACACCAATCACTATAAACGGAAAGACATATAACGATGAAGAGTATGCCCACCACTATGATAACCATAAACAAAACAAACTGACAGAATCAGAAAAGGAAACGATTTATAATCTAATTAAGAAAGCGTTAGATGGATAACAAAAAATGGATATTCTTTGATATCGGCTCCACTCTCGTAGATGAAAGCGAGTGCTATGAAGTTAGATATAGTTAGATATAAAGAAACGACAGAAGGCACTAACATTTCATATCAGGAATTCAAAGACAAAGTAATTGAACTGGCAGTGACTTCGGATAATCCTTATAAGGAAGCGCTGCACTATTTTGGATTGCAAAAAACAAAATGGCACAAGGCGTTTGAAAAGACGTATCAGTTTACCGAAAGCATCCTTGACGAACTATCTAAAAGGTACACGCTGGGCATTATCGCAAATCAGTCCGCAGGTAGCACACAAAGATTGGCAGATTGGGGTATCGGCAAATACTTTGATTTGGTAATTGCTTCCGCTGATGAAGACGTCGAAAAACCGAATCCGGAAATATTTAAAATTGCTCTTGAGCGGGCAAACTGTCTGCCCGAAAATGCTGTAATGGTTGGCAATAGAATAGACAACGATATACTTCCTGCCAAGAAACTCGGAATAAAAACCGTTTGGGTGAAGCAGGGTTTTGCAAAGTATCAACCTGAATCAGATGTACCGGATTATACAATACAGACGATTGAAACAATAAGTAAAGTAATGTAGTTATATTTTATTATCCATTCTTACAGGAGGGATATCAATGCAACAAAACATATATGATAATAACGAGTTCTTTGAAAACTACAAAAATACTCGTTTGAGCGATAACAGTTTCAATGAACTTTTGGAACAGCCGGCGATGAGAAAACTGATTCCCGATGTACAAGGCAAATCGGTTCTGGATTTAGGTTGCGGGTTTGGTTTCAACTGCAAAGAGTTTGCTCTCGCCGGTGCCAAGCGTGTTGTCGGTATTGATTTGTCCGAAAAAATGATTGAGCAAGCCAAAGCAACAAACAATACGGATAGCATCACCTATCATATAATGAGCATGGTGGATATTGACAATCTGAACGCGAAATTCGATTTCGTTTTCAGTTCACTTGCCTTTCACTATATTTAAGATTTCGAATTGCTCATAAAAAAATATATACCGTATTAAATGACGATGGTATATTGCTTTTTTCTCAGGAACATCCTATTGTAACCGCTATTAAAAATAACGGCGAAAACTATGTTAAAAAGCTTAACGGTAGCATTAAAAGATTCCTTTTAAACAACTATGCTGATATAAGTATCAGAAAAGAAAAATGGTTTGTGGACGGCGTTGAAAAGTATCACAGAACATTCAGTTTTATCATCAATACCCTTATCAAATGTGGATTTACCATAGAGGCAATTGATGAACCGCTTCCGAGCGAAGAAGCATTAAAAACACGGGAAGGATTGAAAAAAGAATTCATTAAGCCTACTTTTTTGATAGTAAAAGCAAAGAAAACATTGTATTGTTCGAATGATAATGATATATAAGTGATCGAATCGTAATTGTTTTGTTTATTATTCATGAAAAATATGTTTGAATATCTTCTTTATTTATGCTATTATATTATAGAGGTGATACTTATGAATGTAATAGGTTTGGTCGGACCATTTGGCTCCGGATGTACATATGTTGCCAAGATTCTTGAGGAAAAGCATTCATACAAATATATATTCAGATATTCTTAGAGATAAATACTTAGAAATCTATCCAGAATTGGATGACAATCGATCAAGTTTACAAGATTTCGGTGATGAGTATAGAAAACAAAACGGTTCAAATATACTTGCCAAACTAGCAATTGAAAGAATGGATGACACCAACGCAAATTATGTTGTTGACAGTATTAGAAACCCAGAAGAAATTAAAGAGTTGCGAAATTCATTCGCTAATTTTTATTTAATTGGTGTTTTTGCAGATAACGATATTAGATATGAACGTGTTAAAAGAAAATATAATGATGATAGGCGTTTGTTTGACAAAGATGACAAGCGCGATAGTGGCGAAAAATCTTCGTTTGGTCAACAAGTGACTAATTCATTTAGACAAGCCGATTTAGTCATTCTAAACAATGATATTATCCGAAATCATAATGATTCATATAATAATTTGATTGCAAAGATAAAGGAAAACATAGACATTATTGACAGAATAATTCCTTTTAGACCCAATCCACACGAAACATATATGGCAATGGCTTATGCAGTTAGTATGAGATCATCATGTTTGAAAAGAAAGGTTGGTGCGGTAATTGTAGATGAAAGCGGAAGTATTTTTAGTTCGGGTTACAATGAAGTACCACGAATGCAAAAAACTTGTCTAGAAGATTATGGTATGTGTTATCGCGATTCGTTAAAGGCAGGTTTTAAGCAAAGTTTAAATGAAGAATTGAAAAATGAAATAATGGCAGATAATGTTTATGGTAATTTTAAAAAGAATTTTAAAATACTAGACTACTGTAGAGCATTGCATGCTGAAGAAAACGCAATAGTAAATGTTGCAAAATCAGGCTCTACTCAATTAGGGAAGGCACATTTGTATACAACAACATATCCGTGTAATCTTTGCGCAAATAAAATTGTTCAAGTAGGAATCAAGAATGTAGTTTATTTTGAACCTTATCCGATGGAGGAAGCAAAAAAAATATTACAGGCGGGGAATGTTAACCAAATTCCTTTTGAGGGTGTTACATATAATGGGTATTTTCGATTAATGGAGGTTGTAGAGTAATGACAAAAATATGTACTAAATGTAACCGACCAATGGCTTTTGATCCTTATTTTAATAAATATGTTTGTCGTCAATGTGGCTACACAGAGCAGATTAGTAAAACAGTATATATTAGAGCACATACTGTTAGCACAAAAAAATCTGCGTCGTTAGTAAAGACAAAATGCTTAATTGTAAAATAAGTGATTGATTTGTCATTAAAAAAGTTTGTTGTATTATAAATATAACCCTTATCATCTAATAAATGATAGGGGTTATTTTTTATTAGTTAGAATGTTCTCCAGCATTTTGTCTTAATGAAATTTACGATCTCTCCTGTATCCTTACCCTCATAATAAGCAACGAGCAGTTTTTTGAATTCCGGTACATCCTCTTCAGGGATAGCGATAAAGCCTTCACCTTTAGAAATCAGATAATGGTTGGCAAAAATAACAGCTGCACGCTTATTTCCGTCATTGAAAATTTGAGTTTTCATTGTATAAAGGCATAACGAAATTGCATTATCAATCGGTTCAGCGTTATTGTTGACGATTTCATCAATGTTTTCCATAACAATTGTTTCAATGGGAAGCGGCGGAATATAGCTAGTTCCGCCAATGGTTACGGGCACGCCTCTGATTCTTCCTCCTTCGCTGAAAAAGCCTTCGTTCACGAGCTTAGCAATGTGGCAGAGAATATGGTAATTGCTTTCACATTGAATTACATCGTTATCGAGGATAAATTCCCAAGCGTGTTTGAGGTTTAGTATTTTTTGCACATCAGAAGCAGTGACTCCGTTAACTTTTCCGTTGTCAATGATTTCTTCGGTTTGAGGAAAAGAGGTTGCTACGCCTTCTAAAACTGCCTGTGAATATATATTGGATTTCATATTTGCTCTTGCAAAATCGAGGTTAAGAATGACTCTTTCGGGAAGCTCACCGGATGAAAAACCAAGTTCAGCTAATTGTTTGTCCGTTTTACGAATGCTTTTTCGTAAGTCTTTTGCTTCTCTGTTGCTACGAAGAAGAAGTTGATAGAGTTCATCAGAATAAATATCAACATAGGTAGAAGTAACTCTGCTACCAACTCTTTTTCTGACATAAAGATACTTTTTGCCGCTTACCTCTTTGATTTCCGGAGTTCCATCATACGCAATCAGTTTTAATCTTGCTTGAAAGTCCGCTTTTTCTCTGAGTAATTCCTGTATTTTCTCAAAATTATTTTCCATAACGCACTCCTTAGGGAACAATTATAAATCGATTATACATTAATGTTCCCTAAATTTCAATAATTTATTTATTATTTATCAAAAAACTTGAATAACAAACAAATCAATTCACACAACGTGACACTCAAGTTAAGACAAGAAACAACACAAAAAGCAGAAACAATACAAGAAAAAGATTTCTCAAAAAGCAGGACAAGGAACCATCAAAGAAATTTATTAGCGAAAACGCTTGACATATTGTGGAGATAACAATATAATAATATGCGTAAGGAAGGAGTGATACAATGTCGTTATTGGATGGATTCAAAGCATTTGATTTTAGCGAAGGTTTTCCTTATGTATCCGTAACGAGAAATGGCGTTACATTCAACAAGGCAGTTGTTGTAAAACTTAATTATCCGAGTCATGTACTGCTGTTGATAAATGATGAAACACATCAAATCGCAGTTCAGGCATGCTCCGCTGATAATCCTAAAGCAGTAGCATTTTTCAAGCCAAAAAAGTCAGGCTTAATTTCCGTTCGTTGGAACGGTAAAGACTTAATGAATACCTTAAGCGAAATGATGAACTGGAAATTGGACGAGCAATCATTTAGAATTGACGGTTCACTTCTCAAAGAAGAAAACGCAATGCTATTTAACTTTGAAGAAGCAAAAGAAATTTAGGTGTTTTAAGGAATATTTTTTATATTCCTTATTACATAAAAAAGAGTCTTGCACAAAGCAAGACTCACTTGAGATAAGCATAAACGGATAAACCACCTATACTATCTCCGTCGCAAGATATAGTATACAATCCGTGGATGCTTTTTTCAAGCGATTTCCGAATAAGTTTCGGAAAAATCTGATTTGAAAGGGGTGAAGTTCCACGGATTATTTTGTTAAATCTCCGGAGAAGTCATCTGCAGGTTATTTTTTCACTGCGTATATAACTCTTAAAGATGGCACTCGCATTTATGCGAAGGATTACGGATTGAAAGCTTTTCGTATTCCTTGTTCTGTTAAAGAGCAGTAATCTACGAATTGATTAAATGTTTTTGTGGGTGTTGGTGGTTTCACCCACTAAGGAGGTGAATTTATGAGCAAGAATTCAAACCAACACGTTACGCCACACAAGAATGGAGGATGGCAAGTTAAGGGTGCCGGTAATTCTCGTGCAACTGCAAGAACTTCCACCCAGGCTGAAGCATATCAAATTGCAAAAGCTATTGCCACTAATAAGCATTCTGAAGTTGTTGTACACGGCAAAAACGGTAGAATAAGGGAAAAGAATTCCTTTGGAAACGATCCGTTCCCACCGAAAGGATAAGGTCTAATTTTTTAATGGTTGCACTAACAAGTGCATTTTGATATAATGATTATAATAACAGATTGTGAAATATTTTGGCTGTTATCAAGGTTGATAACAAAATGATAACAGTATATCGGCAACGATGAATAATATGGATACATCAAATAATCAGGAGCAAAAGAAGATAACATTTCTAAACAAAAAAGTTTAGAATCACATCTTTGTTGCAGAGTGGGAATAAATCGGAAAAGTCTGAAACCCCAGTAATATCAAGGGTTTCAAGATTTTCAAAGAGCCCGTTGATAAGATTTTGATAAGATTCTGCTCGGTACCCTTTATCGTGTGTATCGAGTGGTTTGTGAGTAAAAAGTAATATCTTGTGGCTCACAAAAACACCATATTAACATTAAACCCCGTACTGACGGATTAAAGTCAGTACGGGGTTTTTGTCGTTATTATTGCCATTTTATAGTCTAAATTTCCCAAGCAAAAGAAACTAAGTGATAGGTTTGGAGTACATCTCTTTTAGGTGCATCGCAAGGGAGATTATCGAAATCACCGACATAATAAGTTGCATTATGCAATGATGGATATTTTATTAAATTATCTTCTAAAAATTCCGTAATAAATGTGCCAGCTACAAATGAATCATATATTTGCTTCTTTTTTCGGGTTTCAGTCCAAACATCCGCCAATATCATACCAAAAATTTGATAGTTTAAGATATCAGGAATTCTTGACATAAAATCGTCCAAATAATTGATTTTGATATTTTGAATTCGATCGATATCATTAGCGATACTTGCAATTTTTGTATGAGGATTTGAAAACCGTTTTGATTCGATTAGAAGAAGCCTTTTGTTTTCAGGGTCAATTATTACTGCATCATAATGTAAATTGTTATTTTCTCCAAACTGGAATTCGAACCAAGTAATTGCAGAAGGATTTATCCGTTCATATGCATTTGCAAAGTTGACAGATAAATTTCTTTCCGTAAAACCTGTACTGTTTTTAGATGGATAAAGTATGGAAAAGATGCGCTGATAGTTATAACGATAATTTTCAAAAACATCTAAAAAATACTTTGGCATAAATAATCTAACCTCCAAAATTATTTACCTCAAATTTTCAGTTTACAGCTTATCCTTAAACGCTTCAACCATAGCGTCGCTGAAGTCCTGTGACGGCACTTTTACAAAGCTGGAAGTTTCATCATACTTCGGATAATTGTAGCGCCACTTGTCATATTCGTCACGGTTGATGTCGCCGTTATGATATTTCTCGGATTGTTCAGCCCACGCATTAAGCATTTCCGAAAGCTCGGCAGCGTCCGTCCCCTTGCGAGGGTCTGCATACATTGAAATACCGTTTTCAGTCTTTACTATTGTCAATCCGTATCTGTCCTCTAATGTAAACAAGGTGTGCATTAACCCTATGTAGCTGTCGATGTCGGGAACAGAAAGAGCCTGTGGCGATATATCGAAAACCTCTGCAAGTTTATTTGTTAAATCAGCCTTAGGCCTTCTACTTCCGGATTCATA
>OLOS01001948.1_pt1 | contig 15212 bp, 20 predicted proteins | sample 1672631 | NCBI WGS metagenome assembly OLOS01 (sample SAMEA3136707, study PRJEB25190) | human gut metagenome | biome: human gut; feature: human-associated habitat; material: faeces | place: Austria | collected 2013 | reverse complement strand
TTTTATTTTACAGGTTCTGCACTTTCAGCCATCTTGATGATTTCGGAATCATCAAGTTTGCTTGGAGTGTATATCGAAATTTATAAGATTTCTGGTTTTAAGGGTCATCCCTTCAAAGTTGTTGACGATGAGAAGATGCAGGAACTGGTGGAAAGTATAAAGGTAAACGGTGTATTATCACCGGTTCTGATCCGTCCAACAGGTATGGATACATATGAAATGATTTCCGGTCACAGAAGACTGCATGGAGAAGTGTCATTGTGGAACTTCTCTATATTTATAAACAAGAAGGCTGTCCACAATCATCGGACAGTCTTTTTGTTATTGGACATGCTGTAGATTTTATTTACGACTGCGAGTACAATATATAGATAGATCAACATAGAGGAAATATAAAAATGAGGAGAAGCTATGCAGACAAGGCAGGAGGCAATACAATATTGCCATTCATTTCAAGATGTATATGAAGATTATCCTTTTCATGATGATAACTGGTGTGTTATGCGTCATAAGGAAAACAAGAAAACATTTGCGCTTATTTATGATAAAGATGGTTATGTATGGATAAATGTAAAATGTAATCCGGAATGGAGAGAGTTCTGGAAAAATGCTTTTGAATCTGTTGTCCCGGCTTATCATATGAACAAAACACACTGGAATTCTATTATTCTGGATGATTCTGTTCCGGATAAAGATATCCGGCGGATGATTGGGGAAAGTTACGATCTGACGAAGGGAAAGAAAAAATGAGGATATTAGTAGATGCGGATGCCTGCCCGGTGGTGTCCATCATAGAAAAAACAGCAAAAAAATATGAGATTCCCGTTATTCTCATATGTGATACAAACCACGTTTTATATTCAGATTACAGTGAAGTGATCACAGTGGGAGCCGGTGCCGATGCTGTAGATTTTAAACTGGTCAGTCTGTGCCGGAAGGGAGATATTGTTGTAACACAGGATTATGGTGTGGCTGCAATGATTCTGGGAAAAAGTGCTTACGGTATTCATCAGAGCGGTAAATGGTATACAAATGAAAATATTGATCAGATGCTGATGGAACGTCATCTGGCGAAGAAGGCAAGAAATGCAAAGAAAAAGCATCATTTGAAGGGCCCAGCGAAGAGGACGGAGGAAGATGATAAAAGGTTTGAAGTATCGTTAGAGAGACTCATTGATTATATGACATAACAATTCACGGAAAGCTTACCTGATACAAACTTAGAATGAAAAAACCTCGCTGTGGTAGAAATATGATATTGTTGATATAATAACCACATGGTTCGGAGGGATTGAAAAAGAGATATATGGCTGCAAATATCCGCTAAGGCAAAGTGAGAATGCGTCATGCTGGCATGTAAGCATGCGAGCGCGCCCGCGACTGAGTGCGTAGCACGAAGTGATCGGTGTGAAAAAGAGAGTAATTATTGTAAATATGGGATTCGTAGATGTTGTGATGTTTAATCCGGTTTTGCTGAGCAAGGATACCCCATATGAAACAGAAGAAGGATGTCTGTCTCTTACCGGTGTGCGGAAAACAACACGACATGAAAACATTGAAGTGGAATATTATGATATGAATTGGAAAAAGCAACGACAGAAACTGAGTGGATGGCCGGCACAGATCTGTCAGCATGAGCTGGATCATCTGGAGGGAATTTTAATTTAAGTTTTTTGAAATTACGGGAGTGATCGATTATGGCATCGGAACGAACCGATGAATTATACAAAGTTTTGCTGGACAGAGGATATCCCAAAGAGTTCTGTGCAGAAATTGCCTATAAAAATATGAACACAGATTATACTGCTACCCGTATGCTTGGATATTTGTATCGGGTGAGTGACCCCCGAATCGAGGATCTGGTAGATGAGATGCTTGCAATCTTAAGTGACAGGGACGCGATCATCCAGAAAAAAGAAATGGAACATGCCCAGGCTGTGATTAATGAAATTTACAGAAATGGGCTGTAAAGAAAAGTTGAGTAATTATGGTACAAGAAAATGATTCGAAGATTTGAAACAAGAGATCTGGATGAGATAATGGACTTATGGCTTCATGCAAATATAGAGAGTCATTCTTTTATAGAAGCAGATTATTGGAAAAAGAATTATGATATGGTCAGAAAACTGATTCCTAAAGCAGAAGTATTTGTGGCAGAAGAAAATGAGGAGATTCTGGGATTTATCGGTTTGACAGATACTTATATAGCCGGGATCTTTGTAAAGGCAACGGAACAATCAAAAGGGATCGGAACAGAACTGCTTCGCACCGTTATGAAGCTTAAGGATCATTTGAAACTGAATGTGTATAAGAAAAATAGGAGAGCGGTAGTGTTTTATCAGCATCATGGATTCAAAATTGTAAATCAGGAAACAGATGAAAATACATCAGAAGAAGAATATACGATGGAATGGCATCGTTAGGCGGGAGGTAAAAATGAAGACAGTAATTGTTTATGCATCTGTACATCATGGAAATACAAAGAAACTGGTGGAGAAAATAGCAGAGGAATGTAAGGTTGATCTGATTGACGCCGTGCAGCAGCCAAAGGCAGATCTGTCGGATTATGACCGGATTGGTTTTGCATCCGGTATCTATTTTTCAAAATTTCATCAGACAATCTTAAAGTTTGCTTCTGAAAATCTGCCGGAAAATAAAAAGGTATTTATGATCTGTACTTATGGTGGGAGCGCAGCATATAAATCACTGGAAGTTATTTTGGAAGAAAAGAAAACGGACATTATTGGAAAATTTGGCTGTAAAGGATATGACACTTTTGGACCGTTTAAATTGGTGGGTGGTATTGCAAAAGGGCATCCGGATGAAAAAGATCTGAAAGCAGCGGTCTCCTTCGTGGCTGGATTGCAGTGATTAGAACGATAAGAAGATTGGGATTTGTCGGTAGGGCAAATTTTGATTACAGCAATTGAGGAAATCATAGAAAGGCAAAACAGTAGATTAAATATTTAGAGTGTTTGAGAAATCGGAAGTTTGTCGAGGTAGGGGAGGAATGATTTAATGAAAAAAAATGAAATAAGCAGCCGTTCCAGTGCAGCAGAATATCTGACCTATGTTGCTGCTGCAGGCGATCAGCAGGACAGCATTGAGATGCGATATGAGGATGAGAATATATGGTTGACGCAAAAGATGATGGCTACATTATATGATGTTGGTTTACCGACAATAAATGAACATATTAAAAAGATTTATGCAGATAGTGAATTAGAAGAGACTGCAACTATTCGGGATTTCCGAATAGTTCAAACTGAAGGTTCACGTCAGGTGACTCGCAATACAAAGCATTATAATCTTCAAATGATTATTGCTGTTGGATTCAAGGTAAATAATGAGCGAGCAGTGCAATTTCGTAAATGGGCCAATAGCATCGTTAAGGATTACACCATCAAAGGCTGGGTAATGGATGATGAACGACTGAAAAATGGTGGTTCTGTGCTTACAACAGAATATTTTGATCGCTTGCTTGAGCAGATTCGTGAGATTCGTTTGTCTGAACGCAGGTTTTATCAGAAGATAACGGACATCTATGCTACAGCTCTCGATTATGACCGCACAGCCAAAACAACAAAGCAGTTCTTTGCAAAGGTGCAGAATAAGATGCACTATGCAGTTCATGGTCATACGGCAGCAGAGTTAATTTATGAGCGAGCAGATGCAGATAAGCCACATATGGGACTGACCACCTGGGCAGCAGCACCGGAAGGTAAGATTGTAAAAAGTGATGTGAGCGTTGCGAAGAATTATCTTTCAGAGAAGGAAATGCGTTCATTAGAGCGTATTGTTTCGGCTTATTTAGATCTTGCCGAGGACCGTGCAGAGCGTCACATTCCAATGACAATGGAAGATTGGGCAAAGCGCCTGGATTTATTTCTGATGGCAGACGATAGAGAGGTTCTTCAAGACGCAGGAAAGATTACAGCAGAAATTGCCAAGGCAAAAGCTGAGACCGAATTTGAAAAGTATCGTGTCGTTCAAGATAGATTGTTTATGTCTGACTTTGATAAGTATATGTTGGAATTGGAAGAGAATGCGAAGAAGTAGAGTATGAAATCAGTGATGGTATTTGTTGAGAATGTTAAACCGGAATTTGGAGGACTGGTAAATTCTAGTTTTTAGAACTCGAGAGATCGAAATTTGCGGAGGATGATATTCACAGAATGAAAGGCAAATAATATGGAATTAAAATTTTGTGCAAGAATTCTTCAAAATGAGAATATGGATGCTGCCTATGTAGAGGTTCCTTACGATATCAAAGAGCTTTTTGGAAAAGGGCGTTTGTTGGTAAATGCTACATTTGATGGTATTCCGTATCGTGGGCAAGTGGTAAAAATGGGAACTCCGTGTTACATTATCGGCGTTACAAAACAGATACGCAAGCAGATTGGCAAGAGCTTTGGTGATATGGTTGAAGTGGTTCTTCATGAAAGAGACAGTGAGAAAAGCCCAATGTGGCAATGTCCCAAATGTGGCAGAGAGTTTAAGAAAAAAGACCAAAGTCATTACTGCGGTGAAAAGCCAAAGACAATTGATGAATATATCCTGAGCCAGGATGAGGATAAACAGGAAGATCTGCGCTATATCCGTCAGATTCTTCGCAGTGCATTACCGGAAGCGGAAGAACGCATTTCATGGAGTATGCCGACCTTCTGGAAAGGTCATAACATTGTTCATTTTGCTGCTTCGAAGAAACACATCGGCTTGTATCCGGGCCCTGCAGCTGTCGAAGAATTTGCTGAAGTATTGAAAGGGTATAAGACGGATAAAGGAACAATTCGTATTCCCTACGGCAAGGTCGATGCAGAGTTGATAAAAAGAATTGCCTTGTGGTGCTACGAAACCGGAAACCATGCATGAGGATGAATATCATGAAGCAGATAGAAGAGATCATTAGAAATACAACCGAAGAAGAACAGGAAAAGGTGGACTGGACCAAAGCCTGGAGTACAAAGTATCCTGTGCTTGCCACTTATCAGAAGGAAGTGGATATCCCGAAGTATGCTGCCAAGATCCGTCGCATGTTCACAAAACTGCAGGAAGATTACAATTATTCAGAACAGGATGCCATGCTGGTTCTGAAGGATATCCTGGCTCATGAGTACATGGATAACCGACCGAAGAAAAACAAAAAACACAAGTAATGGAGACAAAGAATCATGGAGAATGAAAAGGTATTTGCCATGTCCTTTTCCAAAGTATATGGCCTTCTGATAGCAAAGGCCGAGCGTAAAGGACGCACCAGGGAAGATGTTGAAGAAGTCACTTTCTGGCTTACCGGGTACACCGCGCAGCAGATTGATGACCTTATGGATAGTGAGATTTCCTATGGCGATTTCTTCCGACAGGCTCCGGCAATGAATCCGAACCGGGAGAAGATTACAGGCGTTGTATGTGGTGTTCGAGTCGAAAATATTGAAAATCCGCTGATGCGTGATATTCGGTATCTCGATAAGCTGGTGGATGAACTTGCCAGAGGCAAGGCAATGGATAAAATATTGAGGGAATAGAAAGCGTTAATCCGATGGGATATACAATGGAGGAACTGAAAGAACTTCATTAATGGTACGGAAGAGAGTGATGTAAATGGATTTAAATAAAACAAGCAGATTTATCAGTTTGATTCTCCGACACAGGCCAGATACTATCGGAATCTCGTTAGATGAACATGGATGGGCAAGTGTTGAAGAACTTTTGGCCGGTATCTCAAAGACACAGTACATTGATATGGCAATGCTTGAGAAGATTGTGGCAACAGATAGCAAGCAGAGATATTCTTTTAATGAAGACAAAACTTTGATCAGAGCAAATCAAGGTCATTCCATTGACGTGGATGTAGAACTTCCAAAGAAGCAGCCGCCGGTAATCTTATATCACGGAACGGGAGAAAAATATGTGGCCTCGATTGATGAACAAGGACTTATTCCAAAGAGCCGTCTCTATGTCCATTTATCTGGTGATGAAGCAACTGCAACTATTGTCGGCTTAAGACATGGGAGACCTGTGGTGTATGAAGTACTTGCGAGTCAGATGTACCATGACGGTTATGAATTATTTCAATCTGTAAATGGAGTATGGCTCACGAAGTCAGTACCGGTACAGTATTTGAAGAAACTTAAATAAAGTGCGAGCTGCGAAATCAGCAAAGCTGATTTCCCCTAGCGAGCAGAAGAAATTCTGTAAGCTTTGGTAAGCTGATAATCATACAGTAGGAAAATCCTATCAGGTAAGGTCTAACCAACCGCCTGTACCGAGTCCTTGGAACCGAAGTGGTAACATCAGGTTTAAGCGTAGGACAGGGAGCAACAGAGCCGAAACGAAAGTGAAGTGATTGAGCTGGGAAATAATTTATTGAAGTCGGAAATGGTCGATGTGCTTTTATACACAGCAGACAACACTACTATAAACGATATGGTGAGTTGATAGTGGCGTCCCCCAGTCGGAGAGCTTGGCGAGGTTGATGAGAAGTATGTTATCGGAACAGCTGAGATCCTGTCATTTCCTTGCAAGAGGTATGGAAACCAAAACAAAGGAATGCGTTAGGAATTCAAATGAATGATAGGAAGTCCGACACAGTCATATTATCGAAGAAGTCTGTGGAAGCAGATGGAGAAAAGGGCTGTGCACTTTATAACTTCAGGTAATTAGGAACTATGCAGACGAAAGAGAGCTGACGAACATGGTGAATGAGTTACTTGGAATACAGTACAATATCGCAAAAGCAAACAGAACTGACAGGAAAGTTCAGAATCTTGCGTCGTACATCAATGAGGATACGCTAAGGGCAATTCATAAAACTATGGATAACCGAAAAGCATATGGAATTGATAGGGTGACAAAAGAAGATTATGAACAGAATCTGGAAGAAAATCTTGCGAATCTTGTGAAACGGATGAAAAGCGGAAGCTACCGACCAAATCCAACAAGACGTGTCTATATTCCGAAAGAAACAAAAGACAAAATGAGACCACTGGGTATTTCATGCTATGAGGATAAACTGGTGGAAAATGCGATTGCACAGATACTGGAACAGATTTATGAGCCAAAGTTTTACAATGAGAGCTTTGGATTCCGACCAAACAGGAACTGTCATCAGGCAGTGAGGGAAATCATAGAAAGGGTGCAGAATCGAAAGACGAGTTATGTAGTGGAAGCAGATATCAGAGGATTTTTTGATGAGGAAGTTTTTCCGTTGTAAGGTAAAGACCAGTAAGAAGAAGTTACGTAGTAAAATCAAAGCAATGAAAGAATGGATAAAAGCAAATAGAACACTGCCCTTAGAACTATTGTTTAAAACAGTTAATGCGAAACTGAGAGGTCATTATCAGTACTATGGGGTAACCGATAATATAAAAGAAGTAGAAAACTTTCTCCATAGAACAAAGTGGTTGTTGTTCATATGGCTGAATCGAAGAAGTCAGAAAAAGAGCTATACACTTGATTCTTTCTTTAACGGACTGCTTCGTACATTTCCGTTGCTTAAGCCGAGTATCAAGGTGAGTTTGTTTTACAGGTAATGTATGAAAATATAAAGTGAAAAGCCGTATGCGTTAGTAGCGCACGTACGGTTTTGTGTAGGGATATGGGGAGTAATCCCCATATCTACTAGAGCGAAAAGAAAGCCGGATTGCTCCGACTCCCTCAAGTATGTGTCCGCAAACACATACCCCGATTAGTAACTATATTATACATCTGCTCAACAAAATATGCAACAATTATATATAAATTTTTAAAAGACTCATACGTGCAGATAAATCAGGATGGATAACGGTATGTGCAACTGATGGATTAACGGATGCACCATAGTCTGAGGTTAATTTTTCGAAATCACGGATAAATGCTTTGATTTCGGTTTTTGGTACATGAAGCATTTTTAAATAGTAGCACATAAGAATGACGTAATCGCCAATTGTTTTAAAATTCACATATGGTAATCCTATCTCTGAGATTAGGCATTGCTTCATTGCGGGCGTTGGATCGATGTTTCTGAAACGTGTATCGAAAACAACTGAGTTGTGAGCAATGGCGTTTCGAAGATCTTTCAAAGTATAGATGTATTTGAAAATAAGTTGACGATCAGTATCGCTTGAAAGATTTAATCCTATACGCCTTGAAATATCATCACGGACATCGTATGTAAGACATGAGAGGAGGTAACCAAAATCTCCCATAGTCATTATTTCAAATAATGCCCATATCGGAACATCTGAGTAACCAACATTATTATAAAAATGTGTAATTTTAGGATTGTTTTTTCTGTAAGCATTAGCAAGACTAGACTGAATAGAATTTTGAAGATTCAATTTGTTTTGCTGTAATTTTTTCTTTTGCTCAGGTGAATAATGAGAAGGTGCATTTTTGTACCCGCTTACTACCTTATCATACATGTCTTGGATACTTTCCGAATTAGCGTTGATCAAAATTCCCTCTAGGGCAATATTTTTAACTGCAGTTTCAATGAACATCATTTTTCCATACAACAAGTTTTTTAAAGCAGAATCATATTGAATTGTTGCATATACTTCATTATATGTAGTGAAGGGCAATTGATTGCTTGCATTTTTGAAAAAACGATAGCCTTTATATCCATGAAAATATCCAGTGTTCACTAATTGTCTTTTTTGTGCACTACCTGATATTGCTATTCCGTTATCGCGAAGGTGACGCATCAATCCGTCTGTTGTTTTATAACTCATGAAATCCTCCTGAGAATGATTATAAAGGTATTATAACATAATACAATGATTATAACAATTACTATATTGATTGCATATTAAGAGCGATATTAAGAGGGGAATCGTTATATTGGAGAAAGTCTCATTAACTTGATACTTTTTGATCGCTTGATGATACTATTCCCCTTGCATTTGAGATACCTCTGATACTTCTGACTGATACAATGATCATGCTGGAAGTAGAAGATCAGCAGGACAATTAAATATGAGAAAACAACGAGCCAGGTAGACACAGGCGGTGTGTGCTTGCACACGAACGGATGTGGATATTTGGCGGCCAAACAACATCGATATGTAGACCGATAGGTCGGAATGGAGATGCTGTTCAGATTGCGAGAGCAGTTTACTGCGAAGCAATCTGGTTGTTGTGTATGGAGCTCCATTAGGAATTTAAACCTAATGGGGCTTTTTGCGTGGTTAGCACCGCAATGATCTTTGATTTCCAGTCAATGCCACGGGTCTGCTTATGACCGCGTGATTGGAAAGGAAATCAAGGATGATCAGATGTATCAGCAAGCCACGTGCACCTCCGCTCCTGGATTTGAAACACGAGAACAAGATTTCAAATTCAGGAGGAAAAGAAGATATACGTACAGCATCCATATAAATTCGAAGGAAAATATTACGCAAAGATTGATGGAGTATTCTATGAGATCTCCAAGGAAGTGGCGACGGCTATGTTTGCCGATTATAGAAATGAGATTTATCGCAGCCGTAAGTGGGCACCGGATTACAGGGAAGAGGATCTTCAGATGGAAGAGCTTCAGGATCTGAAGACTGATAATGAGAAAGAAAATGCTGCAAAAAAGAAGGATAAGAAGTGGAAGCGAAAGACCAAGAGATGTGAGATTCTCGATTGTGCCTTCAGCGCTAATAGCGATGGACTTTCTATTGCCGATATGGCAGATGACACACAGCTCAGCCTTGAAGAGCTGATGATTTTGAAAGAGGAGAGCAGAATTCTCCATGACAAAATCAGTAAGCTTACGCTTCAGGAGCAGTTTATCATAAAGTCTATCTATTTTGAGGGCATGAAACAGAAAGAAGTGGCAGAGATTCTTGGCGTCACAAAAGGAGCTCTCGGTCAGAGACTTGGTACTATCTTCAGAAAGATGCGTACCATGTATCTGGAAGGATAAATAAGATTTTTTAAACTTTTTTGCTTCATTGCCTAAACTTTTTCTGCGTTTTTTGAATTTAGTAACTGAAAAGGTTAATTCTTAAGAAATACAGAAAGCGAGAATTCAGAAATGGACAAGAGATGTTATTCCGTAGCGGAGCTGCAGGAAATTTTAGGTGTAAGCAGACAGTGTATCTATGAGCTGCTCAAGAAGAAAGAATTCAGTTGGGTGATGGTTGGTGGCAAGTACCGCATTTCCAAGAAAAGTTTCGATGAGTGGCTGGACCAGGATCAGTAGAAAGAGCGGTTAGGATTGTATTATCGGCAAGAAATGTACATCCTAACGCTTTTTCTGCAGATGAGTTATGTTAGTACCATGGGAGGTGGCGCGATTGTATTACAATCCATTGGCAAAGGAAGAGGAGTTTCACGAACTGGTGAAAGAGATTGAGAGCCAGAGTGCATACAAAAGGGTGCCTTCTCCGGAGAAAAAATACATGTCGGTAGCGGAGATGGGACGGCTCTTAGGTTTGAAAAAGACGGACCGATACTGGCTGGTTCACAAGAATTTTTTCAAGACGGAAGTGATTCTTGGGAAAATGCGTGTGGAGCTGGAAAGCTTCGAGAAATGGTATGCTAATCAGATCAAATATCACAAGATTACCGGGGAGGAGCCTGGACGGGAACTGAAGCAGCGTTCTTATTCGCCAAAGGATATTGCAGGGATTCTGCAGATTTCTGAATGGCAGGTTTACGAGGAGATGAAGAAAGCCGGTGTGGAATATATCCTGGTGGATTATTGGAAAAGGTATCCTAAGGAAGCATTTGATGAGTGGTACGGGAATCAGAATCGGTTCCGTAATGCCGAGGATCGTGAGAAGGTTCGTGACATTGTGGAAGGTTCTATGCGGATGCCGGAAATGGCCAGAATGTTGGGTGTTTCAAGAAGTGTAGTTTATGACATTATTGATCGTTCGGATATTCTGAAAACCATTGAGTTTAATGGTCGAAGACGAGTGACCAAGAAAAGCTTTTATGAATGGTATGCATGCCAATGTGGCCGGAAAGACAGTAGAACTTCCGACAAATGTGGATGCAGAACTCCTGGCGAAGGCCCTTTCCAATCCGGAGATGGCAGCGCTTTTATCTACTTTGGCCAAGTCACTGGAGAGTAAATAAAGGCAAAAGCACTCTCTTTTCATTTGCGTCGAAATGGTAGCCAAGATGGCGACCAATAGTTTTGTTGGATCAAACTTGAAATGATATTATACCCGTTATACCCTTGATAAAATGAATAAATATGGGTATAATGGGTATAACAAGTTTGGGAGGTGTTACTCATGAGTCAGGAAGAATTAATGAATGCAATTGCCGAGATTGAACGGGAAATTGCCATATTGCCCGAAGGTAGCATCACAAAAAAGAAGATCAGAGATAAAGAATACTATTATCATCGAATCACCAGGAATGGTAAGCGTGTAGAAAAATATATTGATTTTAAAGATGTTGCAGAACTTAAAGATAGGATTGATCGGCGAAAGAAACTGGAAAAAGATCTCAAAGAATTGAAAAAACAAATGATTCCGGAGAAGGCAACCACAAAAGAAGAACATCTGGAGTTTAAGACAACTGTAAGAACAGGCAGCCGTCTTCGCGCGCAGATTGCTGTAACAAAGAAATACAAGAAGAGAGAATGTATTCGTGAACTACGAGATTATGTGTTCGGCAGTCAGACAGATAAAGTGTTTGTAATCTATGGCCTTCGAAGGACCGGTAAGACAACGATGATTCGTCAGATTCTTACAGAGTTACCTGAAACTGAATTTCGTAAGGCTGCCTTTATCCAGGTGAGATCCAGAGATACTCTGGAAGATATCGATGAGGATCTAAGGCTTCTGGAGACAAAAGGTTTCAAGTATGTATTTATCGATGAGGTAACACTCATGGAGGACTTCATCGAAGGTGCGGCACTTTTCTCAGATATTTATGCCAGCAGCGGAATGAAGATTGTTTTATCGGGAACGGATTCTTTGGGGTTTGCCTTCTCAAAAGAGGAACAGCTGTATGATCGATGTATTATGATGCATACAACCTTCATCCCGTATCGTGAATTTGAGGAGGTTCTCGGAATCAAAGGAATTGATGAGTATATCCGTTATGGTGGAACCATGAGTTTAAGCGGTGTAAATTACAATGAAGATGCTATCTTTGCTTCAGCCAGAAGTGCGGAAGAATATATTGATACAGCGATTGCAAAAAACATCCAGCATTCCCTTAAGATGTATGAATATGGTGGACATTTTCGCTCATTATTGGATCTGTATGAAAAGGGAGAACTGACGAATGTAATCAATCGTGTAGTTGAAAACATCAATCACAGCTTCACGCGCAGGGTTGTTGAAAGGACATTCAAGTCGCATGATATTGCTGTAACGGCATCAAATCTGCTTAGAGACAGGGAAGAGCCTATGAATATCAAAGCACATATGGATCTGGATGCAGTGACTCGTGGTATGATGCAGATGCTCGATATTCTGAACAAGGAAGAGCAGAGCATTCAGATTGAAGATTATCATATGGCACAGATTGAGGAATACCTTACCTTATTGGATCTGATTATGAAGATTGATCTCGAATCATTGCCGGAAGTCAATCGAAAAGAAAGTGTGACTGTAATCACTCAGCCAGGTATGCGATATGCGCAGGCCAATGCGATTGTGTCTAATCTGCTTCTCGATGCAAAGTTCAGTGAATTATCGCTGGTTGAAAGACAGAGAATTCTGGATAGACTGCTCAGTGAGATCCGTGGAAGAATGATGGAAGATATTGTTTTACTGGAAACGAAAATTGCTCATCCGGAGAAAAAGGTATTCAAGCTTCAATTCGCAGTCGGAGAGTTCGATATGGTAGTCTTTGACCCAAAAGAACTTAACTGCAAGATCTACGAAGTGAAGTACAGTAAAGAACAGGTTCCGGAGCAGAGCCGCCATTTGAAAGACGAGGAAAAATGCGCTATGACAAGCCATCGATATGGAGAAATTACCGGAAAATATGTCATTTATCGTGGTGAAAGTGGTAGCCTGGAAGGTATTCAATATCTGAACGTAGAGGAATATCTAAAGTCATTATAATTTTCTGTATTTCGGCCAGAGAAAATCTTGTGGATGTTCAGAAAGGAATGAAGATATGACCGATATCAGATATATTTCAACTGCGCATCTCTGCAATCCGCCGGAGGCTTTTATCGAAGTCGGAGTTTGCTCCGATTTCGATAAAACCATGCTCTGGCTAATGGTAGCCAAGTTGGCGACCATTAAAAATCGAAACTCTTTTATGTACATTGTTGCATGATATGGTAAGGCATGATATATGTCATAGTGACGAGGAAAATGAATCAAGCTTGCTTGGATTCATTTGACGACCGCTGATCATCCGTAAAACGTGTTTTACGGATGTATCTTAGCAATACCAGGTGAAGCTGCCGAGACGAAGGATAGTTTTGACCACCGGAGCAGTTATTCTGAGAGCCGGCTGATGAAGCCCCGTGGTGACGAAAATCACTGCGGGGCTTTTGTCGTGCAGAAATACTGAATTAACAGGCAACGAAAAGAGTTTCGCAATATGTCCTGAATGATGAAAGACATTACAGCAGTTCTGCCATATACAGAGGCAGATGGATGATCCCGTCTTTGATCATGACGTCTTTGGTATAGAGAATATATGCATTGCCAATAACGGATGAGAAATGTTTTCGGAATTTATCCAAGGAAGAATGGGAACGGTAATTCCCGGATTTGACTTCCACGGGAGCAATCTTCTTTCCTTCCGTGATCAGAAAATCAATCTCCATGTGGTTTTCCCGATTCTGACTATCGGAACGGGAATAGAAATACAGGCGCGGCCGACCGTGGCGAAGCATCTGCGCAGCAATGTTTTCCATCAGCATTCCTTCGTTGATATTTAACTTATCAAAGAGGATTGCACGATACAGTTCGTTGTCAGTGTACTTTTTATTCTGGAAGGTGTGAGTCACGAGCAGACCTGTGTCTGCCATATAGCACTTCTGCGAAGCATTGTCTGCACTTAGTGCAAGTCCGACATGGGGATCTGTTGCATTGAAACAGGTATTGACGATCATGGCTTCATTCAGCCACACAAAGGAATCCTCAAAGGAACGAAAGCGAGCCTGTTTCCCGAGAGAAGAAAGCTTATATTTCTTTTCTTTTTTGGAAAGCTGTCCCGGGATGCCATCGAAAACGGCAAACACCTTGTTCTCATAGCCTTCTGCAAACTTAGCGACATCCTCCCGGTAAAGATTCAGGATCCGGCGCTTGGCAACATCGGATGCCCCGAAATCTTTGCCGTTCATGTAAGCAAGAACGGACTGAGGCATACCGCCCACAAGGATGTACTGACGGAAGTCGTTCATAATCTTTCGGTGCAAAGTGGCACCAAGAGGTTTCTTTGTTTCAAAGCATTGCCGAATCAATGGATAAGTTGCCTCATCGCCCATTGCCCAAAGGAACTCTTCAAAGTCTAACGGAAACATCTCGATGTGATCTTCTTCCGAAGGAATGATGATATCCTGTACATTCTTTTTCAGGCGAATCAATGAGCCTGTCTCAAGGTAATCAAACCTGCCGTCAGCCACAAGATATTTGATAAGCTGGCGTGCTCTCGGATATTGCTGGACCTCGTCAAAGATGATCAGCGACTCACGTTTGTAGAGAGGTGTGGAATAAAAGGCCGCAAGCTTTGCAAAGAAAAGATCCAGATCGGAACTGTCATTGACAAACAGATCAAGCACATCTGTCGGAGCCTGTCCAAAATCGATCAGAATATAGCTTTTGTATTCCGCCTTGGCAAACGTCTCGGCAATATAGCTTTTGCCAACACGACGCGCACCATCGATCATCATGGCAGTCGTACCTTTGCTAATATTTTTCCAGGAAACAAGTTCATCGTAGATTTTTCTTTTCAACATGTTATCACTCCCTATATGGATAGTATATCCCTGATATGGTCTGATTATACTATTAAAATCACGAAAAAGCAAATTGGAAAAGTCTGAATCTGCACGAAAAAGCAAGTTTATAATGCCTGAATCTGCACGAAAAAGCAAGTTTATAATACCTGAATCTGCACGAAAAAGCAAGTTTATAAGGAACATGTGCAGCAACTCCATCTTCTGAACAGATCCAGGATTCCGGTTTTCACTTACTGGGCTTGTTGTAATGCCCAATCTGAATTATGACGTCCCCCAAGATGTCTCTCAAGATGATATAAATATGTTAGTGTATAATTTTAATTGGCAAAAATAATGGGAAGTAGAATTAACCACTTCC
>OLOS01001946.1_pt1 | contig 15223 bp, 17 predicted proteins | sample 1672631 | NCBI WGS metagenome assembly OLOS01 (sample SAMEA3136707, study PRJEB25190) | human gut metagenome | biome: human gut; feature: human-associated habitat; material: faeces | place: Austria | collected 2013 | reverse complement strand
GGACTCTCGGCACTTCTGAGCATGCTGAATTCCTGTGCCAACGGCATCTCTGTCGTGAATATTGACAATGGATACGGAGCAGCGTATATTGCAACCCAGATCAATCGTCTGGCAGCTGGAAATGAGGAACATGCATGAGAACGTTATATTTGGAAGGTACTTCCGGAATCAGCGGTGATATGACCGTAGCCGCTCTGCTTGACCTGGGAGGAGACCGTGAGGGACTTCTCAGGATGCTGAAGAGTATGCCGCTTCAGGGATATCATGTAGAGATCGGAAGAACAGAAAAATGCGGGATAGCAGCCTGTGATTTTGATGTGATCCTGGATGAGCATCCGCATGAACACCGGCATCTGGCAGATATTTATGAGATCATAGAGCGTACCGACACGGAGGAAGAGGTAAAAGCGCTGGCGAAGCGGATGTTTGAGATCGTGGCGGAGGCAGAGGCGAAGGCGCATGATCTTCCGGTGGAAAAGGTTCATTTTCATGAAGTCGGAGCGGTGGATTCCATCGTGGACATCATGAGTGCGGCATATCTGATCGAAAGCCTGCAGATCGACCGGGCAGTGATCTCAAGGCTGCGCGAGGGAACCGGGCAGGTCAGGTGTCAGCATGGGATCCTGCCGGTTCCTGTTCCGGCGGTGATAAATATTCTGAAAAGCAGCGGTCTGCCGGTTCTTCTGACAGAGACAGAGGGTGAGATGATCACTCCTACTGGGGCGGCTATTGCGGCAGCACTGCAGGAGTATGGAGAAAAGGCTCCAAACAGTACGAGACCACAGGGAAGACTGGTCGGAACCGGAGCCGGAGCGGGAAAGAAGGATTTTCCACATGCAAATGTTCTGCGGGCGATGCTGTTTGAAGAAAGTGAAGAAGCATCTGCATCTGTGCCTGGCGGGAAGGAGATTTCAGGGGATGTCCTGTGGATGCTGGAGACGAATATTGATGACTGTACCGGGGAGGCTCTGGGCTGTGTTTCGGAGCTTTTGATGGAGGCAGGGGCGCGCGATGTGACGGTTACCCCTGTTTATATGAAGAAGAACCGGCCGGCATGGAAGCTGGGCGTGCTGAGTGATGAAGCCCACAGAAGCGTTCTGGAACATCTGATTTTCTTACATACGACGACCATCGGGATCCGCAGATATCAGGTAGAGCGTACCGTTCTGGAAAGACAGTGCATGACAGTTCCCACATCCTTCGGAAATGTGCAGGTGAAGAAGATCTTAAGACCCGGAGGCGTGTGTGTAATGCCGGAATACGAGAGTGTACGGGAAATCTGCCGCAGGACGGGCGGCGGCTTTTCAGGGGTTTACGAGATGATAAAAAGAGAAGTGTCAGAAGGAGCGAGGGAGTAATGAATGAGCAGTTAAAGAGGCTTAATGAGCGGATGGACGAGCTCACTAAGAAGAATGTATGTATCGCATTTTCCGGCGGAGTGGACAGCAGCCTGCTGTTAAAGACAGCTGCGATGGCAGCGGAAAAGAACAGAACACAGGTGTATGCGGTGACGATTTCCACCCGCCTTCAGCCGTGGGAGGAAACAGAGCATGCACAGAAGGTTGCCAGGGAGTGCGGAGTGGAACATCACATCCTGGCAATCGACGAGAGCCGGAATGAAGATATCCTGAAGAATTCCACAGAGCGCTGTTACTGGTGCAAGCGCTTCCTGTTCCAGGCTCTGAAAAGCTGGGCCGGTCTTCACAGCGCAGACTATATTCTGGAAGGCTCCAATGCGGATGACAGGAAGATGTACCGGCCGGGCCTTCGTGCGATCGAAGAACTGGGGGTATTCAGTCCGCTGGCCGAGCTTGGCATTACCAAACAGGAAGTCCGTCAGATGGCACATGAACTGGGAATATCGACGGCCTCCCGTCCGGCTGCTCCGTGTATGGCCACCAGGCTGCCCTACGGGACACCGCTGGATTTTGAAGCAATGGAGAGGCTGGCAAAGGGTGAACAGGAAATGCGCGAAATGGGCTTTGATGTGGTGCGTCTGCGGCTCCACGGTGATATTGTCAGGGTAGAGGTGGCTAAGGAGAAGCTTTCGGATGCACTGAATCAGAGAAGAGATATCACAGAAATGCTCAGGACACTTGGTTTTCGTTATATCACACTGGATCTGGAGGGCTTCCGTTCGGGAAGTATGGACTTATGGTAAGGAAGCATCTTTATTTTTCGGGAATCGTCCAGGGAGTGGGCTTCCGTTACCGGTCAGCATGGATCGCGGAGTCTCTGGGTCTGACAGGATGGGTCATGAATCTCTGGGACGGACGTGTGGAGATGGAGGTACAGGGCGACAGAAAATCCATCGACCGTATGCTGGAGAACCTGCATGAGCAGAGATTTATTCGCATTGACAGGATTGACGCAGAAGAGATTCCCCTGAAGGACGGGGAGCACAGATTCCGGACGCGTTAAATAAACGTACCCCGCAGATACACCGTATGCATATCTGCGGGGCTAAAAGGGGAGGATAAGTATTCGATATCTTATCTTTGGCATGGTTATCATAGAAGACTTTGATAACTGCTTATAGTATAAACGTTATAAAAGTTTTTATACAAAAAACGAAAAAAATTTTGCCTTATTTCAGTAAATGGTATATAATGATGCCAGGGTCAAAAGGTCATGATTTTCATGCCTGCATGAAAAATCATGACGCCTTGACCTGCTAAACATGTAATAGGGCATGCGCTTAAAACTTATGAGACAAAGGATGGTATAAAAATGGGATTATTACAGGAGTGGAGAGAGAAAGCATACTCTCAGACAACGGATAAGAAGCTGCTTCAGAAATTCTGGACAGACTATTTTCTGATTGAAAAGGGGATTTACGAACAGCTTCTCAGCAACCCGGACGAGGTGGTAAAGGGAACGGTAAAGGAGCTGGCAGAGAAATATAATGTGGCACTTATGACAATGGTAGGATTCCTGGATGGAATTGACGAGAGCCTGAAGGTACCGAACCCGATCGAGGAGCTGGATGAGAATACAGAAGTCAGCCTGGAGTTTGACAAAGAGAAGCTGTATAAAAACATGGTTGACGCAAGAGCGGACTGGCTGTATGAGCTGCCTATGTGGGATGAGATCTTTGATGAAGAGAAGAAGAAAGAACTGTACAGGGAAGCAAAGAAAGCCAATACCGTGGTAAAGGGTAAAAAGATTGGAAGAAACGATCCGTGCCCGTGCGGAAGCGGAAAGAAATATAAACATTGCTGCGGTAAAAACGCATAATAAAGGTGCTGCGATCTACAGATGCCCCGCATGGTCGGAAAGGCGGATGCTGTGATCTGCAGCACTTTTTGTGATGAGGAGGAATGGATGGAACTGATCTGTGTCATTTTAGGAATTGCCTGTCTGATATACTACGTACTGATGCTGGCAGTCGGAATGGATTTTTCTTTTGTCTGGCTGTTAGGAGGTATTGCCCTGGCAGGCAGCGGAATATGGATGAGGTGGGCAGCATCCCGCGGTAAACATCTTCCGGCAGGTGTTAAGGTAACGGCATGTGTGATTCTTTCAGCAGGACTGCTCCTGTTTTTGGCGATTGAAGGCCGGATTCTCTCTTGCATGACAGAAAAAGGAAGCCCGGATCTGGATTATGTGATCGTGCTGGGGGCTCAGGTAAGGGGAAATGTGCCCAGCAAAGCGCTGCAGAAAAGAATCGCAAAAGCGGAAGCGTACCTGAAGGAGAATCAGGGTACGATCGCAGTCCTGTCCGGAGGTCAGGGAAAAGGGGAAGAGATTTCTGAAGCGCAGGCCATGTATGACTGCCTGGTAGAAGCAGGAATTGAAAAGGAAAGGCTGATGATGGAGAACCGATCTACGAATACGGTGGAGAATCTGGAGTTCAGTGCCAGACTGATCGGAAAGGATGCAGAAGTCGGACTTATCTCTCAGAATTTTCATATCTACCGGGCACTGAAGCTTGCGAAACATCAGGGGTATCAGAATGTGTGTGGTATTGCGGCTCCATCAGAAGCACTGTATCAGCCACATTTTATGGTGAGGGAAGCATTTGCCATTGTGAAGGAAAAGCTGACAGGAAATATCGATTAAGGAGGTTTCAGAATGTTAGAAGTATATAGGAAAGAAGCGGCCAGAGCAGCAGAGCAGCTGCTGGCGGCAGCAAAACTGAACCGGGGGGATATCCTGGTGGTGGGCTGTTCCAGCAGCGAGGTGACGGCTCACAGGATCGGATCATTTTCCAGTGAGGAGATTGGAAGAGCTGTATTTGAAGGAATCCATGAGACTGCGAAGGCGCAGGGGATTTATCTGGCGGCACAGTGCTGCGAGCATCTGAACCGGAGCCTGATCATTGAACGGGAGGCGGCACGCAGCTACAGACTGGAGTGTGTGAATGTGGTGCCAAGGCCCAAAGCCGGCGGCTCCTTTGCAACAGCGGCCTATCAGGGATTTGATGATCCGGTAGCGGTAGAGGAGGTAAAAGCCCATGCGGGTATTGATATCGGAGATACACTCATAGGAATGCATTTAAGACGTGTAGCGGTTCCGGTGCGCATCGAACAGAAAACCATCGGACAGGCACACGTGGTCTGTGCCAGAACAAGGCTGAAATTCGTAGGAGGCGAGCGTGCCTGCTATGACAGGGAGCTGATGTAGGGCTTTAGATGAGATATTATGGGAGATAATAGAATGCAGGAACGTCTGGTTAAAGAATTCTGTCATCTGGTTTCCATAGATGCACCTTCTTTTGGAGAACGACAGATGGCAGATTATTTGAAAAAGAGGTTGACAGAACTGGGGTTTACGGTAACAGAGGATGAGGCGGGAAGCCGTTACGGAGGAAACTGCGGGAATCTGTATGCAAGCAGAAAGGGAGAACTTCCGGGAGAACCGCTGCTGTTCTCCATGCATATGGATACGGTTGAGCCATCGAAGGGTAAGAAAGCGGCAGTTATGGAGAATGGACATATTATCAGTGGCGGGGATACGGTCCTGGGCGCTGACGATATGGCGGGAACGGCGGCATATCTGGAAGCTTTAGAGCAGATCCGTGAGGAAGGGATTCCATGCAGATCACTGGAGCTGCTGCTCAGTATCGGCGAGGAGCAGCATCTGCGCGGCAGTGCAGCCTTTGATTTTTCTATGGTCCGTGCCAGAGAAGGGTATACACTGGATCTGAGTGCGGATGTGGGGACTGCGGCAGTCAGGGCACCCAGTCTCGCTGAATTCCGGGTACAGATACACGGAAAATCCGCCCATGCAGGCTTTGCCCCGGAGGAAGGTGTGCATGCCATAACAGTTGCGGCAAGAGCAGTGGCGTCTCTGGAACAGGGACATACAGGCAGCGGCCTGACGGTTAATGTGGGGAGTATACACGGTGGCGGAGCCACCAATATCGTGCCGGATTTCTGCGAGGTAAAGGGTGAGGTGAGAGGTTTCTGTCATCAGGAGGTCCTCACACAGCTAGAAAAAATACACAGAGTATTCGAAAAGGAAGGAAAAGCAGCAGGCGCAGTCATCTGTTATGAGACAGAAATCTGTTATCATGCCTATGAAACAGAGCGGGAGCATCCGGCAGTGAAGCGGTTCGAACGTGCCTGCCTGGCGGCAGGCGTAAATCCGGTACTGACGGAAACCTTCGGGGGAAGTGACCAGAACCATCTGGCTGCTCATGGAATCCGGGGGGCAGTTCTGGCCTCTGCCATGTATCGGTGCCATACCTGTGAGGAATATACAGATGCGGCGGAAATGTGTAAGGTGAGCCGAATCGTAAAAAATATCATGTGCGATCCGGAATAGAATGAGCCAGGGGATTTTGGGAGCGCGGAAAAATCCGAAGGCATCATAGAACGATGCCAGTAACCCGGAAATACTTAATTTTCTTAAAATAGGCTTAACTGCCTTGTATGTGGTGCTGTGCTGTGTTATAACTTAAGTGTACTGTGAAACCTAGTACACCAGGAACACGAAATGAGTAACTGTTCAGAGTCAAAAGGAAAGCCTCGCAGAGGCGATTTTGCGAATGGACCCTGAATAATTACTAAATCAGGCAGGAAATGGAGGAATTATGATAGTGATCGATTATCAAAACAGGAAGCCGATCTATGAACAGATCGTAGAGCGCTTCCAGACGCTGATCATTACAGGTGCCATGGAAGCAGACAGCCAGATGCCATCGGTCAGATCCCTTGCGGTGGATTTATCCATAAACCCGAATACGATCCAGAAGGCTTATTCTGTTCTGGAACAGGAGGGATATATTTATCCGGTCAGAGGAAGGGGAAATTTTGTTTCAGGTAACAGTGAACTGAAGGTGAAAAAGCAGGAAGCATTTTTTGCATCTCTGGAACGTCTTGTCAGGCAGGGAAAGGAACTGGATATCGGGAAAGAGATTTTTATGCAAAAAGCAGATCAATACTATGAGGAGGGGCAGGCATGATAGAAATTAACGGTGTAAATAAATCATTCGGTGATATCAAGGCCCTTGATAATATTATTGCCACGATACAGGAAGGCAGCATCTTCGGACTGGTAGGAACCAACGGAGCCGGAAAGAGTACACTGCTTCGGATCCTGTCAGGGGTACTGAAAGCAGATACGGGTGAAGCGCTGATTGATGGAGAAAACATATACGAGAATCCGGGCGCAAAGGAGAAGGTTTGTTTTTTATCAGATACAGCCTACTTTTTTCCGAACGCCACGATTCAGACTATGGAGGAGTATTATGCCATTGTATATCCGAACTTTAACAGGGAACGGTTTACAGAGCTGGTAGAAAAATTTGGACTGAGCAAGAACAGGAAGATCAACACCTTTTCAAAGGGAATGAAAAAGCAGGTATCTGTGCTGCTGGGAATCTGCACAGGGACGAAGTACCTGCTCTGCGATGAGACCTTTGACGGGCTGGATCCGGTGATGCGTCAGGCCGTAAAGAGTATTTTTGCCCTGGAGTTGATGAACAGACAGTTTACACCTGTGATCGCGTCCCACAGTCTGAGGGAACTGGAGGATATCTGTGACCATGTAGGGCTTTTGCACAAGGGAGGGATCCTCTTATCCAAGGATCTGGAGGATATGAAATTTCATATTCATAAGGTTCAGTGTGTGATTCCAGATCCGACGAAAGAAGAAGAACTCCTGGCAGAGCTTCATGTGCTTCAGCATGATAAGAGAGGTTCTCTTCTGACGATTGTGGCAAGGGGAACGAAGCAGGAAATTTTGATGAGTATTGAAGATAAACAGCCGATTTTCTCAGAGGTACTTCCATTGACTCTGGAGGAGATCTTTATCAGTGAAACGGAGGTAGTGGGTTATGACGTCAAAAATCTCGTTTTTTAAGTTGATGAAAGAGGATTTTAAACGCCGCAGCTGGCTGGTCGCACTGATTGCACTTATGGATTTTATCGTCCTTCCTGTATCACTGATGATCAAAGTGGAAGGAATGATGGCTTCCATCGAAGATGGGTATACAGACATCAGTTATGTGATACAGCAGTATAAGGGGTATATGGGGGCGGATAATCAGCTGGCGGTTCTGATTGTTATTATGACGGCTCTGCTGACAGGAATCAGCGGATATGCCTATCTTCACTCCCGGACAAAGCTGGATTTTTATCACAGCCTTCCGATCCGGAGAAAGAAATTTTTCTTTGTACAGTATCTGTCTGGAATCATCATGTTTGTTATTCCTTATATTGTGAGTATTCTGCTGTGTCTGCTGATTGGTGCAGTAAACGGACTGCTGACAGGAGATATTATGGTTATCACAGTGCAAATGACGCTGCTGCGTCTGCTGGAATATCTGGCTGCCTACGGAACTGCGATTCTGGCAGTCGTTCTGACAGGAAAGGTGCTGATCGCTATTTTAGGAGCAGCCACGATCATAGGATATTTCCCGGTAGTGATCGCCATCTGTCAGGCATTAAATACCATATTTTTTGATACCTATGTGACAAACGGAAGGTTTTCTACTTATTGTAATCTTTTCTCACCGGTTCTTGCAGGAGTGTTTGCGGAGTATAGGATCGCTTCCGGCAATTATACAGGGAAATGGCTGCTGATCGGCATGGGTATCCTGATTTTATGGGGACTGCTTCTGACAGTTCTGGCAATCTGGCTTTACGGAATACGAAAAACGGAGGCGGCAGAGCATTCCATGGCATTTCCGAAGACAGAGAGTGTGATTAAGATGCTCCTCGTGATTCCGTTGTCGCTGGTATCCGGGCTTTACTTACAGGGAATGTTATACAAAAACAGTACATTGTGGTTTTTTGTGGGAATTGTGTCTGCAGTTGTCATCTTCTCAGCCGTTATCGAATTTATCTATCATCTGAATATGAAGGAAATCTTTCATCATAAACTGCAGATGCTTCTGGCGGGTGTGCTCTCGCTCGCGATCGCACTGGTGTTCCGCTTTGATGTGACGGGATATGATACCTATCTTCCGGCAAAGGAAAAGGTAGCACAGATGGCACTGTACAGTGATGAGGAAAATGGCGGTTTCTTTTACCACGTGAATGAAAAAGGATTCATCTGCAACTCGGCGGTCGATGCACTGGATGAAACCCTGCTGGACGCATTTGACGATATCTATGAGCTGGCAGCGAAAGGTGCAAGGGAGAAAGTTTCTGATGACGAAGATACCCGTACCGTATATGTGGAGTATAAATTAAAAAGCGGGAGACGGGAGTACCGCAGATATGACATAAAGGAAGAAGATGTGGAGGAAGCCTACCAGTCTCTGTACGGGGATCCCGCATTTATCAGGAAAATCTACCCTGTCTTTTCGAGAGAAACGGATACGGCGGCTGATCTGAAAGTTTATGGCAGAACCGGAACCCATCCTTTAGAGCTGGGAAGAGAAAAGAGGGAAAGATTTTTCCAGATCTATAAGCAGGATCTCGAACAGATCAGCTATGAGGATCTGATTGGTCATACGGTTGGAAATCTGAGCTTTTCTACAGAGGTGAACGTGGAGAGAGAGCTTTATGGAACAGTAGTGACCAGCTTACCGGAAGAGGATTATCCGATCTGTGACAGCTTCAGCAACACACTTGCCTTCCTGAAGGAAGAGATGGGAATCGATCTGAGCAGAGAACTGACAGCGGAGGATGTGGAAAATATCCAGATTGCTGATTACAGGGATGAGAAGGAAACGGGATTATACCGGACAGTGACAGACCCTGAAGAGATTCAGGAGATTCTGGACTGCATGTATTATACGGTTCTGCGAAGATATCAGAGAGAGACAGAGCACATCGATCTTACAGTTATTCTGAAAGGCGGTGAATACCTTCCGGGCACATACTGTTTTGAAAAAGGAAAGGTTCCTGCATTTTTAGATTCGGCGAATGAATAAAGTGGAAGATCATGGCGGATACTATAACTGAGTCGGAGAAAACCGGTCAGAAGAATTTCAACCTGAACAGGGATGGGTTTTCTCCGGGCAAATCAGTGATTAGAAGGAGGGCTATGATCATGCCAATGTTAGTTTGTTCTGCACAGAGATGTGTATACAATGATGGAATGTACTGCAGCAAGGGGGATATCCTGGTAGGCGGCGAGACGGCTTCGACATCCGGGGAGACCAGCTGTACCAGCTTTAAAGAGCGCACCAGTGAAGGCGCAAAAAGCTCCATGGGCACACCGTCCCAGAAGATTGAGGTAGCATGCGAAGCTGTGGAGTGCATGTATAATAAAAACCGTGTGTGCGACGCCGGAAAGATCGACATTTCAGGAACATCTGCAAGCCGTTCTGAGCAGACAGAGTGCAGTACGTTCCGGAAGTAAAAAACCGGAGTAAAATCAGGAAATTTTCGATATTTTCAGGATGTGAGAAAAGAAAAATGCGGTTGACATTGGCTGATTCTCATGTTTAGCGGGTCCCAAAGTCATGATTTTCATGCAAGCATGAAAATCATGACCTTTTGACCCTGGAATCATTATTATATTCATACTGCTAAACAAATACTGCATCTTAAAGAGAAAATCAGGGAATTTGAAACGCAAGATTACAGAGGTAGAAAACCAGATAAAAGGAAAAGGACAGGCAGATTATGTCGGAAAAGATAAAATATCTTAAAAGCAAAGCCGTGCTGGAACTGTTGTGATAATTATGATGAAAGAAACAGTAAAAAGAGTTGTATTGTATGAATGAGTTTTTTGTATTGGGAATTGTATCTATGGTTGCTGTATGCTTGGAAGTTGCCTTGATTTTCGTGGAGGAGTTTGCCTATTGTGAGATAGTCAAAAGGCGTATACAAATTGTGAGTAGAGTGATGATGGTTGTTTGTACAATCTTCTTCTTAGTGCTTTTTGGGGTGTGCCTGTGGATATGTGTCGGTCTGTTTTTGAAAGGTGATATTGTGGCAGCATTAAAGATGGTCATAAGCAGCATTATTGTTGCGGTTGGTATTTATGTTTTATTTGTGCGACGATTCTTAAAATCGATAAAAAGGAAGCAATAAGCATAAGAGCCTGGTTTTTTGGATCAAAAAACAGGAGAAAAAGCATTGACAGCGTGAAACAATTGTGGTAGAGTAGTCAATGTTGGAAAATAAAGAAGAGTATCCACTCTCACCATAGCGCAATCGGGCGACTATTGGTTTATATAGTACATAGGTTTCTATGGAGATATTATGAGTGGATAGTCTGTCTATCCGCTTTTTTGATGGAAAGAGAGCCGCGGCAGGAAAGAACAAACAGAAAAGTGCCGTGGAAATTCAAGTGTTTGATGGAGGTGCACGACTATTAGCGAATTAATGATTAACGAGCAGATCAGAGACAGGGAAATCCGCCTGATTGGGGAAAATGGTGAGCAGTTAGGTATTATGTCCGCGAGAGAGGCGATGAAGATCGCACAGGAAGCGGAGCTGGATTTGGTAAAGATCGCTCCGACAGCAAAACCGCCGGTTTGTAAGATTATCGATTATGGAAAATATCGTTACGAAATGGCGAGAAAAGAAAAAGAAGCAAAGAAGAAACAGAAGATCATTGAAGTAAAGGAAGTACGTCTTACACCGAACATTGACAGCAATGACCTGAATACAAAGATCAGCGCAGCACGGAAGTTTATCCAGAAGGGAAACAAAGTTAAGGTAACCCTGAGATTTCGCGGCCGTGAGATGGCTCATATGAATGCAAGCCGTCACATTCTGGATGATTTTGCAAAGGAACTGGAAGATATTGCAGTTGTGGATAAGCCGGCAAAATTAGAAGGAAGAAGTATTATGATGTTTTTAACGGAGAAGCGTTCCTGAGCAGGAGCTTCATGTTAAAAGATTGTGACTCATTCAGAAGCAAAAGAGCACTGAGCAGTTACAAATAGATTAATATACAAATAAGGAGGAACATATACAATGCCAAAAATTAAAACAAGCAGAGCTGCTGCAAAGCGTTTCAAAAAAACAGGTACAGGTCAGTTAAAAAGAAGCAAAGCTTATAAGAGCCATATCTTAACAAAGAAATCTACCAAGAGAAAGAGAAACCTGAGAAAAGCAACTATGACAGATTCTACAAATGTTAAGAACATGAAGAAGATTTTACCGTATTTATAAGATCAGGCGAAGGAGGATTTAAGAAATGGCAAGAATTAAAGGCGGAATGAACGCTAAGAAGAAACATAACAGAACATTGAAACTGGCAAAAGGTTACAGAGGTGCCCGTTCCAAACAGTATAGAGTTGCAAAGCAGTCTGTCATGAGAGCACTCACAAGCTCTTACGCAGGAAGAAAGCAGAGAAAGCGTCAGTTCAGACAGCTCTGGATCGCACGTATCAATGCTGCTGCACGTATCAATGGTTTATCCTACAGCAAGTTCATGTACGGACTGAAGCTGGCAGGAATCGAGATGAACAGAAAAGTCCTGGCTGATATGGCTGTTAATGACGCAGAAGGATTTGCAACATTAGCAGAACTGGCTAAGAGCAAAATTGCATAAGAACTGAAAATGATAAAGGAGGCTGCTATATGGCGGCTTCTTTTTTTACCCTATGTAACATTCCCGGGTTTTTACGTGACTTTCGCTTCGCTACACTCACAGAAAACACCTCGAACTGGCTGACGTGCAAATAGTAACCCGGGAATTTCACACACGTTATTTCCATATCTGCCATCTTCCGTTATCAGGTAATCATGTGATATGATAATAAAAAGATAACTATTCAGAGTCCGTGCAGATTTATCAATATTTGCTTCGGGCATCTGACATGACAAAAGAGGAAGGAGAATGGATATGGTTCAAAAACACACAGCAGGAAAAAGAACACTGACATGTCTTCTGGCGGTATCGCTGATTCTTGGCTTGCTGCTTCCGTGGCTGGGAAGTATGGAGGTTCAGGCGGCTAAAGGACCGACACTTAGCAAGAAAAATTTTGCTTTTTGAAAAGAAACTGGATGTTCCTACCTATAAGTTGGAAGGAACAGTGTATGATCTGACAGATAAGACGGTCAAGGAGCATCCGGTACTGACGGATGCAAAGCTTTTTCTTTATGAAAAGGATGGACTGGAGGAGTCTGATGAGATAACGGCAGAAATGCTCCGTGCAAAACCGGCAGATTTCGAAGGGGAGAGTGATGAAAACGGCAATTATGTCATTGAGGGAATGGGAAAACGGGACTACATTCTTGTGGCTTCTGCACCTGGATATCAGTATTATCTGAAAAAAGATATCAGCTTTTCCGGAAAAGACATTCAGCTGGATGTTTATATTGAGCCTGTGCGTGAAAAGAACTGGATGGATGTATGTAAACCGTATTCTTATACCCAGACCTACGATGAATTTCTGGGAGATGGCAATGGAACCATGACCATCGGTGGCGTAAAGTACGATGCAGGCTTCTATCTGAATAATGGAAACCAGGGGACGGGAGGAAGCTCGGATGCGCTCTGGAATCTGAAGGGGCAGTTCAGCTCTCTGGATGTCCGGATCGGACATGTGGATGACAGCAGTAAACTCAATGCTACACTGTCTGTTTATCTGGATGGTGCGCAGGAGCCGAGCCAGACGATAGATCTTAATTGTCATGAGGCAGGAAGAGTATACACCATTAACCTTGACTATGCAGAGTCGGCAAAGTTTTCTTTGAAGAAAACCCAGTGGAACAACTTTGCAAACTCTTCCTTTGGTTTTGTGGAAGGCGTGTGGCACGGGAAAAACGGCACAGAGGGAACGGTCAATTTCAAAGACCCCTTTGCGGGTGTAGACTGGAATGGCAATTTTATGCAGATCTGTCGGCCGTATACCGGTATCTCCTGTACGACCTACGACGGAACTACGGAGGACAGGTTTGTCATGTCTGGAGAGAGCTATGATACGGGATTTGTGCTGAGGACCCAGTCGATCACAGAGGTGTGGGGAAAATCAGCAGCGATGTTCAATACAAACGGGATGTTCAGTGCTCTGAAGGTGCGGATCGGACATATTGACGCATCCTTCACGGAGAATGCGGAAATTTACGTTTATCTCGATGGAGAGAAGGAACCGAGTCAAACCTACACCATCAATGCATCAGATATTGCCCGCGTATATACGATTCCTCTGAACTATGCAAAGAGTGTGAAGATTGCTCTTCAGAATATCCATGACAACTGGACAACGGAAGCATTCGGATTTGCGGAAGGAGAATGGATAAAATAGCAGAACAGAATAAATGAGAAACAGGAGCGGCCGGATCGCCGCTCCTGTTTCTTGAATGAGAGCAAATAAAAAATGCGGAAGATGGGACTTGAACCCACACGGTATTGCTACCACAGGCACCTGAAGCCTGCGCGTCTGCCAATTCCGCCACTTCCGCATGTTCACAACGAACGTTAATATAATAAACTGTCAGCTATGATATGTCAACCACTTTTTTTCAAAATAAAGATCAAAATAAAGACTGTACCTTTTTACAAAAATACAGACCACACGACATAATATCGTATGATCTGTACTTATTGTCTGCTGATTCCCGTCTTTTATATCCTGTACGGAATCTTTATGCTTATATACTACTTAGAGCTCTTAGCACCTGCTACTGCTGAATAAGCTGACTGAGCTTTTACTCCGGCACCACTCACTGCAGCTGTTGCAACCTTATAGTAATATGTGCCACCCTTTGCCGCCTTCTTGTCAACATAGCTTGTTGTTGCCACACTGGCGATCTTGGTGTACTTACCATTCTTGCTTGTAGAACGGTATACCCAGTAACGCTGAGCACCTGCCACGGCATACCACTTTACTTTGACCTGTCCCGCTGCTGTGTTCTTTGCGCTGCCCATCTTTGGTGCTGCAAGCTTGTGCTGGTATTTAGCGAAGTACTTTGCATTACCCTCATATATATAATGGCTATTACCCCAAGCTCCTTCAAAAGATGACTGTGCCACTACATAGTATTCATAATCTGTCTTTACCGAATAATCCTTGTCCTCATACTTTGTAGCAGTTACATTACCCCTCCACTGGGTTTCTCCGCTCTGCTTGTTTGTTCTGTATACAGAATATCCTGATGCACCCGGCACAGCCTTCCAGGAAATGACAGCCGATGAATTGGTCTTTCTGGATACCTTGACTCCCGATGCAAACGGCATACAGTTTACATTGATCTCAATTGGGGTGTCGCTGACAACTGAGCCCTTGTATGGTCTCACCCTCACATATGTGTATTTCATTCCCTTGGTACTTGTTCCAGGGTTCTTAAATCTGTATGTGTTCTTTGTGCCAGAAGAGATCTTTGCGACATTCTCTTCCTTGCCTGTATATCTGTTATACGCTGTGATCACATATCCTGATGCCCAGTAGTTCTTATCCCATGCCAGATTCGTATATATCGCAAGTGTCTTCTTGTCCTTGCTGATGGCTGTACTTATATATGTAGCTCTGAGACTATATATATTATCATCGTAGCCCATAATGACTCTTCCGGTATCATTCTGGTTCTCACATACGACCTTGCCATTTGATACATTCTGTGCCTTGAGCATAAATCTGTAAAGATGACCATTCTTCAGTCCCTTGACCGTATATGAATTGCCCTTTGTGACTCCCAGCTTGCTGTACTGATTACCGCTGATATCGGTCTGCATATACCATATCTCATATACATTAGCGCCTCTGACCTTATCCCATGTCAGCTTCACCGAAGTAGATGAGGTGATCTGCGCGACAGGAACCGGAGTGCCCATAGTCACCTTCACACCGACGGCCGCTGTGGTATTTCCAGATACCAGCTTGCCAGTCCTTGTCTCATAGTACTTTGGGATCACTTTATAATAG
>OLOS01001945.1_pt1 | contig 15234 bp, 14 predicted proteins | sample 1672631 | NCBI WGS metagenome assembly OLOS01 (sample SAMEA3136707, study PRJEB25190) | human gut metagenome | biome: human gut; feature: human-associated habitat; material: faeces | place: Austria | collected 2013 | reverse complement strand
GGATAATGCCGGATAATATGGTAACCTTTAATTACAATCCTTTGCTTCAAGAAATATCAAATGAAAGAAAAACAAACGTATAAATTCAACGGAGGTGCAGCGAAATGGATGAAATGCATGAAAAGAATATCCGAGAAACCGCCGAAGAAACCACGCCAGCCCAATGTATTTGGGGCGCGCTGATTTTCAGCGTGGCGGCTGCCATCCTGAATGTGCTTGCGATGTTTTTTGATTGGGATGTGCGCACCGGCACGTTCGGATGCGGCCTGCTCAGCGCGGTATTCGCGGTGCGTGCGCTCGTGCTGCTGCGCAAAAAGAAAAAGAATAAAACGCGGGAGGCGGAGGGCGGCTCGGCCGCAGAGCAAGAATAAGCGCTTACCGATTTTTGCTTTGCTACATCGCCGGGCGTCTGCTTACGGCGCTTTTAGTGCAGCTTCGATGCGCTTCATCAGTTCGCTCGGCTTGATGTCCATGGCTTCGCTGAGTTTGAAGAAGGTTTCAAGCGTGGGCTTGCGCACGCCGCGCTCGATAGCGCTTAAATGCGTGCGCCCGATGTCCGCGAACCCGCTCACCACTTCCTGCGAAAGTCCTTTGCTTTCCCGGTATTCCTGAATGACACGTCCTACGATTACAGCATCCAACATGAAAATAGCATCTCCTTTTTTGGTTAAGAAAACTCTAAAGGATAAAATGGAATTACATGAGCACATATGTTGCCAAATGAGCACAAATGTGTTATTATAAAAACAGGGAAAGCATTCCCCCAATGCGAAACTTAATCTTCAATTTGCAAAGCGAAAAAGGAGAGGCTTCATGATCGGCTACGGATTGCGGAAATACGCGGAGGAAAATGAAATGACGGTGGCGCGGGGGGTGGCTTACGGCACGTTGTCCGGCTATGCCGTTACGCTCTCGGAGGGCATGGGCTATAAGCGTATCGTGGTCATCACACGCTTTCCGGAACCGGAAAAGCAGGAGGCGCTGCAGGCGATGCTCGATGGCCGGAACATGATGCAGGAATACCGCATACAGGAGATGACGTACTTGTCCTCGCCCTCGGTGATGATGCCGAGCGGGCAAGCGTCTGCACAAGCGCCGCACTTGACGCAAGCGTCGCTGATAACATATGCCATAATAGCACCTCCATCTGTTTTAATGCGCTTTTATTCTATCACGGTTTTTCAAAAAAGCAAATGTTAATTCTGCGCCGAAATGGAAAAAATGTTTTTTTCGTGGATACCGTATAAAAAAAGAAAGCCGCGGCGAAAATTTCTTGGAAATGAGGTGACGCAGATTGAAAAAACGGCCGCTTTCGGAGGACACGCAGAGCCTCCTGCGCGAGGCGTATGCGCTGGCGCGGGAGATGGGACACAGCTATGTCGGGACGGAGCATCTGATGCTGGCGATGCTCCGCCGGGAACAGCTTGCCGCCTGCCGCGTGCTGACGCGCACGGGCTGGGAGGCGGAGAGCTTCCGCGGCCTCCTGCTGTCGAAGACCGGACGCGGGAGCAGGCGCGTACCGCTTTTGCAGGGGCTTTCGCCAAGAGCGAAAAAGACGCTCCGGCAGGCGGGCGCCTCACGAGCGGACACCTGGACCTACCGCTACCTCTCCTTCTCGGCCCTGCCCACGCATTGAGCCGGAACATCTGCTTCTCGCGCTGACGCGGGAGGAGCGGTGTACGGCGGCATGCATTCTGCTGGGCGGCGGGACGGATCTGAACTGTGTCTTTTCCGATGCCTACAGCAGTCTGCGGCTGCCGCGCCCGGTACAAAACGACAGGAGGGAAACCACTACGAAGCTGCTGGAGCTATACTGTGAAAATATGCTGGAAAAGGCGTCGCGGAGCGACCCTGTGATCGGGCGCGAGAAGGAGATATCCGCCGTCTTGCAGATCCTGTGCCGGAAAAACAAGAACAATCCTGCGCTGATCGGCGAACCGGGCGTCGGGAAAACGGCCATTGTGGAGGGACTCGCGCAGCGGATCGCTGCCGGGAACGTCCCGGAGCCGCTGCGGACAAAGCGCCTGTTCTGCCTGAATATGGCGAGCGTGCTGGCGGGAACGAAATACCGCGGCGAATTTGAGGAGCGCGTCCGCGACATTCTGGCTGAGATCCGCCGCTGTGGGAACATTATCCTTTTTGTGGACGAGATGCACACGCTGGTCGGCGCCGGAAGTGCGGAGGGCGCGATCGACGCAGCGAATCTGCTCAAGCCTGCGCTGGGCCGGAGCGAGCTTCAGATGATCGGCGCGACGACGCTGGCAGAATACCGGAAGTATATCGAAAAGGACGCCGCGCTCGAACGCCGCTTCCGGCCGGTCGTGGTGCGTGAGCCGTCGCGTGAGGAGGCAAAGCAAATGCTCCTTGGCCTGCGCGGCGGGCTGGAGGCGCATCACCGCATCCGCATCACGCAGGAGGCCATCGATGCGGCGGTGGAGCTGTCGTGCCGGTACCTGACCGACCGCTTTCTGCCGGACAAGGCGCTCGACCTGCTTGACGAAAGCGCGGCGCGCGTACTCCTGAGAGAGGGAGAACGGAGCGTGGGGCGGCTCTCCGAGCGGAAGCGGCAGTCGCTGACGCAGGAGCTGGAGCAGGCGGTCTCGGAGGGGCAGTACGAGCGCGCGGCAGTCCTGCGCGACCGGCTGCAAACGCTGATACGCCAGCAGATGAGCGTGACCCAGAGCCTGCGCGGGCGGGCGCTTGACCGCGAAGACGTGGCGCAGACAGTCGCGGAGCGCACCGGCATTCCGGCGGGGAAGCTGACGGCTCCGGAGTGTGAAAAGATCCTCGGCCTGCGCGAGGAGCTGCGCAGCCGGATCGTCGGGCAGGAGCAGGCGGTCGAAGAGGTCTCGAAGGCAGTTCTGCGCGGAAGAGCGGGCCTCGGAGAGCGCACGCGCCCGGCGGCGTCGCTGCTGTTCATGGGGCCGACGGGCGTCGGAAAAACGGAGCTGTGCAAGGCGCTGGCAGACTGTGTCTACGGAAGCCGCGACGCGCTGGTGCGCATCGACATGACGGAATATATGGAGCCGAACTCCGTGACGCGTCTGATCGGCGCGCCGCCGGGCTATATCGGCTATGATGAGGGCGGAACGCTGACGGAGAAGGTGCGCCGCAGGCCGTACAGTGTGGTGCTGCTAGACGAGCTGGAGAAGGCGCACCGGGATGTGACGGGACTGCTGCTGCAGATACTCGAGGACGGCATTCTGACGGATTCCCTCGGCCGGACGGTGGACTTCAAAAACACCATGATCGTCATGACCTCCAATCTGGGGAGCGGAGAATCGGTGAAAAACGGTGTCGGCTTCACGCCCGGCAGCGCGCAGGACCGGACAAAACGAATTCTTCGGCAGGCGTTCCCGGCGGAGCTTCTGGGACGCATCGACTGCATCACGACCTTCCGTCCGCTCTCGCAGGATGACCTTGCCGAGATCGCACGGCGGCAGCTGCGGCAGATGGTGCAGAGGGCCGCGCTGCGCGGCCTGGAGCTGGAGATCAGCGAGGAGGTCTGTCCGTATCTTGCCGCGCTGTGCAGCCGGGACGACAGCGGTGCGCGGAGTGTCCGCCACCGCATTCAGGACATGGTCGAAACGGCGCTTTCCGAGCGCCTGCTTCAAAAGAATGCGCCGCGCAGGCTGACGGTCGCGGCGGACGAAAACGGGATCTCGGTGCTGGAGACTATGGGGGCAGGCGGCTGAAAGCGCCTGCCCTTCCGTTACATTTTGTCATTCTTAAATAAACGTTCTAAAATGCGAAAAACGGCGAAAAACTGCCTAAAAAATCGGGTTAAATTTGCGCAGAAATTTTCAAGAAAGGACTTGCATTTTAAGGGTGCGGCCCTTATTATATAAGTGAAGTGGAGCTAAGTGGAGTAAAATAGATTAAAATGGAGCGAGGTGAGAGGGAATGTACGGAAAATACAAGCATACGGTCGATCCCAAGGGCCGCTTGTTCGTTCCCTCGAAGCTGCGCGAGGAGCTTGGCGACGCCTTCTATGTCACGCTCGGACTGGATCACTGCCTTTCCGTCTATACCGAGGCGGGCTGGCAGGGCATCCTGGATAAATACAACGCACTGCCCATCTCGCAGGCACGGAAGATGCGCTTCCTCTTCGCCAATGCCGCGAAGTGCGAGCCGGACAAGCAGGGACGCTTCCTGATCCCGGCGGAGCTGCGGCAGTACGCGGGCCTTCAGCAGGAGGTCACGTTCATCGGCCAGGGCGGCCACGCGGAGATCTGGGACAGCGAGGCGTATGAGAAGCTGGAGAGCGAGACGCTCACGCCGGAGAATCTGGCGGCGGTCATGGAGGAGCTTGGATTCTGATGGAATTTTCACATAAGTCCGTTCTCCTGAACGAGACCATCGAGCTTCTGAATATCCGCCCGGACGGCATTTATCTGGACGGTACGCTCGGCGGTGCGGGCCACTCGCTCGAGATCTGCCGGCGGCTGACCGGCGGACGCCTCATCGGCATCGACCGCGACACGGTCGCGCTGAACGCGGCGCGGGAGCGGCTGAAGGAGCATATGGACAAGGTCACGCTGGTACACGGGAACTTCTCCGACCTTGGCGAAATACTGGATTCCCTGGACATCCCCAAGGTGGACGGAATGCTGTTCGATCTCGGCGTTTCCTCGCCGCAGCTGGACGACGGCGAACGCGGCTTCTCCTATATGACCGACGCACCGCTCGACATGCGGATGAACCGGGACGACGCGCTGACGGCCTATGAGATCGTCAATACATGGCCCCGCGAGGAGCTGCGCCGCATCCTCTTCGAGTACGGTGAGGAACGCTACGCACCGCTCATTGCCGCGGCCATCGAACGCACACGCAGCGAGCATCCGATCAAAACGACGCTGGAGCTTGCATCCGTCATCCGCGGCGCAATGCCGCCGCAGGCGCTGCGCGAAAAGCAGCACCCGGCCAAGCGGAGCTTTCAGGCCATCCGCATCGCAGTCAACGACGAGCTGAACTGCGTCAGCCGCATGATGAAAACGGCGGTCGACCGCCTGAATCCGGGCGGAAGGCTTGCGGTCATCACGTTCCATTCGTTAGAGGACCGCATTGTGAAGAATTCCATGGCGGAGGCCGCGAAGGGCTGTATCTGCCCGCCGAGCTTTCCGGTATGTGTCTGCGGCAGAAAGCCGCGTATTGAGATCGTGACGCGAAAGCCCGTCACGGCCGGTGAGGAAGAGCTTGCCGAAAATCCCCGCGCACGCAGCGCGAAGCTCCGCGTGGCGGAAAAAATCTGAACAGCCGCCGCAGACGCGGCAGGCGATAGAAGGGAGTAAACGATAGCATGGCAGAAAACAGACGCTATGGCACGAATGGAGCCGCAGCATACGACGTCTACTCCAACGTCTATCGCTATCCGAACGGAACGGAAAATTACTATGACGGCAGCGCCGTCCGGCAGCCGCAGCGGCAGGGTCTCCCGGAGGAGCGCACGCTCCCGGAGCGCCGTCAGCGCGTCAAGGTCAAGACGGCGGTCGCGCCATTCACGCTGTTCGGCATGGCGGCGGCAGCTTTGATGCTGGTGCTTGTCATTTTCGGCTATGTGCAGCTGTTTGAGGCCACGACGAGAGTCGGCGAGCTGCAAAGCCAGCTCAACGAGCTGACCGCGCAGCAGACGCTGCTGGAAAGCAAATATGAAAGCAAGATCGATCTCAAGGTCGTGCAGCAGCGGGCAGAGGAGCTCGGCATGTCTGCGCCAAGAGACGATCAGGTGATCTACGTCAGCCTGTCCGGGTCGGACAGAGCGGAGATCTACGAGGAGGAAAAGACAAACATTCTCGGAGAGATCATCGGCGCGGTGGAAGAAAGCATCTCAGATCTGATCGCATATCTGCGGCCATCGGCGGCATAGAATGAAGCAGACGGTGTGAAACACGGCTGCCGCAGACATGCTTCTTCATCGTGAGCCGGTGCAGCCGTGATAATAGGTTTTGGCAAGGGCGGTTGGATGAGGATAACCGCCCTTGTTTTACACAGCAGCGGGAAAGGCAATGTAAATGGCACTCAAAGTACTTCGTCCGAAGGACGGTCACAATCGAAAAAGGAGGCAGACGCCCGCGCAGGACAAGAAGGAAGGCCGGGCAAGCCGCACGATCCTGACGCGGATCTGGATCCTGCTGGGCTTCTTCGGCGTCGCGCTGTTTCTGACGCTGGCCGGACGGCTGTATAAGCTCATGATCGTGGATCACGATTATTATGAGGAGCTTGCGATCAACAACCAGACCCGGTATACGAAGCTGACGGCCTCCCGCGGTGAGATCTACGATCGGAACATGAACATTCTTGCCGGCTCCACGACGGTGGAGACAGTGTTCATCGACCCCAACGAGATCGCGGAGGAGATGAAAACGCCGGAGAACAGCGACCTGCTCGACCGGATCGCAGTGGGCCTGAGCGGCATTCTGGACGTGACGGAGGATTTCGTCCGTCAGCAGGCGGCGGATAAGGCCTACCGCTACAAGATCATTCAGAAGAAGATCTCCGAAGAGCTTGCGGACGAGGTGCGCGCGTTCATCAACGACGGCAACATCAAGGGCGTCTATCTGGAAACGGACTCCAAGCGCTATTACCCCTATTCCTCGCTGGGTGCGCAGCTGCTGGGCTTCGTCAGCGACGACAACGTCGGTACGGAGGGACTCGAGGCCTACTACAACTCCTATCTGGAGGGTACGGCGGGCAAGGTCGTGACGACCAAGGGAAACTACGGCTCGGAAATGCCCTTTACCTATGAGAAATACTACGACGCCAGCGACGGCGACAGCCTTGTGCTGACGATGGATACGACGGTGCAGGCGTATCTGGAAAAGAATCTTCAGGCGGCCATCGACCGCTACGAGATCCAGAACGGCGCATTCGGCATCGTCATGGACGTAAACACCGGTGCGATCGTCGCAATGGCGACGCTGGGAGGCTACGACCCGAACGACCATCTGCAAATCTATGACGACGTTCTGAACGAACGTCTGGAGCAGCAGTATCAGCAGCTTCTCCGCCTGCAAAAGGGGACGGAGGAGTTTGAAAAGGCAAAAACGGAATACAATCAGGCTGTGGCTGCGGCGCGCCTGAAGCAGTGGAGAAACCGCTGCGTTTCTGACGGCTATGAGCCTGGCTCGACCTTCAAGGTCGTCTCGCTGGCCGAGGCGCTTGACTGCGGAGCGGCGACGCTGAACGACACCTACTACTGCGGCGGCGCGGAGAAGATCGCCGACCGCCAGCAGATCGTCCATTGCTGGAAGGCAGCCGGTCACGGCGCGCAGACGACTGCGCAGGCGCTGGGCAATTCCTGCAACATCGCCTTCGGCCACATCGGCGTTCAGCTCGGCGGCACGCGCTTTTATGAGTACGCCAAGGACTTCGGCGTCATGGAGCGCACGGGCGTCGATCTTCCGGGCGAATCGAAGGGCTACTTCTTCGGTCTGGACGTGCTGAGTCAGGGCTATGCGTCGGTCATTTCCGGCGCGTTCGGCCAGACCTTCCGCGTCACGCCGATCCAGCAGGTGAGAGCCATCGCGGCGGTCGTGAACGGCGGCTATGTGCTCGAGCCGTATATCGTCAGTCAGGTTCTTGACGCCGACGGAAACGTCGTGCTGGAAAACGGACGGACGGTCCTGCGGCAGGCCATCAGCGAGAGCACCTCGATCACGATGCGCGACCTGATGGAAAAGGTCGTCACCGAGGGCACCGCCAAGGGCGCCAAGACGCCCGGCTACCGCGTCGGCGGCAAGACCGGTACCTCCGAAAAGATCGATACCTATGATGAAAACGGCAATCAGGTCGAGGACAAGATCGTCTCGTTCGTGGGCGTCGCGCCCATCGACGATCCGCAGTACCTCGTTCTTGTGGCGCTCGATACGCCGAAATACCAGGAGGACAACACCAAATACACGCCCAGCGGCTACTACATTTCCGGCGGCCTGATGGCCGCGCCGACGGTGCGTGATATTTTCCTCGACATCCTGCCGTATCTCGGCGTGGAGCCGGACTATTCCTCCGACGATATCCGCGGCATCAACGTGAAGATGCCGGAGCTGACGGGCATGACGCTCGAGGAAGTGCAGGCGGCGCTCAAGGAAAGAAGCCTGACGTGCCGGACGCTTGGAAACGGCGCGATCGTCACCGATCAGATCCCGGCGGCAGGTGCGGAGCTTCCCGGCAATTCCGAGGTCATTTTGTACTTTGACTACGAGAAATCCACCGAGCAGGTGGAGGTCCCGGACTTTATCGGCCACTCGGTCGCGGACGTCAACTGGCTGGCGAATTACGCGGGCGTCTATGTGCAGGCAAAGGGCACGGACTCCACGAGCTATGCGACCGTGACGTACCAGTCTGTCGAGCCGGGGACCATGGTTGACAGAGGTACTACAATAACAGTAGAATTTACCGACCACAGCTCTCTTGAGGACTGAGAAAGGAAGATACGAATGAAGCTTCAGGAACTTTTGAAAGGAATCGAGGTAATCGAATGCACGGCTTCTCCGGAGCTGGAGATCAGTGGCGTGAGCGCCGACTCGCGCCAGGTCCAGCCCGGCGGACTCTTTGTCGCCGTTCCCGGCTTTGCGGCCGATGGCCATAAATTTATTCCCGCTGCCGTCAAAAACTGCGCGGCGGCAGTGATCTGTGAGAAAAAGCCGCAGATAGATGTGCCATATGTTCTGACCGGCAATGCGCGCCGCGCGCTGGCGATGGCCGCAGCCAACTGGTACGGCCATCCGGCGGATTCCATGACCATGATCGGCGTGACCGGCACCAACGGCAAGACAACGGTGACGTATCTGCTGAAAACGGTGCTGGAAAAAACGCTCGGCGCGAAGGTCGGCCTGATCGGCACGATCCAGAACATGATCGGGGACAAGGTTCTTGATACCGAGCGCACGACGCCGGAGAGCATCGAGCTGCAAAAGCTCTTTGCCGAGATGCGCGACGCGGGCTGCACGCACGTCGTGATGGAGGTGTCCTCCCACGCGCTGGCGCTCAGCCGTGTGGACGGCGTGCATTTCCGCGTGGGCGTGTTTACAAATCTGACGGAAGATCATCTGGACTTCCACAAGACGATGCTCGATTACTGCGACGCGAAGGCGAAGCTCTTCCAGCGCTGCGAAGTGGGCGTGATGAATCTGGATGACCTCTACTGCGACCGTATCCGCCGGCAGGCGTCCTGCCGCATCCTGACCTATTCCACGAAGGACAACGCCGCCGATCTTGTGGCGAAAAACATCCGCCTCAAGTCTGACCGCGTGGAGACAGACGTTGTGACCGGAAACGAGATCAGCCGCGCGGAGCTGCGCATTCCGGGCGCGTTCAGCGTGTACAACGCGCTGGCCGTGATCGGTACGGGGCTTGCGCTGGGGCTTTCCCTGAACGAGGTCACGGCGGCGCTCCGGCAGGCGCATGGCGTCAAGGGCCGGATGGAGGTCGTTCCGACACCCGGAAAGGATTATACCGTCCTGATCGACTATTCCCATACGCCCGACAGCCTGGAAAACGCGCTGAAAACGGCGCGCGGCTTCTGCAGGGGCCGGGTGATCGCCGTATTCGGCTGCGGCGGCGACCGCGACCCCTTCAAGCGTCCGGTCATGGGCGAGATCGGCGGGAGACTGGCCGACCTGTGCGTCGTGACCTCGGACAATCCGCGCACGGAGGACCCGAACGCCATCATTGCGCAGATCGCAGAGGGCATGAAGGACGCAAAAAACAAGCCGGTCGTGATCGAAAACCGCGTGGAGGCTATCGGCTGGGCGCTCGACCATGCCAGGGAGAATGATATCATTCTGCTCTGCGGCAAGGGACATGAGACCTATCAGGAGGTCGGCCACGAAAAGAGACATATGGATGAACGTGAGATCGTAGCGGAGCATTTGGAGAGAGAAAAATGAAAGAACTGACTTTGAGCCAGATCGCCGCATGGTGCGGCGCGGACGTTCCGGAGGGCTGCGGCGAGACGCGCATCACGGGCGTTGAGTCGGATTCCCGCGCCATCGCGCCGGGAAATCTGTTCATTGCGCTGAAGGGCGAGCGTGTGGACGGCCACGATTTTCTGGGAGCTGCGGCGAAAAACGGCGCGGCTGCCGCGCTGGTCGAGCATCCGGTCGAGACGGGACTTCCGTGCCTTGTCGTGCCGGACGCGCTGCTGGCCTATGGAAAGATCGCAGCGGGCTATCGCCAGCTCCTTGGACTGAAGGTGATCGGCATTACCGGAAGCGTCGGCAAGACGACGACGAAGGAAATGACGGCCTGCGTCCTGCAGGGGCAGTTCCGCACGGCGCGCACCGACGGAAACCATAACAACAACCTCGGACTTCCAATGAGCATTCTCCACATCCCGGAGGGGACGGAGGTCGCGGTGCTCGAAATGGGCATGAACCATTTCGGAGAGATGGAATACCTGACGAATATCGCAAGACCGGACCTTGCGGTCATCACCAACATCGGCACGATGCACATTGAGCATCTCGGCAGCCGCGAGGGAATTTTGCAGGCGAAGCTGGAGATCCTGCGCGGCGTGCCGGAAAGCGGCCTCGGCGTTTTCAACGGAGACGAGCCGCTGTTGTGGAACATTAGAAACGACGGCGGACACAAAAAGCGCTATTTCGGCATTGAAAATGCGGCCTGCGACGTAGTCGCGACCGACATTCAGGAGCTGGAGGACGGAATGCGCTTCATGGTCTCCGGCCTCGGGCACCACTTCGAACTGTTTGTGCCTTCCGCAGGGCGGCACTCGGTGTATAACGCCCTCGCGGCAGTCACGGTCGCGCTTCTGCTCGGTATGCCGCCGGAGAAGATCCAGACGCAGCTGGAGGGCTTCCGGAATACCGGAATGCGGCAGAGAATCTACACGCAGAACGGCATGACGATCATTGAGGACTGCTACAACGCCGGCCCGGAATCGACACAGGCCGCGCTGGAGGTGCTGGGCAATTACCACACGACCGGCAGACGCATCGCCGTCCTCGGCGATATGCTGGAGCTTGGAAACCGCAGCAGCGCGGAGCACTACCGCATCGGACGCATCGCCGCGACGAAGGCGGATATGCTCTTTACCTACGGTCATCATTCCCTGCGCACCGTGACCGGTGCGATCACCGGCGGCATGGCTCCGAAAAACGCGGAGCATTTCGACACGCACGAGGATCTGGCCCACGTTCTGCGCACCCGCGCGGCAGAGGGCGACGTGCTGCTGTTCAAGGGAAGCCGCGGCATGAAGATGGAGCAGGCGCTGCATCTGTTTTTGGACGAAGAGAAATAAACGCCGCCTTTGCGGCGCTATGGAATACGGAGGAGAAACCTCATGCTTATTTTGCTCGCAGCGGTCTGCGCGTTTGTCCTGACCGTGCTTTTTGGAAGGATCGCCATTCCGATGCTCCGCGCCCTCAAGGCCGGGCAGTCCATCCGGGAGATCGGCCCGAAGTGGCACAACAGCAAGGCCGGTACGCCGACGATGGGCGGTATTATGTTCATTCTGGCCTCGCTGATCTGCACGGTCGCGTTCGGCTGGAAGGACATGCTGGAAGGGGAGTACACCCATCTGCTGGTGTTTGCTTTCGCGCTGGTCTACGGACTGATCGGCTTTGCGGACGACTTCATCAAGGTCAAGCTGAAAAGAAACCTCGGCCTGACGGCGGCGCAGAAATTCCTGCTCCAGCTGGCGGCGGCGGTCGCGTATCTGCTGCTCCTGCGGCATAACGGCAACCTGACCTGCGACCTGTATATCCCGTTCTGGAACGTCACGTTCCAGATCAACTGGGTCGTTTATCTGATTTTTGCCGTGCTGGTCATCGTCGGCTGCGTGAACGCAGTCAATCTGACGGACGGCATCGACGGCCTCGCCTCCGGCGTAACGCTCCCGGTCATGGTGTTCTTCGCCGTGTTTGCGTATATGTGGGGCACCAATTCCGGCTCCTCGGCGCTGGCGCTGCTTCCGGCCACCATCGCGGGCGGACTTGCGGGATTCCTGTGCTACAACTTCCATCCGGCAAAGGTCTTTATGGGCGATACCGGCTCCCTGTTCCTCGGAGCCGCCGTGTGCGGCATGGCGTTCGCGCTGGATATGCCGCTGGTGCTGATCCTTGTCGGCCTTGTCTACATTCTGGAAACGCTCTCCGTCATGATCCAGGTGACCTATTTCAAGCTCACCCACGGCAAGCGCTTCTTCAAAATGACGCCGATCCACCACCATTTTGAAATGTCCGGCTGGAGCGAGGTCAAGATCTGGACTGTTTTTGTTTCCGTGACCTGCGTCATGTGCATTCTCGCCGGGATCGGCGTCATGAACCGACCCTGAGTTTCCCTGAAAGGAGCGGCCTATGCAGAATTCCGCCTCTATGCCTGCGCTGGACCGGGAGGGACATCTTCCCCGGCAGCAGGAGCAAAAAACCAAGCTGATCCCGGACGAGCGCGGACTTCTCGACGTGCCTTTTCTGGTTTTGACAGTCCTGCTGGTCACGATCGGTGTCATTATGATGTTCTCGGCGAGCTATGCGCGCGCTTACGCCGATAAGCACAATTCCACCTACTATTTTGCCCGTCAGGCTGTGTTTGCGCTGGTCGGCATCGGTATCATGCTCTTTGTCAGCCGCATCAATTATCAGATCTGGCGCGGCGTTTCCATGATTATTCTGGCAGGCTCCGTGTTCCTGCTGATTCTTGTTGCGCTGTTCGGCACAGACGGATACGGCGCGAAGCGCTGGATCCAGATCGGTATTTTCAGCTTCCAGCCCTCGGAGGTCGCAAAGCTGGCGATCATTATGGCCTTTGCGTCCATGATGTCGGTCTACCGGGATAAAATGCAGACCGTCCGGTACGGCATTTTGCCTTATGCGGCGATTCTGGTGGTCATCTGCGGACTGACCGCGCTGGAACGCCATTTCTCCGGTGTCCTGATTATTCTTGCGCTCGGTGCGACAATGATGTTCCTCGGCGGTGTGGAGATGAAGTGGTTCCTCATCGGCGGCGCACTGGTCGGCGCGTTCGCGGCGATCTACCTTGCGACGATGGGCTATGCCAGCGCGCGCGTTACGGCGTGGCGTGACCCGGCTTCCGATCCGACCGGCGACGGCTATCAGATTCTTCAGTCGCTCTATGCCATCGGCTCCGGCGGACTGATGGGCCTCGGCTTCGGCCGCAGCCGTCAAAAATATCTGTATCTTCCGTTTGAGCACAACGACTATATTTTCCCGATTGTCTGCGAAGAGCTGGGCTATATCGGCGCGATGGCCGTGCTGATCCTGTTTGCCATGCTCATCATCCGCGGCTACTGGATCGCCATGCACGCGCGCGACCGCTTCGGCGCACTTCTGGCTGCTGGCATCACGACGCATCTTGCGCTCCAGACCTTCCTGAACATCGCCGTTGTGACGAACTTCCTGCCCGCGACGGGCATTTCGCTGCCGTTCTTCTCCTACGGCGGAACGGCGCTGCTGATGCAGCTGTTTGAGGTCGGACTTATCCTGAGCGTTTCACGCCAGAACGACAACAACTTCCTGTATCAAAAATCTGTTTCGTAATTGGGAGGCGGCCGGATGAAGGTCATATTTACCTGCGGCGGAACCGGGGGGCATATCTATCCCGCTATTGCCGTGGCGAACATGCTGCGGCAGAGAAAGCCGGACTGCGAGATCCTCTTCATCGGCGCGGAGGACGGCATGGAAAACAAGCTCGTCCCGCTGGAAAACTTCCGGCTTGAAACGCTGAAGATCTCCAATTATCAGAGAAAGCTGACCCCGGCGGCAGTCTGGCACAACGTGACGACGCTGCTGCATATGTCCGGCTCCATGCGCAAGGTGCGGCGCATCATCCGGGAATTCGCCCCGGATGTGATCGTCGGCACGGGCGGCTACGCCAGCTTTCCGGCGCTGAAAATGGGCGCGCGGCTCGGCGTGCCGACGGCTGTGCATGAATCTAACGCCGTGCCCGGACTGACGACCCGGATGGTCGAGCGGTCGGTGGACCGCATCATGGTCTCCTTTGAGGACAGCCGCAGGCAGTACACAAGCCCGGAGCGCGTGATCGTTACCGGAACGCCCGTCCGGGAGGAATTCCTCTACATGGACAAGGCGGAGGCGCGCAGACAGCTCGGCCTCGGCGACAAGCCGCTGGTCGTGTCTTATTGGGGCAGTCTCGGCGCGCGTGAAATGAATAAGAAAATTGCGGAATTCATGAAGTGCGAATGCCGCGACGGCGAGCCGTTCCGCCACATCCACGCGACCGGCTCCTACGGCTGGCGCTGGATGCCGGAGTATGTCAGGGAGCTTGGTGTGGATCTGGAAGGCCACCCCGATGTGGAAATGCGGGAGTTTATCTACGATATGCCGCTGGTCATGGCGGCGGCGGATCTTGTGATCTGCCGCGCGGGCGCGGCCACCATCAGCGAGGCTGCGGTCTCCGGTACGCCCTGCATCATGGTCCCGTCGCCGAACGTGACGGACAATCATCAGGAAAAAAACGCCCGCGTGCTGGAAAAGCACGGCGCGGCGATCGTACTGCGCGAGTCGGAATGCAGCGGCGAGACAATCTATGAGACGGCGAAGGCCGTTCTGAGCGATCCGGAGTGCCGCCGGAGCATGACAAGCGCGGCGCATAAAATGGCCGTCGTGGACGCGGCGGAACGCATCTACGACGTGGCGATGGAGCTTGCAAAGGCACGATAAAAGGCAGCTCCGCATAGGATGGGCAGAAAAAGCCCAATATGCGGAGGAATGCGTATGCAGATTCTGTCTGTCACCGGCGGCGCGCCGCTGTATGGGACGGTTCCCATCCACGGCGCGAAAAACAGTGTGCTGCCGATTCTGGCGGCGGCCGTGCTGTGCCGAAGTCCCTGTGTGCTACATAACTGTCCTCAGATCGAGGACGTGGATACCGCACTGGAAATTCTGAAATGCCTCGGCTGCCGTTCGGAGCGCCGGGGCGGAAGCCTTTTTGTGGACGCATCCGGGATGGACGGCTGCGAGATCCCCGTGGAGCTGGCCGGAAAAATGCGCTCGTCGATCGTGTTTCTCGGGCCGGTGCTGGCGAGAAGGGGAAAGGCGAGGCTGGCGCTGCCGGGCGGCTGCCCGCTGGGCGCAAGGCCCATCGACCTGCATCTGATGGCGCTCCGCGCGATGGGCGCGGAGGTGGAGATGGAGGGCGGGCACGTCTGCGCGAAGGCACAGACGCTGGCCCCGGCGAAAATCGCGCTGCCGTTCCCCAGCGTCGGCGCGACCGAGAACGCCATGCTGGCGGCAACAG
>OLOS01001929.1_pt1 | contig 15413 bp, 10 predicted proteins | sample 1672631 | NCBI WGS metagenome assembly OLOS01 (sample SAMEA3136707, study PRJEB25190) | human gut metagenome | biome: human gut; feature: human-associated habitat; material: faeces | place: Austria | collected 2013 | reverse complement strand
ATCAGCTTTTTTGCCGTGTTTGCCCTTGCCGCTATCTCGGCCGCCATCGTGCCCTTCGTATACGCTGTGACCGAAACGCTGCGCCACGCACTTGTAGGCGTCGGCCCCTTCGGCGTGGGCGTCTTTGTGTTTCTGGAGCGAGCGCTCGAGCCCATGGGCTTGCACCATTTGCTCTACATGCCCATCTACTACGACAATTTGGTTATCACCGATGGCATCTACGCCACGTGGACCAACTTGCTTCCCATCCTGTCGCACAGCACGCGCCCCCTCAACGAACTTGCGCCCTGGGCTGGTTTCACCGCCACCGGCTGGAGCAAGCTCTTTGGCCTTCCCGCCATCGCGGCAGCATTCTATTTCACCGCCAAACCCGAACGCCGCGCCGGCCTTAAGGTCATCCTTTGGCCCGCCATCGTCGCCTCGGTGGTCTGCGGCATCACCGAGCCGCTCGAGTTTCTCTTTATGTTCACCTATCCCGGACTCTTTTTGCTCTACGCCGTCCTATCCTCCTGCCTTGCCATGACCATGAACTTCTTTGGCATCGTCGGCATCTTCTCGGGCGGTCTCATGGAAATGACGGCCTTCAACTTCATCCCACTCATGCGAATGCATGCCGGCTCCTACCTTTTGGCGCTCGGTATCGGACTGATGTTTAGCGCTGTCTTTTTTCTGGTCTTCCGGGGCCTCATTCTGGCTTTCGACCTAAAAACCCCAGGCCGCGAAGATCATACCGCCAGCGATGCAGCGCTCGCACGTCTGACGGGAAAAAACTCTGCCAAAGAAGGCGCGGCCCAAAACGGCACCGACGACCAATCATCCCAAGATCATCTGCTTGCTGAGCAAGTCGTTGCGCTCTTGGGTGGCGTTAGCAATATTGTAGGAGCGACCAATTGCGCCACGCGTCTGCGCGTTGAGGTCGCAGACCCTTCCGTTGTCGCAGACAACGCAGCCTTCGTCGCGGCGGGTGCCAGGGGCCTCATCGTCACCGGCAAAACGGCTCAGGTAATCATTGGCGTCTCCGTTCCCCGTATCAAAGAACACTTTGATCGAATCATGGGCCTCGAGCCGGGCTTTGTCCCCACCACCCCATCCTCCCCCACCGCTGGAATCGCAAAAAAGAACGGCGACATCTGCTTCTTCGACATCGACGGTACGCTCGCCTGGCAAGATCCCAAACTCGCCCAAGAGCTCCCCAAGGATGAGCGAGACCTCTCCCCCTATCCCAATGAAGCGGTCTCGCAAGCCATCCGTGATTTTGTTGCCAAGGGCAATATGGCGTTTATCTGCACAGGGCGCACGCTGAGCTGCATCCATCCAAAGCTGCTCGAGCTGCCCTGGACCGGCATCGTCTGCCTCGCGGGTGGCTATGTCGAACTTGAGGGACACGTGATTCGCGATTTGGCAATGACGCCCGGCATGCTGCAGCGCCTTGCTCCCATTCTTGAGCAATCGGGCGAAGTGATTCGTTTTGAGGGACTCAATGGCGTCGTTCGTATGAGTGCTGATGCGCCCGACGCCCCCGGATACGCCCGCACCGTGGGCGATGCAATTACGCAACTGCAACATTACAGCGCTTACAAGATCTTAATGTCCACGTCGCTTGCCAACTGCATCGCTCAGAATCAAGCGCTTGAGTCGCTGCTCTGCTTTAATGAGCTCGAGCTCGAAGTGACCGAGATTTCGCCTCGCGAATGTACCAAGCGCGAGGGTATCCAGTCCGTACTCGACGCTCTCGACCCCAACCATGGGACGGTGTATGGCATCGGTGATGCCAGCAATGACATCTCGCTGATGAATGCCGTCGACGTCGGCATCGCCATGGGCAATGCACCGGACTATCTCAAAAAGCGCGCGGACTACATCACCGATTCGGTCGATCACGACGGCGTTATCAAGGCGCTTGAGCACTTTGGACTGGTCTAACTACGAAACTCGTCCGACATGCACCGTTGTCTTAAATCCCCAAACCTGCCACGCAGGCAGGCACAATGTGGCAATATGTTGCCTGCGCACTACATCGATGTAACCTTTAGAAAGAATGCGAGAACCCGTGTCCAGTCCGTTTACCAGCTTTTTAGCCCAGCACTTTGACCAGATCAACGACTATCTGGCCACGTTCTTTGACGGACAGGCGACCTCTGCCGATATCGAGCGCTACCTGTATGCGCCGCTCTCGGCTTTTACGGCCAACGCCGGCAAGCGCCACCGCCCGCTTATCTGTATGCTCGCCGCAACCGCAGTGGGCGGTAGCTTTGAGAGCGCCCGCAGCGCCGCGGCAGCCATCGAGCATTTCCAGTCGGGCGCGCTGATCCACGACGACATCGCCGACAACGGACAGCTTCGTCGAGGCAAGCCCTGCATGCACCTTACCGAGGGCACGGGCCTTGCCATCAATTGTGGCGACCTGGCGCTCACCATGGTCACCAAGACGGTTCTCGACGACCCTACGCTGGAGTCCGACGTGAAGCTGCGCGTGCTCCACGAGCTTACCGAGATGATCGTCCGCACCATTGAGGGTCAAGCACTCGACCTGGGTTGGGTCCGTGACGGGCGCTTTGATATCTCGGTTGATGACTACCTGGACATGGCGACGCACAAGACCGCGTTTTACAGCGGAGCCACGCCGCTTGCCGCCGGAGCCATTATCGGCGGCGGCAGCGATGAGCAGGTCGAGGCGCTACGCGCCTTTGGCTTGAATACCGGCCTTGCCTTTCAAATTCAGGACGACCTGCTCAACCTTGTCAGCACTAAGGAAGCCGCCAACAAGGACTTCCGCACCGACATCACCGAGGGCAAGCGCACGCTCATCGCTGTGCATGCCCTGTCCAATGAGCGCTATCACGACGAGGTCGAGGCCATTCTTTCCTCGGGCACCGAGGACCCCGCACAGCTCGCGCGTGTCGTGGAGATCTTCCAGCAGACCGGCTCCATCGAATATGCTCACGCCTACGCGCTGGACCTGACCGCAAAAGCCAAGGCTGCCATCGAGGACGTTGAGCTTGACCTGCACGCACGCGAGCTGTTCCTCTCCATGGCAGATTTCTTTGTGGAGCGCCTCAACTAGCGGGGGTCATAAAACCTGTGGGCAGCGCGTTTGGGTGCAAGTTGCTACACTGTTGAGTGCATGTTTATGCATTGTCTCGCGTTGTCTATCCGACACGCGCTCAAAATAGTACGAATGGTACGCCGAAAGGGGTTCGTTCATGGAACCTATTATCACGGGCATGCAGGGAGCAGCCGTCGAGGATGTTCAGTCCCGTCTTCTGCAGCTCGGTTACACCATCGATGCCGACGAGGTCGCCGACAAGCGCTTTGGGACCACCACCGAGCAGGCCGTTGGCACGTTTAGGCTCGATAGCGGCCTTGCGGCCGGTTACGCCGTCGATATCCCCTGTTGGAGCGCCCTTGTAGACGCTTCGTACAAGTTGGGCGACCGCACGCTCTATCTTCGCATGCCCAATTTTCACGGCGCCGACGTAAAGGCCTTGCAGCGCGCTCTCAACGTTTTGGGCTTTGCTTGTGGCGAAGACGACGGCTACTTTGGTCCGCATACCGAGGCCGCCCTGCAGCAGTTCCAGGAAAATGTCGGCCTGTTTGCCGACGGCATGGCCTTCCAGGACACCTACGCCTACATCAACCGCCTGCACCATGTGTGGGAGGGCAAGCCCTCGGTCACCGAAGCCGAGTCCCGTATCGGTTTTGCTCGCGCCGCCAACGTGCTCGAGCGCTTCCAGATTGCCGTTATCGGCGAGGACCCCATCGCACGCAGTGTTGCGTCGCGCATGTGGAATATCGCCACGGCAACGACCGACAACAGCGGCATGATGCTCTGCGACTCCGAGGTCCCAACCGACGTTGACCTGGTGCTCGAGATCGCAAGCGATGAGCTGCCCGCCGACGCCGCACCGCGCGCCACGATTGCCCTCGCCGAGTGCCACAACCTGGCCCAGCGCATCCGCACCGCCAATGTCGCCGCGCAGCAGAAGCCGGCTCGCATTCGCATTGAGCTCACGGGCATGACGCGCTACAACGGCACCTTCACGGCCAGCGACGCGCAGACGCTCGCCGTACGCCTACTCGACGGCGTTTGCGATGCCCTCGCAGATTAGGTAAACTAAACGAGTTGCTTTTGGGCAACACCACACATTGGGACGTAGTTCAACGGTAGAACTCCGGTTTTTGGTGCCGGCTGTTGGGGGTTCGAATCCCTCCGTCCCAGCCATTAAAACTGAGCGCCCTGAGCCCATAACGGCCCAGGGCGCTTTTATGTGGGCAAGCGGAGGGATTCGAACCCGCAAGGGTGCGAAGCCGAGGAAACGCGAAGGCGCCCCAAGCCCATTAGGACCAAGAGTGCCTAACATCAAGACAATATCAGCCCAGTTCCGAAAAGCGAGCCGCATGCAACAACCAGGTAACCACAGGCCCCGGGAGAGCGGGGACACCGGCTTAGGTTTATCGCGAGTTCCGCACGAACAGGAGGCCACTTAACCTCGATGTTTTGGACGTGACAGCGAGAGGGGCCCTGGTATGGCAAGGTGACGTGAAACAAGGCGGCGCTGACCTTCTGGTCGCGCCGCCGAAGTTGAACGTCAGATTGCCGTGCCAGGGCCCCTCGCAGCGTCAAGAAGGCCGCCGTTCGGTAGAACGGCGGAGCTAATTGTTCAGCATGCGGTCGAAGCTTCCCGAGTCGCCATCCCGATAGTCTGCGGTCATCAGAATCTCCTGCGGAATGCGCCCGCCCTCGCGCAGCACGTTGCGGAACTGCACGCGCGTAACCATGGGCAGATCCTTGATCGTCGCCGCCAGGTTCTGCGGCACGCCCTGGTTGGCAGCCGCGGGCTCGCACTCGCCGCCGGCCTTCACGCGACGCTTATGCTCGGCGAGCATGGCACGGTACATGCCGGCATGCAGGCGAATCTCAACCACATTGGCATTGCGAGCCTGCTCGACGATGCGCGCGCCCTCGCGATCGATATCGCCCACGTAGTAGACGTAGTTAAAGCGATAGCCAATCTCGGCCAGATAATCATCCAGTGCGTGCGAGACGCTCGCTTTGCAGCCGCCGCCAAAAATCACGCCGCCCACTTTGATGCCAAAGAGCTTGGCGTGCTTGCGGCCACGCAGCAGCTTGACGATCTCGTCGTAGGTGTCCAGGTTCTCGACCATAATGAACGGCTTGTCGGCGCCCAGCGTAAAGAAGCCCGTAAAGTGCACGGGGCGATTGGGGGCGACCTTGATCGCCTGCATGCTGATGCCCTTTTCGGTCATACGCCTGATCAAGCGCTCACCGTGCTTGCCGTCAAAAGCCTTCTCGTCGTTAAAGATCTGGTAGGCACGCTGGCGGCGCGAGGCAACCGGCGTATCGGCACCTCGGTTCTGCTCGATCCAAGCCTGGATGATTGCGATTTCCTCGGCAATCTTGCGGTTGGACATCTCGTTGTGCTGAGTGCGCTGCGGAGCCTTTTTGCCGTCCTTGCCCTCAACCTTTACGATCTGTGTCTGCTGCTCCTTAATCTTAGAGAGCGCCGTGGGCGTAGGGACAACTTTGAGCAGCTGCCTGCCTAAAACGCGGGCAAGGGCAAACGCCGAGGCCTCGCCGTGAACGGCCGACTTGGGCTGCTGGGCAGCAGTATCTGCTGCGGCAGACTCCGGCTTCCTCTGAGACTTGCGCTTAGAATCGCCTTGGGAATTGCGCTCGCGCTTCGGCATAGGCGCTTGCTTCTGCGGACGAACGGACTTGCTCTCCTTCGCCGGCTGGCGCTTAGGCTGCCCCGAAGAAACCTCGGCCTTCGCATCCTCGTTCTGCGGCGTGGTCTTCTCGGCCGCAGTCTCGGCACGGGAACTGCGGCCCCCACGATGGCGACGGCGGCGAGGCTTGCTCGACGCGCCCTGCTCCGTCTGCTCATCAGTAGGCTGCTGGCCCTTGGCCTCGGCATCAACCTCAAGCCGCGGCTCAACAGGCTTTTGCTCGCGAGCCACCGGCTCAACGGCCTTCTCGTCCTGGGTGGTCGAAACCGGCTCGCCCTTCTCCTGACGCTTTACGGGATACGCACGTCCCGCAAAACCGCGGCCGGGACGACACGAACCCGGAGCCTTCTTGGCAGACTCCTCAACATCGTCTGCAACCTCAGAAGACTCTTCAACCTCACGCACGGCATCCTGCTGTGCAGTCTTAAAGTGAGCACCGCGACGACGCTTGGGCTCTTGGGCCTCCACGGGCTTTTGCTCCCTCGCGGGCTTCTGCGACTCGGCAGCAACCTCGGTCTCAACAGCCTCAGCATCCGTCTCACCCTTTCGAGCAACGGCGCGACGGAAGCGCTCCTGCTGGGCGCGGCGCTGCGCATCGCGCTTGCCACCCCCGCCAAAACCGCCGCGTCCTGCCTTGGCCGTAAAGGCACGCACGACGTTCTCATCGAGCAACTCATCGGTATCGACATGCTCACGCGGAGCAGCTTCTTCCACAGCAGGCACGTCAGCGGAATCCTCGACGACAAAATCCTCGACGGACTCGGCAGGCTGCTCCTGGGCATCGCGGATCTCGGCATTGATGGTATAGAACGCCGGGCGCCCGTTAATGCCGCTACCCTCGATCTTGGTCACGATATTTGCCGCGATAAGCTCATCGCGCATCGCCTTGGTGTCACATTCCTTATCGACGGAGCGGAAAATCTGTGCCAGCGCGCTCGACTTAATCTTGAGTGCCTTGCGGCAGAGCAGGTCGTAGGCAACCAGCTTTGCCCGCTCGGCAGAAAGCGACGTTTGTCCGCTCAGACGCTCAGCCAGAGCATCGACATTTTGTTGGTTATCGGAATATACCGTCTTGGCCACGGGGCCCCTTTCATATGCACACATATACGTCTATATGGTACAACGCGCGCCCTTATCCACGCAAAACATCTGCGAGAACACTCGAGCGTCACCCGCTTTTGCATGAAAAAAGACCGAGCCCGCGAAGTCGCGGACCCGGTCTTTCCGAGTCATATAGATGTGACGTTCAACTCGTCAGGTCGACTAAGCCTTGGCGGCCTCGGCGTCGACAGGAGCCTCGGCAGCAGCAGTGCGGCCATACTCGGCCTTGCCCATCTCGGACCACTCGGGCTCCTCGTCGGGCATGGAACCGGCCTCCTTGCCGAAGAACTCCTTGAGGCAGTTGACGGCGACGATGAGGCCCAGGACCATCAGCAGGACGGCAAAGACGAGCTGCAGGCCCTTGGTGGCGGCGACGGAGACGGCGGCCGTGGTGGCGGTAGCCGGGATGGTGCCGAAGAAGCCGTAAGCCTGGACGGCGGCCATGCAGCCCATGGCGCTCTGGACCAGCGAGGTGAAGGTGCAGCAGAGCAGGAAGGCGACGGGCACGTAGAGCATCCAACCCTTGCGGCCGGTGCACTTGCAGAACACGGCGAGGGTGATCATGGTCATGCCGCCGAGCAGCTGGTTGGAAGCACCAAAGAGCGGCCAGATGTTGGCATAGCCACCAAAAGCGAGGGCGAGACCGGGAAGCAGGGTGACGACCGTGGCGAACCAGGGGTTGCCGAGGACCTTCATGTAGCCGGCCTTGGACTCGATGGCCAGGGCGTCGTTGGTCTGGGCAAAGAACTCGGAGAACGAGGTGCGGGCGATGCGGGCGACGGCGTCGAGCGAGGTCAGGGCCAGAGCGGAGACGTTCATGGTCATGAAGACGGTAGCGAGCGTGCCGTCAACACCGAAGGCCTGCATACCGCGGGAGATGCCAGCGGCGAAGATCTGGAACGGGGTGGAAGCGACGCCGGCGTTGAGGGCGCCGGTACCGGCGGTGTTCATATCGGAGAACATGATGCCGGCAACGATGATGGCAAGGATGCCGACGAAGGACTCGACGATCATTGCGCCGTAACCGACCTTGACGGCGTCCTGCTCCTTCTCGACCTGCTTGGAAGAGGTGCCGGAAGAAACGAGGCTGTGGAAACCGGAGAGAGCACCGCAAGCGACGGAGACGAACAGGACCGGGAACATCATGCCGGAGGCAGTGGAGAAGCCGGTGAAGACCGGAGCGGTGATAGTGGCCTGACCGTTGACGCCCAGGACGACGATGCCAAGGACAGCGCAGACGATCATGACGATCATCATGATGGAAGTGAGGTAGTCACGCGGGGTCTTGAGCATCTGGATGGGCATAGCGCCAGCGAAGACCAGGTAGACCATGACGACGGCGAACCACTGGAACTTGTCCAGGTAGACCGGGAACTGCATACCGACGGCGAACATGAGGACCATGAGCACCACGCCGGTGACGAACTCGGCAGCGCCGGTGAGGTTGAACTTCTTCTGGGCCCAACCAAAGGCGATAGCGACGAAGGTGAACAGGATGGAGATGGTACCAGCGCAGCCGGCGGCGTAGGACTTGGTGAAGTCGATGGCACCGGTAGCAGCACCAGAAGCGTCAACGGCCGGGGTGAACATGAACGTCTTGCAGACCATGTCGGTAAAGGCGGCGATGACGATGATGCAGAACAGCCAGCAGAACAGCAGGAACAGGCGACGGCCGGTCTTGCCGATATACTTCTCGATGAGCTGAGCGAGTGACTTGCCGTTGTTCTTCATCGAAGCGTACAGGGCACCAAAGTCGTGGACGGCGCCAAAGAAGATGCCGCCGACGAGGACCCAGAGCACGACGGGCAGCCAGCCAAAGGCCATGGCGACGATCGTACCCGTGACAGGGCCAGCACCGCAGATCGAGCTGAACTGGTGCGAAAACGCAGTGAAGGCGGAGACGGGCGAGAAGCTGTTGCCGTCCTTCATGCGCTTGGCCGGCGTGAGGGCCTCTTTGTCAACGCCCCACTTGTTGGCCAGCCAGCGGCCGTAGCCCAGATAGCCGCAGGCGAGCACCGCCGCGGCCACAACCATGAGCAAAACTCCGTTCATTACATTTCCTCCTCTAAAAAGAACTTCCCAGACATAAAAAATGAGGGCCGTCGGTTGCGCTCGACGGCCCTCATCTTCATCAGCCGCCCGTTATCGTACGGGCTAGCTGTATGTGCTAACCCGCATCAGATAATTACTACGCTGATAATGTTTAGCTGATGCGTGAACATGTCTAAGAAATCCTCTTCAATCATGATGCGAACGATCCGTGCGTGTTCACATCCCCCAGTGGTTGAAAAGGAGTATGAAACTTTAGTTGCCTAAAGTCAACGCAAATATGTAATGAATTTTCAACTTTTTTGGATTTCTCGGTATAAAACGCCACTGACCTCGGACTTTACCCAGCGACAGTTTTTGCATGAGAGATGTCCCTCGGGAGCGGGCGGGCGTATACAAGGTTTCCTGCTCTACAGTCCTGCTCGCACGGAGAGCACATTAAGTGCTCTCCGGCTCGTGCGGAACTCGCGATCAACCTAATGCCTTTCGGGCAGCCACGGACCTCTCGGGTCCAATGCGTCACACACCGGACTGGTTGTCTGATATAAAGATAGCGAAGGCCCCTTTCGGGGCCTTCTTTTTTAGAGGAATTCGCCGACTCGGTGGACTTCGGGTTCTAGGTCTACGTTGAATTGGTCTTTGACGGTTGCCTGGATGTGGCGGATGAGTTCGTTGACGTCGGCGGCGGTGGCGTGGTCGGCGTTGACGATGAAGCCGCAGTGCTTCTCGCTCACCTGCGCGCCGCCGACGGCGTGTCCTCGCAGGCCGGCATCCATGATGAGTTTGCCGGCAAAGTAACCCTCGGGGCGCTTGAAAGTGGAGCCGGCACTCGGCATGTCGAGCGGCTGCTTGTCCTCGCGGCGCTGGCGGTAGTCGTCCATGTCGGCCTTGATCATCGCGGCGTTGCCCGGGGCGAGATTGAAGGTGGCCGAAAGCACGATAAAGCCGTCATCGGCGATGCGGCTCTTTCGATAACCCAGGTTGAGCTCGTCGACATCGAACTCGATGATATTGCCGCTGCCGCGGGTGCCGTCGTCGAGCTGGCGAGCGGGTTTGTAGACGCGCACGGACTCCAGCACATCGGCCATGCAGGCACCGTAGGCACCGGCGTTCATGTAGCAGGCGCCGCCGACCGATCCGGGGATGCCCGAGATGGGCTCCATGCCGGTGAGACAGGCCTCGGCTGCCGCGGCTGCGACATCGGAAAGCAGCGCGCCGGCTGCCGCCGTGACGTGCGTGCCGTCGACCGTAATGTCGGAGAGGCCTTCGCCCAGCGCCACGACGACGCCGCGGATGCCCTTGTCGCCGACGAGTAGGTCGGAGCCGTTGCCCACGATGGTGAGGGGCAGATCGCAGCGATAGCAGGTATCGAGCGTGGCGACGAGGCCCTGCTCGGTATCGGGCGTGACAAAGACGTCGGCCGGGCCGCCGATCTTAAACGTGGTGTGCTCGCGCATGGGCTCGCTCATCAGTACGTTGTCCTCGCCGGCAACGCCAGCAAGCGCGCACAGCAGGTCCTCGTTAAAAAAGTCGTTCTCGTGCATACGAATATCCGCCTTTTGGTGGTCGTTGTCATCAATCGATTGCAATATACCCCACCCGGACGGATTTGGTGCGCTGGCGGCGATAAAACAGCCGTCTACCGGATTGGTAAAGTGTTTATCACCGAGGTAGAGGGGTAGTCGCTATACTTTCAAGAGATTGCGCGTAAACCCGGAAGGAGCGAGATGGCCAACAAAGTCACCCTCAAGCAGATCGCCCAGGAGGTGGGGCTTTCCCCCTCGTCGGTCTCGCTTGTGCTCAATAATCGGCCCTGTCGCATCTCGGAAGAAAACCGCAAGCTCATCAAAGAGGTCGCGGCGCGCAACCACTATGTTCCCAACCAGATCGCGCGCAGCCTGGTCATGCGCGAGTCGCGCACACTGGGCCTTATCGTTCCCAATATCGAGAGCCGCTTTTTTGCCTCGCTTGCCGGCAGCTTGGAAAAGCGCTGCCGCGAGGACGGTTACGCGCTCTTTATTACCAGCTCGGGTGGAAGCGCCGATGACGATTTGGAACTGCTGCGCCAGCTGGTGACGCGCGGCGTTGATGGCGTCTTCCTGGTCGTAGGCGACGAGTTCTCCGACGACCGCGCCCTGCGCGAAGAAGCCAGCCATCTGCCTATCCCGGCCGTAATGGTCGACCGTGCCATTGAGGGACTCGAGTGCGACAAGGTGATGTTCGACCACGAGATGGGCGGCTACATGGCCACCCGCTATCTGATCGAGCAAGGCCACCGCCGTATTGCTTGCCTGGTTAACGCACGCCGCTCCAATACGGGTCGCAAACGACTTGCCGGCTATGAGCGCGCACTGCGCGAGGTGGGACTGCCCATCGACGCGCGCCTGGAGTTTGAGAGCGAGTACTACATTCCGAGCGCCTACGAGGCCTCGGAGGCGGTGCTCGCAACCGACGCCACTGCCGTGTTCGCAAGCTCGGACAACATTGCCCTCGGTCTGCTCAAGCGCTTGCACGAGATGGGGAAGAGCATCCCGGGCGATATCTCGGTGGTGAGTTACGACAACTCGGCCGCCGACGTTCTCTTTGAGCCGGCGCTGACCGCGATTGAGCAGGATCCTGGCGTCCTCGCGGAGCATGCTTTTGGCTGCATGTCCAAGCGTCTTGCCGGTAGGGGCGGTAGACGTGCCGAAGAGGTCGTTCTGGAGCCGGCGCTTATCGTGAAGGGCAGTGTGCTCGATCTTACCGAATATAGCTAAGCGCACTTGTTTGTTTGCATAGATTGCATGCGGAGCGTCCGCTATTTGCCGGCGGGGCCGGGGTGCCTAGATTTGAGAGGTTCGCTAAGCCCACTTCTCAAAACAAAGCAGGCACCCCGGCCCTCGTCCGTAAACTCTTCCGCTGGGCGAGCCATAGACGCCGCGCACCGATAGGGTAAGGCAGCGGCTTGAAATTGGTGCTATATTCGGCTTGAGTTGTTTAATGCTAGTACGGGAGGCTGATATGGGGCTGTTCAAGAAGAAAAACCCGCAGGATGCCTTTGATTCCGATGTGTTTACCATCACGGATACGATTTTGGACCCGCCGCGGTTTACGTTTTTGCCGGCTATCTACCAGGATGCCACGCGTCGCAAGTGGGCCGTGCATCAGCGCGGCGGCGAGCCGAAGATTTTTGACTATGCGGACGTGTTGCAGTGCGAAGTAGCCGAGGCGGGCGATCCGGAGGCCGAGGAAGTGGTCTCAAAACAGGAATTTGCCCAGCGTATCCTGGCAAATCCTGCCAAGGCGGCGAAAATGAATGCCGCCAAGCGTAATATGTGTCTTGGTATGGGCGTTGTTGTGGCGGTTCAGACGGGAAAAGACGAGGTTTCCAAATTAGAGATTCCCGTTATGACCGACGAAGTCAAACGCGATTCAAGTCTATATAAGTCGTATCGGAATGTCGCCGAGAAGATCAAGGCCGAATTTGATGCCATGGGAGGGCTGGCCTAATTTTGGCGGCATACGTTTCTGAATGAGGAGTCTGTGCAATGGCAGGCGAATCTTATGCAATTCCCCCCAAAGATCGTGCTGTTGAGGGAATTCTTTGGTATATCCAGCACCATCAGCTTGCCGGCGGCGATCGCCTGCCGGCCGAGCGCGTGCTGTGCGAAGAGATTGGCGTTTCGCGTACGGCGTTGCGTGCCGGTATCACGCGGCTCATCTCGTGTGGAACGCTCGAGAGCCGTCGCGGATCGGGTACGTATGTGTGTCCTCCCAAGCCGCTGAACATCTTCCAGGAAACGTATAACTTCTCCGATGCTGTGCGGACTGCCGGCCTGCACCCCTCTTCTCGTCTGGTTTCCACCGGGACCATCGAGGCGGATAAGACGCTTGCCGACAAGCTTAGGGTGGCTGTAGGCGCCCCTTTGCTCCGCATGCAGCGCGTTCGACTTATTGAGGGCGAGCCGGCGTCAATCGAGACGGCTCACGTTAACCTGTCCCTGTGCCCATCGCTTATCGAGCACGATTTTGAGTGCGAGAGCCTTTACGATGTCTTGCTCAAAGAAGGTGGCGTGCGTGTTGAGCATGGACGTGAGCATATCTCCATCTCGCGTTTGAACGCCGAAGAGGCCGAGCTGCTCCAGCAAGAAGAGGGAACGCCGGTGTTCTATGAGAGCACGATCGAATTGGATAAGGACATGCGTTTTGTGGAGCATTGCAAATCGGTGATTTTGCCCACAAAGTTCCGCTTTGCCGATAACGGCGAAGAGAACGGCATGAGGAGCGTGGCAGGTGAACAATGGCTGAAACAGTAGATGCCACCCCGGTCTATATGCGCATTCGACGCCGCATCGAGGAGCGTATCGAGCGCGGTATATATCCCACGGGTTCCATGATTCCGTCCGAAAAAGACCTCGCCGAGGAATTTGGTACGACACGCTTGACCATCCGAAGCGCTGTCGATGAGCTGGTTCGGCGCGGGCAGATTCGCCGTGTTCGGGGAAAAGGTGCCTTTGTGGCGCAGAAAGTACCTGCTTTTTTTGAACGCACGGGCGGTTTCCGTGAATCGGTCCGTGCTTCGGGCGGCGAGCCGTCCGTCCGTATTCTCGCGCGTTCCAAGCGTTATGCGGGGCCATACTACGCCGACCTGTTTGGCATCGCCGAGGACGATTTGCTATATTCGATTCGGCGTTTGAACTGCGTCAACGGCGACCCTGTATCGATTGAGATGGCGTTCATCCCGTGCCTTCTGTTTCCCACAATCGAAGATATTGACGTGTCGGTCTTCAGCTTGTACGAGACCTATGAGATGCTGGGCCGAAAGCCAGTTATGGCACAGGAAAAGCTCGATATCGAAGCGCTGGGCGCTCGAGATGCCGGCCTGCTTGGACTGGAGCAGGGCGATCTTGCCTTGACGCTGGAGTGCGTAAGTTTCGATGCGAGCGGCCAAGCGATCGAGTACGTCAAGTCGTTTAACCGCGGTGATGCGGGTGGATATACCTATACGTACTAGCTGGTGTTTTGTGAATAACGCCTGGGAAACTAACTAGCTTTGATCGTTGGGTCAGCTGTATATACAACCTTACAGGGCCCAAAATCGACCGTTCGCCGAAGAGGATAAATTAATCGACAAAGAGGTATCAAAAAGCCGTAACCTGTAACAGTGTTTGGTATCAAATACTAATGATTTGTAACGAGGTGAGACGATGAAGATGCTCGATTACGTTCAGCTTGCCCATGTGCGTATGGGGGAGAACCTCGAGCGTTCGTCTGAGCTGGTAGCGCAGCTCGTTGATATTTTCCAGTCCGGTTCTTTTAACGCACTGCGCGTCGTTGCTTCGGGTTCGTCGCGCCATGCCGCCGATTGCGCCCGCGATTACCTGCAAGATGCGCTGCAGATGCAGGTGTCCGTTGTGACGCCCGAGGCCTTCGTCGATTTTGAACACACCTATCCGCAGCATGCGCTCAACATCGCCGTCTCGCAGAGTGGCTATTCGACCAATACGATTGCGGCGCTCGATTACATGCGCGCACACGATATGGCTGCAGTTGCGCTCACGGCAAACGTCGAGGCGCCCATCAAGGAGCACACTGACATCGTTCTTGACTACGGTGTGGGCGTCGAGTCGGTGGACTTTGTGACTCTGGGCGTTGAGGTTCTCGTTGAGTACCTGGTGCTCTTTGGTATTTACGGCGGCCAGGCGCGCGGAACGATTGACGCCAAGGGCGTTGCCCAGCGTCTTGACGACCTGCGCGAGGCTATCCATGCCAATGCCGTGATGTGCAAGACCGCCGAGGCATATGTCCAAGACCACATGCTCGAGCTTTCTGAGCACACGCCCGCCATGGTCGTCGGCAACGGCCCCAACTACGGTGTTGCCGAGGAGGCAGCGCTCAAGCTGAGCGAGACCATCAAGATTCCCGCCATGCATCACGAGGGCGAGGAGTTCGTCCACGGTCCCGAGATGCAGATAACCCCAGGTTACCTGGTGTTTATCGTCGACGATCCGCAAGGGTCGGAGCGTCTTGCGGATATCGCCGATGCGCTATCGAACGTTACGACAAAAACGGTGCTGCTCACGGCCCATCCCAGGGGTAGGGCTCACGAGGTTGCGGTGCCTCAGGTGGCTCCGCTGCTCAGCGCAATTCCAAATCTTGTGTTCTTCCAGACGATTGCGGCAATGATCGCCGAGCGTCTGAAGTCATGGGACGTGCACCCGTATCTCGATGCCGTCTCCAAGCAAATGGAGGTCAAGGCAGAGGGCTACGAAGAGTCAGTCAATGCGCTTAAGGCCAAAGCGGCCGAGTGTTACGGAATGTAAGCGGGTTTTGATGCCCGTTGGCATGGGGGATGTGGAAACAACCCCAGAAAGGAGAGACAAATGAAGGAAACCGAGAAGATCGAGATCATGCATTTCGACCAGGAGGGCTATCTCGAGGACGGTAAGGCGCTCTACGAGACCGGCAAGAAGATGACCGCGCTCGCCGACAAGGTCGCCGACGAGGGCTACGACGCCGTGTTCCTGATGGGCGTC
>OLOS01001922.1_pt1 | contig 15475 bp, 16 predicted proteins | sample 1672631 | NCBI WGS metagenome assembly OLOS01 (sample SAMEA3136707, study PRJEB25190) | human gut metagenome | biome: human gut; feature: human-associated habitat; material: faeces | place: Austria | collected 2013 | reverse complement strand
AGCAAAAGGAAAGCCTCGTAGAGGCGATTTTGCGAATGGACTCTGAATAGTTACAAAATTCTCAGGCAGGATATTGAAAGCTGTTGGAAGACCTGCGGGTCTTGCAATAGCCGGGAGGTTTATGTAGAGAGGAGGTCTTCGATGAAGAGGATAAAGATAGATGCTTCAAGGTGTGATGGCTGCAAGAACTGTTCACTGGCATGTATGAACAGCCACCGCACGGATGGGGGGACAGATGTGGTGACGCTGGATCTGCTGGATGTCAATACAGTGGCCAGAAATGAGATCGTAAGTGACGGCAGGGGAGGCTATCTCCCTATGTTCTGCCGCCACTGCAGTGACCCGAAATGTGAGGGAAGCTGTATGAGCGGAGCTCTGTACCGGGATGAGGGCAGCGGACACATCATGTACGATGAGAAGAAATGCGGGGCCTGTTTCATGTGCGTCATGAACTGCCCCTATGGAATTCCGAAGGTGGATGAGAGCAGAACGAAGATCATCAAGTGCGATTTCTGTAACGACAGGCCCGAGGGGCCGGCCTGCGTGGCAGCCTGTCCAAAGAATGCGATTTATGTAGAGGAGGTGTAGCATGAGATATGTAATCATTGGCTGCGGTGCAGCAGCAGTGGCAGCAGCAGAGAGACTTCGTATGGTAAGACCGGAGGATGACATCATCATGCTCTCCAGAGATGAGTATTCCCATTCCAGATGTATGCTGCATAAGTATCTGGGCGGAGAAAGGGATGAAAAAGGAATCGCTTTCCGGGATGAGGATTTTTTTGAGAAAAACCGCATCACCCGGGCAGAGGGGCAGACGGTAAAGAGCGTGGATACTGCTGCCAGGCAGGTGATCCTGGAAAATGGAGGTGCGATGCCCTATGATAAGCTGCTGATCGCCACAGGAGCAGTCTACGGCGTACCTCCCATTCCCAACTTCCGCACGGCAAAAAATGTATTCGGCTTCCGTGACTTAAGCGATGCACAGAAAATAAAAGCCGAAATCGAAAGGAAGCAGGCGAAAGAGGTCTTTATCGTAGGCTCGGGACTGGTGGGACTGGATGTGGCCTATGCACTTCTGGAGCAGGGGATCCGCGCTACGATCGCAGAGATGGCAGACAGGATCCTGCCCCTGCAGACGGATGCCGTTTCCGCAAAGGCATATCAGGAGCTGTTTGAAAAAGCGGGTGCCACCTTTAAGCTCGGGATCGGTGCCGGCGATTCCATCGTAAACGATGAAAACGAGATCACTCATGTGATTCTTTCAAACGGTGAACAGATTCCCTGTGACTTCGTGGTGGTAGCCGCAGGCGTCCGGCCGAACATTGCCTTTCTGGAAGGCAGCGGCCTTTCCATGGATCGTGCATTGAATGTCAATGAGTATCTGCAGACTTCGGATGCGGACATATACGCGGCAGGAGATGTGACAGGACTCTCCGGCATCTGGCCCAACGCCATGGATCAGGGGCGCGTGGCTGCCATGAATATGGCAGGAATGCAGGTTCCCTACACCGACAGATTCTGTATCAAGAATACCATCAATTTCTTCGGGCTCACCATGCTCTCAGTGGGAGCCATCGAACCGAAGGAGGAGGGATGCCGGGTATTTGTAAAAGAAAGCCGCGATATATACAAGAAAGCCATCCTTAAAGATGGTGTGCTGAAAGGAATTCAGCTGCAGGGGGATATTTCCGGCAGTGGATTCTGGCAGCATCTGATCAAACATGAGATCGATCTGACCGAAATCCTGAAACAGAAGGATATTTTTCATGTAAGTTATGCGGATTTCTATGGTATGGATGAGACAGGGGAGTATCTGTTGCCATAGAGTTTGAATAACGGACTAAAAGAGTTTTTTAGGTGATTAAAATTATAGCAAGGTTTGGAGATTGATTTATGGTGATAGATGTTGCAGGCAGTACAGTGTTTATGATACAATAAGGCCTAAGGAAAGTACCCATGACAGGGTGGTAGCCTCCCGGGTTTATGATACCGGTTTACCGGAATACATAGGAAGGGAGGTGGCGCCGATGACAGCTTATGAGATCATTTCGATTTTCATTGGGATATTAGCTTTGCTGATGTCCTGTGGTAGCTTGATTGTAGCGTTGCTTGCCTTTCTCGATAAGAGAAACAAGCGAAAATAAAAATGCCTATCCTGTCTGATCCACAGGATAGGCGGTGTCCGTAAGGACATTTCTTTAGCCTAAACTCGGAGCATCCACCTTTGGAGTGGGTGCTTTCTGTTTATATTGATATTATCATGTTATGCTTGATATTTCAAGATGTTTGACTTAAATTCCTATTTTATGATGCTAGTATAGCGTCTCGAAAATAACTATACCAATCACTTGCCTGCTTCTCCGATAGCACAGGTGTAAAAGGCTCAGCGTAGCCTGATACGCCTGCGTTTTTACACCTGCACTCTCGAAAAAGCATCCCCCTCGAATCCTACCGAATTTTGCGAAAAAATTTACTTGCATATTATGGTTGCTATATTATAATGAATAAGGATTAAATAAGCAAAAATAAAGTAAGCGGTGAAGGAAATGAATTATACAGAAGCAGTGGAATACATCTTAAGTGTTCCGAAATTTACAAAGAAGAATAAAATGGAAAACACGGTCGAGCTGATGGAACGCCTGGGAAGACCGGAGAGAGGGATGAAGGTGATCCATGTAGCCGGAACAAACGGAAAGGGTTCCGTGTGCGCGTTTCTGTCCACGATGCTGGTGAAGGCAGGGAAGCAGACAGGACTGTTCACCTCCCCGCATCTGGTGAAGATCAACGAGCGTTTTCAGATCAACAACGAACCGGTAGGCGATGAGGATTTCCTGGCAGCCTACCGGAAGGTGCAGGCGGCTGTGGACGCCATGCAGAAGGACGGATTTGCCCATCCCACCTACTTCGAGCTGCTCTTTGCGCTGGCGATGGTGCTCTTTTCGGAAAAGCAGATGGAATATGTGGTGCTGGAAACAGGACTCGGCGGCAGACTGGATGCCACGAATATGGTGGAAAAACCCATTGCCACGGTGATCACCTCGATCAGTCTGGATCACACGGAGATTCTCGGAGATACCATAGAACAGATCGCTTTTGAGAAAGCGGGAATTATCAAACCGCATGTTCCGGTCATCTATGACGGACACTGTAAACAGGCGGAGCATGTCATTCTGGAAAGGGCGAAAGAGCTGGATGCTCCGGCATACGGACTGCATGAGGATATGTATGAAATTTTAGCGAACACCGAGAAAAGCATTGATTTTTCGCTGAATTGTGGGTATTATGAACATACTGGTGTCACGGTTCCGTATCTTGCCCATTATCAGGTGATCAACAGTGCACTGGCACTGCTGGCGATGGATGTGATCGATGAAAAGAGAGAGATCTCCATCGAAACCAGGGTTTCGGCGATCGGGGAGACTACATGGCAGGGACGGATGGAGACGGTGATGCCGGGCGTGGTCTTTGACGGCGCACACAATGCAGACGGGGTACGGGAATTTGTACGTACGGTTCAGCGTGTGCAGAAGGAACGCCGTGTGACGCTGCTGTTTTCGGCGGTCATGGAAAAGGATTATGAAAAAATGATCCAGACCATCTGTGAGCAGACCAGTCTGGCGCATGTGGTGGTGACAGAAATCGCAGGTGACAGAAATGTACCGGCACAGAAGCTGGCGGAAGTCTTCCGCAGCTATACGAAGGCGCCGGTGGCGGCTGTTCCTGTCATCGCTGATGCATTTGCGGAAGCATTGAAGGAAAGACAGGACGGGATCCTGTTTTGTGTAGGTTCCCTGTATCTGGTAGGGGAACTGAAGGGACTGCTGGAAAGCGGAGGAAAGTGATGCATCAGGAAAGACAGCTGAGGAGAGACAGGCAGTAACGCGATCAGGAGGGGAAATCATGATTAATTACGAAGAGGAATTGAAGAAGTTTCATCCGAGCCTGGATGTAAATGAGGCAGAGGATGCGATCTATAACAGGGATTTAACGGATGTTACTGATATTTTGAAGGAACTGATCAGGGACGAGAAGAAAAAGAGCAGAAGTTTTAAATAAGGGGTAGATATGAATTGTATTTTTTGCGGCACTCCTTTGTCAAACCTCGATTTCTGCAAGGGATGCGGGGCAGATATCACTCTGCAGAAGCGTATCGTCAGAATTTCCAACCTGCTGTATAATCAGGGACTGGAAAAGGCGATGGTAAGAGATCTGTCAGGAGCAATCGTGTGTCTGAAGAGGAGCCTGAAGTTTAATAAAGAAAATGTAGATGCCAGAAACCTTCTGGGTCTGGTCTATTATGAGACGGGTGAGGTGGTCTCCGCACTGAGTGAGTGGGTCATCAGCAAGAATATGAATATTCCAGGGAATGTGGCAGATGCCTACATAGAGAAGCTGCAGTCCAATAAGAATAAGCTGGATGTGATCAATCAGACGATCCGCAAGTATAATCAGGCACTGCTGTACTGCAGGCAGGATAATGAGGATATGGCGATCATCCAGCTGAAAAAGGTGCTGAACCAGAATCCGCAGCTGATCAAGGCCTATCATTTGCTTTCCCTGCTGTATCTGAAAAGGCAGGAGTATGAGAAGGCGAGAAAGCTTCTGAAGAAGGCGGCTTATATTGATTCTACGAATACGACGACGCTGCGCTATCTGCAGGAGGTGGAGGCGGCTACCGGAATCAGCACCAGCCTGGATCTGAAGCGCAAGAAGAAGTATGCGAAGGAAAAGGTAAATAAGCTGACGGGTACGACGACCTACATGAGCGGCAATGAGATGATTATTCAGCCGACGACCTTCAGGGACAGTTCGACGGTTGCCACTTTTATTAATATTTTTCTGGGACTGTTTCTGGGCGGTGCGATCGTATGGTTTCTGGTGGTGCCGGCAACGAAGCAGAGCATCCATGCTTCAGCGAACAAACAGGTGACGGAGGCGAATTCGAAGATGGCTTCGGAGGCGGCAAAGGTACAGGGACTGGAGGATGAGATCGAAGGATATAAGGCCAAGGTCGAAGAAGCAAACAGGACGATGGAGGAAGCGAATAAAAAGGCGGAATCCTATGAGGAGCTCCTGGCGGCGGCAGATCTGTATGTCTCGAATCCGAACAGTCAGTCGCAGGCGGCGGATGCGCTGGGAGAGATTGATGCGGACACTCTGACAGGTTCGGCGAGGGATCTCTATGATCATATGATGGAAGCCATCAGCGATTATGTATACAGTGATGCGGTCAATGCGGGAAATACCGCTTATACCAACAGGAATTATGAAGAGGCGGTCACACAGTATAAGAAAGCGCTGGAGGCGAAGCCGGGAGATGAATGGACGCTTTTGTATCTGGGTCATTCCTACCTTGCGGTGGGGGATACAAAGAATGCAGATGCCCTGTTTAACGAACTGATCCAGAAGTATCCTGCGCGTGCTGCAGAAGTACAGCCGTATATCACCGGTACGACAGCCGGAGGCACAGCACAGGGACAGGATGACCAGACGGCAGGTGATACCGGGGACGGTACAGGAACTGCCGGAAACGGTGCAGGAAATACCGGAACTGCAGGAAACGGTGATACCGGAAATACAGGCAACGGAACTACAGGAAACGGAGATACACAGGGAACAGGCGACGGAGGCGATACTACGGGAGCTTCCGGAGGGGACGGCGATGTGGATGTCACAGGCGGCGGACGGCTTGGACTGGTACCATAGGGAGGAACCTCGAAACAGGGGCGTATGCAATCACAGGCATATGTCCCTGTTTTTTGATATACAGGTGATTCTTCGAATATCCTGTATATCAAAATCTTCCGGGGGATACACCCGCATGTTTGGTAAATGTGTCAGCAGGGCTGACCACGGTCATAGAACCTTCCGGTAATGCGTGTCCGCATGTCCGGAAGGCATCAGAAGGGTTGAAATTGGAAAGGAGATCTGGATGGAGAAGTGTTTTAAGGTATCGGGAACGAATATGGTGATTGAGGTTCCGAAGGAGCTGGATCATCACAGCGCGGAGTATATCAGGGAGGAAGCTGACAGGATCCTCAGTGAGAGAAATATCAGAAGTATTGTTTTTGATTTTGCCAAAACAAGCTTTATGGACAGCTCCGGAATCGGAATGATCATGGGAAGATATAAAAGCATCCGGTTTCTCGGAGGAAAGGTGATCGCTGTCCGGGTGAATGAGCAGGTGAAAAGGATTCTGATCCTCTCGGGAGTGTACAAGGTGATCGATATTTATGAAGGAATGCCGGGACAGGTGAAGCCGCTTGAGAGGGGGAAAAGGGAATGAGTACGAATAATGAAATGATGCTGGAATTTGACAGCCGTTCGTGTAATGAAGGATTTGCACGGGTGGCAGTGGCCGCTTTTATGACACAGATGAATCCAACTCTGGAGGAGGTGGCGGATGTAAAAACGGCACTGTCGGAGGCTGTGACGAATTCGGTCGTTCATGGATATGAAGGAGAGATTAAGAAAATCGTTGTAAAATGCCGGATCGAGGAGAGGGATCTGATGGTGGAGGTCATTGATGAGGGATGCGGGATTGAGGATGTACAGCAGGCGATGGAGCCGCTCTTTACGACCAAACCGGATTCAGAGCGGTCAGGCATGGGTTTTTCCTTTATGGAGGCATTTATGGATGAAGTCCGTGTGGAATCCTCACCGGGAGCGGGGACACACGTCTTTATGAAAAAGAGAGTGGGGAGATCAGCAAATAAATTCAGCCAGTGAAAGGACGGGTCAATGGAGCATACCCTTGTGTTAGTGAAAAAGGCGCACGAAGGGGATAAAGTGGCGAGAGAGACACTGGCAGAGGAAAATATGGGGCTGGTCTATACGATTGCCCGGCGGTTTCAGGGGCGGGGACACGAGATGGAGGATCTGATCCAGATCGGGTGTATCGGTCTGATCAAGGCGATCGATAAATTTGACACAACCTTTGAAGTGAAGTTTTCTACCTATGCAGTCCCGATGATCGCGGGAGAGATCCGGCGGTTTCTGCGGGATGACGGTATGATCAAGGTGAGCCGGAGCTTAAAAGAGACGGCGGCGAAAGCCTGTATGACGCGTGAGATTCTGGAAAAGAGAAACGGCAGGGAGCCAACGCTGGAGGAAATATCGGAAGAGATCGGGGCTGCAAGAGAGGATATCGTGCTGGCGATGGAGTCTGCGGCTGAGGTGGAGTCGCTTCATCAGACGATTTATCAGGGGGATGGAAATGCGATTTTCCTGATGGACAGGCTGGAGGAGAAAAGCAATCCCAATGAGGAGCTTCTGAACCATATGGTGCTGAATGAACTTCTGCAGGGGCTTCCGGAGGAAGAACGGACATTGCTGAGGATGCGGTATTTTGATGAAAAGACACAGACACAGGTGGCGAAAGAGATGGGAATGTCCCAGGTGCAGGTGTCGCGATATGAAAAGAAAATACTGAAAAAGCTGCGGGGAAGAATATAATGTCTTCTCCGCAATTTTCTTTTGCTCATGTATATTTTGAAAAAAATCAGAAATAATGATAACGTGTAACAGTTCAGAGCCATGCAGATTTCTAAATTTTTGCCGTGGGGAGCTTGAGAACAGTTACGGTAACGGAATATAACTTCTGAAAAATTAGTTCTTGATGCGGAGGTAGGATACCATGGATAAGAAAAGAGTCACAACCTGCCTGATGGTTTTTCTGCTGGTGGCATTGCTGGCAGGGATTTTTTGTTATATCGCCTATGTAAAGAACAGCGGGACGGCACCACGGGGTGAGCTGGTGCGTGCATTTTCGCAGAAAGTGAATGTGTGCGGCATATGACGAAGGAGACTTTATATTTAAAAATAGATCAGAATGTCCAGGTTCACGATACGCGTGTGACCCTGGGGGATATTGCACAGCTGACATGCAGCAGCAGGGAGCTGGAGAGCCGGCTTAGGACCTGGAAAATACCGGATGCAACAAATGGTAAGCCGGGGCGCCATGCCATGTCGGTCATGGAGATTATTGACGGGATCCAGAAGGAATATACCAGTCTGGACATCAATAATATCGGTGAGGCGGATTTCATCATCACATATGAAAAGAAAAAGAAGCCAGGTGTTTTGTGGAGCTGGACGAAGACAGCCCTCGTCTGCCTCCTGGCATTTTTCGGAGCAGCCTTTTCCATCATGACGTTTAATAATGATGTGGATATTCCAAAGCTTTTTGCACAACTGTTCTTTCAGTTTACCGGCAGGCAGTCGGATGGATTTACGATCCTGGAGTTTACCTATTCTCTGGGGGTTGGGATGGGAATCCTGCTGTTTTTTAATCATTTTGCAGGCAGGAAGCTGACGGCGGATCCGACGCCAATGGAGGTGGAGATGCGTCTGTACGAGGACGATGTGAATAAGACACTGATCGAGGCGAGCAGCAGGGATCCGAAGAATAAGAAAAACAGTAACAATGGATGAATGGATTCACGTCTCGGAGTGAAAGTGACAGATTGATAAGCAACAGAGTGGAAAGTAAACAGATTCATAGGCAGCAGAATGATAAGTGACAGATTGAAAAATAGCAGTTGAAAAATAACTGATTCATAAGCAACATAATAATAAGTGATAGATTGAAAAATAACAGGAAATGGATGAGCAGGGGATACACAGGAGGCAGAAGGTATGACATCACAGATTGTGCTTGGAATCATCGGGCTGAGCAGCGGGTTTATCGTGGCCGGAGGCGTGATTGCGCTGATCATAGGACTTGGCATCATCACAAGGTATGCGGGACTTACACATACGGCAAAAAGGGTATGGCTGTATGAGGATGCCGTGCTGCTGGGAGGTGTTGCAGGCACTGTGATGACGGTCTATCAGGTAAGCGTTCCGCTTGGCGGGATCGGACTGGCGGTCATGGGGCTGTTCAGCGGCATCTTCGTGGGAAGCTGGATCCTGGCTCTGGCAGAGATCGTCAATCTGTTCCCGGTATTTGCCAGACGTGTGGGTCTGACGAAGGGCATAAGCCTCGTCGTGGCTGCAATCGCACTGGGAAAGATCCTGGGAAGCATGTTCCATTTTTACATGAGGTGGTAACTGTTCAGAGCCATGCAGATATTATAAATCTATAGGGCGAGAGCCCGACATGAGCAAAAGGAAAGCCGGGCAGAGCCAATAGATTTAGTAAATGAGGAGGGAATTATGGCAGACGTATTAAAAGAGCTGAAGAATAAAAAATACAATGAATATGTAAAACAGGTCACTCCGACCCACAGCCTTCCTGCCGTGATGGCGAAGGCGTTTGTGACGGGCGGGATCATTTGCGTGATCGGGCAGTTTATCCTGAATTTCTGCACGAATATGGGCATGGATAAGGATGCAGCTGCAAGCTGGTGTTCTCTTGTGCTGGTACTGCTCAGTGTGATCCTGACAGGCTTTGGCATCTACCCGAGACTGGCGAAATTCGGAGGCGCCGGAACGCTGGTTCCGATTACCGGATTTGCCAACTCGGTAGCGGCCCCGGCGATCGAATTTAAGAAGGAAGGACAGGTCTTTGGCATCGGCTGTAAGATCTTTACCATCGCCGGTCCTGTCATCCTGTATGGCATCCTGACCAGCTGGCTGCTGGGGGTGATTTACTGGATGGGAAAGGTTCTGGGGATTCTTTGATTCGATTGACTTTTTAAAAATCAGATGTTATGATAAGAACAACTTGCAATGTAACGATTTCGCACGGCAGCTGTGTGGGCAGTGCACAGCCCTGCTGTACGGAAGAGTTACCTTATCGCAGACATGGCGTAAATCCGGGAAAGGGTTTACGCTTTTTGTACGGTAACCATTTCTGCAGAAGGAGGAAGAAACAAAGATGTTAAAGGAACTTTCAAAATCTGTCCGGGAATTTAAGACAGCTTCACTCAAGGCTCCGCTTTTTGTATCTCTGGAGGTTGTGCTGGAATGTCTGATTCCCTTTATCATCGCACAGCTTGTGAACCAGATCAAGGCGGGATGTGACTTTGCCGTGATCGTACGCTTCGGGCTTGTGCTGGTGGTGATGGCAGGACTGTCACTGCTCTGCGGGGCGGCGGCGGGCTCCTATGCCGCAACTGCATCCTGTGGATTTGCACGGAATCTGAGGAAGGATATGTACTACAGGATTCAGGATTATTCTTTTGAAAATATTGATAAATTCTCCACATCTTCGCTGGTGACAAGGCTTACCACGGATATTACCAATGTGCAGAATGCATATATGATGATCGTAAGGATCGCAATTCGCTGTCCGCTGATGCTGGTGTTTGCACTGGTGATGGCATTTGTCATGGGCGGGAGGATGGCAGTGATCTTTGCCCTGGTGGTTCCGATCCTGGGAGTAGGCCTCTTTGCGATCGCACGGTCCGTGATGCCATTGTTTCGGAAGGTATTTAAAAAGTATGACAATCTGAACAGCTCGATCCAGGAGAATATCAAGGGGATGCGTGTTGTCAAGTCCTATGTGCGGGAGGATTATGAAAAGGAAAAATTCGGGGCTGCAGCCAGCGAGGTATGCGCGGATTTTACGAAAGCTGAGCGGATTCTTGCCTTTAATAATCCGCTGATGCAGTTCTGTCTCTATGCGGTCATGGTATTTGTATTGTTTTTCGGCTCCTATACGATCATCACAACGAGGGGGCTGGCACTGGATGTGGGACAGTTCTCTGCACTTCTGACCTACAGCTTTCAGATCCTCAGCAGTCTGATGATGCTGTCCATGGTATTTGTGATGATTACGATGGCCAATGAGTCGGCACAGCGTATTGTGGAAGTGCTTCGGGAAGAAAGCAGTCTGACGAATCCTCCGGATCCGGTCTTTGAGGTGAAGGATGGCTCTGTGGATTTCGAGGGTGTGAGCTTTAAGTATTCTGAGAAGGCCAGAAAGATGGCACTTTCCAATATCAATCTGCACATCCGTTCCGGCGAGACCATCGGAATCATCGGAGGAACGGGATCGTCGAAATCCTCGCTGATCCAGCTGATCTCCAGGCTTTATGACGCTACGGAGGGAACGGTAAAGGTAGGCGGGCTTTCTGTGCGCCGGTATGATCTGGAGACGCTGCGAAATCAGGTGGCGGTGGTGCTGCAGAAAAACGTGCTTTTTTCAGGAACGATTAAGGAGAATCTCCGGTGGGGAAAGCAGGATGCGACGGATGAGGAGCTTGTGGAGGCATGTAAGCTGGCACAGGCCGATGAGTTTATACGTCAGTTTCCGGAGGGATATGATACTTACATTGAGCAGGGCGGAGCGAATGTCTCAGGAGGACAGAAGCAGCGTCTCTGTATTGCCAGGGCACTTTTGAAAAAGCCGAAAATACTGATTCTTGACGATTCCACCAGCGCGGTGGATACAAAGACAGACGCTATGATCCGTCAGGCGTTCCGGATGTTTATTCCGGAGACAACGAAGATCATCATTGCACAGCGCATCGCATCGGTGCAGGATGCCGACAGGATCATTGTCATGGACGGCGGTACGCTCCAGGCGGTCGGTACCCACGAAGAGCTGCTGAAAAAGAGTGCTGTCTACCGGGAAGTTTATCTGTCACAGAACAAGGGAGGGGATACGGATGAAGAATAAGAAGCCAAATGCTCCCGGAGCGGCAAAGGGAACTCTGGGACGCATCATTAAGACATTGTTTGAATTCTATCCGGTGATGATGCCGCTGGTGGTTTTCTGCGTGCTTTTAAATGCAGCGGTCAGTTCGATCCCTGCCATCTTTATGCAGAATATTATCAGTCTGGTGGAGCAGAGCTGGAAGAGCGGTGACTGGGCAGGCGTTTCCGGGCAGATCGCAGGGTTTGTGGGGATTCTGGTCATCCTCTATGTGATTTCTATGGCAGCGGGTATCGTTTATACCCAGATGATGGCCGTAATCACTCAGGGTACATTGAAGAAGCTCAGAGAGAAGATGTTCAACGGAATGCAGAATCTTCCGGTCAGGTATTTCGATACGCATAACCACGGGGATATCATGAGTTATTATACAAATGATATTGATACACTGCGTCAGATGATTTCTCAGAGTTTTCCCCAGCTCATGATATCGCTTGTGGCGGTCATAACGATTTTCGGGATCATGATGTATTATAGTGTGTGGCTGACGCTGGTGGTGATCATTGGCGTGGTCTTTATGGTGCTGGTGACGAAGAAGGTGGGGGGCAGCTCCGCAAAGTATTTCATCCGGCAGCAGGCCGCACTGGGTAAGACCGAGGGCTTTATTGAGGAAATGATGAACGGTCAGAAGGTCGTAAAAGTATTCTGCCATGAGAAAGAGAGCAAGGCGGATTTTGACAGGATCAATGATGAACTGTTCCACGATGCCGAGCAGGCACACCGCTATGCCAATATGCTGATGCCGATTCTGGGAAATATCGGAAATGTGCTTTATGTCGTAGTGGCACTGGTGGGCGGTCTTCTTCTGCTGGGCGGCGTTCCGAATGTGAGTGTGTCGGGGATGGCACTTGGAATCAGTATTGTGGTTCCCTTCCTGAATATGACAAAGCAGTTTGCCGGAAATATCGGACAGGTTTCCAATCAGCTGAATGCGGTGATCATGGGACTTGCCGGAGCAGGGAGGATCTTTGCCCTGATCGATGAAGAGCCGGAGGAGGATGAAGGATATGTCACACTGGTAAATGCCAGAGAGGTGGACGGCCGGATCGTTGAATGCAAGGAACGTACCGGAATGTGGGCATGGAAGCATCCCCACAGCGCCCAGGGGACGGTGACGTATACGAAGCTGACAGGAGCGGTGGAGCTGCATGATGTGGATTTCGGGTATGAACCGGATAAGACGGTGCTGCATAATATCACGCTGTATGCCGAACCGGGACAGAAGGTGGCTTTCGTAGGCTCTACAGGAGCAGGAAAGACGACGATCACGAATCTGATCAACCGTTTTTATGATATCGCGGACGGTAAGATCCGCTATGACGGCATCAATATCAATAAGATCCGGAAATCGGACCTGCGTCGTTCGCTTGGAGTGGTGCTTCAGGAGACGAACCTGTTTACGGGTACGGTAATGGATAATATCCGTTATGGAAAGCTGGATGCGACGGATGAGGAGTGTATGGATGCGGCAAAGCTTGCGGGAGCCCATGATTTTATCACCAGGCTTCCGGAAGGTTATGACACACCGCTTTCGGGAAACGGTGCAAATCTCTCACAGGGACAGCGCCAGCTGATCGCGATCGCACGCGCTGCGGTGGCAGATCCACCGGTTATGATCCTGGATGAGGCGACATCGTCGATTGATACCAGGACAGAGGCGATCGTCCAGAGGGGAATGGATGCGCTGATGAAGGGAAGAACGGTGTTTGTGATCGCACACAGGCTTTCTACGGTAAGGAATTCGGATGTGATTATGGTGCTCGATCATGGAAGGATCATTGAGAGGGGAAGCCATGAGAAGCTGATCGGGGAGAAAGGGAAGTATTATCAGCTGTATACGGGGGCGTTTGAGCTGGAATAAGTGATTACGCGAAGGATTACATTCATGGATTACGCAGGACGCGGTTGAGGCACATCCTGTTACACACAAACCGGGGCAACATTCCGTCGAACTAGTTGCTAACTCCGACTAAGACGCTCAGGAGAGCCTTCGCGCCTAAGTCTACGTAAGCACCGGATTTCGACTCCATTAAAAGCGCCCCTGAAATGGTTTGCTTAGTAACAGGATGTGCCTCAACCGCTGTGTTTTGGCATGCTTTATGGACGAAAGGCTCATTTGTCTCCTGGCTCATGATATAGAGGAAGGATGAAAGGATATGCATGAGAATATACTTACGGAAGGAAATGTCGCAAAGACGCTGCTTCGTTTTGCTGTCCCGTTTTTGATTGCGAATATTCTGCAGTCTTTGTATGGGGCGGTGGATCTGTTTGTGGTCGGGAGATATGGCACGGCGGAGAGTGTGGCGGCGGTTTCGACCGGGACGCAGGTGACGCAGATTGTTACCAGCCTGGTGTCCGGTCTGACGCTGGGCAGCACGATCGTGATCGGGAATTATATGGGGCAGAAGAGATTTGACAGGGTGAAGCAGACGATCGGTACGACTCTGACTGTTTTTGGTGTGGTTGCACTGCTCCTGACGGCAGCAATGCTGGTACTGGAAGCTCCTCTGCTTACGGTTCTTTCTACACCGGAAGAGTCTTTTGCGCTGACGATGCAGTATGTTGCCATCTGTGCCTGCGGGAATCTGTTTATCTGCGGCTACAATGCAATCAGTGCCATTCTCCGCGGCTGCGGGGACTCGAAAAGGCCGATGGTTTTTGTGGGAATTGCGTGTGTCATCAATATTGTGCTGGATTTTGTATTTGTAAAGGATCTGCACATGGATGTTAGTGGTACGGCATGGGCGACTGTGATCTCGCAGGGTGTCAGTATGGTGATTGCGATCGTTTATCTGAAAAGGAAGCAGTTTATTTTTGATTTCCGGCTGTCCGGATTCCGGCCGGTGGGGAGTATTGTGAAGGAGCTGGCACGGGTGGGAATCCCGATTTCGTTTCAGGAGGCCGCAGTCAGGGTTTCTTTTCTCTATCTGATGACAGTCATGAACCGCTGCGGGGTGTATGCGGCAGCAGTGGTGGGAATCGGGAGCAAGTATGATGTGTTTGCCATGCTTTCCGCGACTTCCATGGCGAATGCGCTGGCGGCGATCACGGCACAGAATATGGGTGCGGGAAAGCCGGAGCGTGCCAGAAAGTCTCTGTGGTACGGCATGGGATTTGCACTTTTTGTGTCCTGCCTGTTCTGGCTGTGGGCGCAGTGGAATCCGGAGTCGATGATCAGTGCTTTTTCCCGTGATGAGCACGTGATCCGTGCCGGTGTTCCGTTTTTCCGGTCCTGCAGCTATGATTACATCCTGGTGACGCTCGTGTTCTGCCTGAACGGATATCTGAACGGGCGTCAGAAGACACTGTGGACAATGGTGAGCTGTACTTCGGGGGCGCTGCTTCTTCGCATTCCGATGGTTTATTTCTTCGGGAAGTATTTTTCGGATAATCTTGGCATGCTGGGGAAAATCGCACCCACGGTATCCGGGATCATGGCTTGTTATACGCTGGTCTATGTGTTGTGGGAAGGATGGAAATGGAATAAGGATGTTCCATTTCGATAAGAATTCTTACATAAAGGATAAAACAATGCCGAACCCCGTTAAAAGGGCTCGGCATTTTGTCGATTCAATATGTCATGGTAAGTATCAACCTCACCGTAATGCGATTCTACCAAATCCAGAGTGGAAAGTCTATTAAAAAGTGCAAAGCCCTGACAACTTCACAGGCTTTACACTCTGAATAATGGTAGGTCATTTAGTGTCTATGCTGAAATTCTTTGTTTAATCCTTCTTAGTTCATTCTCTAAGGTATTAACTCTAATCAGAAGCATTTCTTTCTCAGTATCAGTCTTTAAAGCTTCATCAAGCTTTCTTGTTGACACTCCCCACAGCTAAAGCAGGGGGATTCTTGTTTCAACCACTACTGCAT
>OLOS01001915.1_pt1 | contig 15516 bp, 17 predicted proteins | sample 1672631 | NCBI WGS metagenome assembly OLOS01 (sample SAMEA3136707, study PRJEB25190) | human gut metagenome | biome: human gut; feature: human-associated habitat; material: faeces | place: Austria | collected 2013 | reverse complement strand
ATCATGTAAAAGTCACCCGTTTTTGGATATGGTTTCAGATTTCACCAATGCTTGTTTGAATATACTTTTATTTGTTCCATTTGGTTTCTTTCTGCCGATATTGTGGGATAAATTTAGAAACATTAAAAATATTGCCTTAGTGGGATTTATAGCTACAAGTTTAATTGAAATATCACAGATTTTTACTTTTAGAACGAGTGATATAAACGATATTATTACAAATACTGTTGGTACTATAATTGGATATTTTATTGTACATAGGATAACTGATAATTTTACGAAGCGAATCTTTTCAAATTCAAAAATGGGTGACTTTTACATGATATGTGTATCTGTAGCACTTATTATGTTCTTCCTTCAACCATTTATTTCATCATTGTTATGGGAAATGGTGCTGTAACTTTCAGTTTTTGAAACTGAGAAATCTGAATTTGAAAGGAGAAAACTCATGTATCCGTTAATATCTGTTTTTATTATAGTAGTTGGTGCGCTACTATTGGTTTTTGCAAATAAAATTATAAAAAATAACAAGGTTAATCGAATTGGCATTAAAGTGGTTGGCGGTATTCTAATTATAGTCGGTTTACTTCTGCTGTATTTTTTATTATCAGGAAAATTGACATTGCCATTATCTAAGTAAGTGAAATTCCAGTTTGTATGATTGGGCATCGAGAATGCCGCCCTCTATACATTTCGGGATATAAACAGTAAAAGGTGCAGCACTTCAAACGGGCTGCACCTCTTTGTATGCTTATTTTCTCAGCACTGCCGCATCAAACGGACGTAAAACTCCACGGCACGACCGACGGTCTCGACGCGGATGCGTTCGTTGTTGCCATGCAGGGTGCCGCGCTCCTCGGCGGTCAGATCCATGGCGGAGAAGCGGTACACATGGTCGCTGATACGGCCATAGTGGCGGCTGTCGGAGCATTGCACCATCAGGTAGGGGGAGACGAGGCAGCCTTTCCAGGTGCCTGCCACGGCACTGGCGACCTTGTCCCAGGCAGGGCAGTTCGTCTCGCTGATACGGCTCGGGTTCATGCCTTCCAGCTTCGTGATCTCGACGGCGGGGTCGTTGATGGTCTCTTTCAGGTAGGCAAGAGCACTGTCCATCGTGTCCTCAGGGTTCAGGCGCAGGTTGCTGATGAGCGTTGCCTCGGGCGGGATGACGTTGCGGCCCGCACTGCCCTTGGCCTGGGTAAAGGCCACCGTCGTGCGCATCAGGGCGTTCAGCTCGCCGCCGCTCTTACGGCAGATGGAATCCAGCACGCCGCCAAACAGCCAGAGGTTGGCAAAGATCATGCGATAGGTAACGTTGGAGTAACGGCCCAGCGTATCGAACATTTCGGCCACTGGCTTTGTGACGTGCGCCTTGAAGGGGTGGCTCTCGATCTTGGTGCAGGCTTCGCTCAGGGCCACAAGCGGGCTGTGGGGCTTGGGCGCGCTGGCGTGGCCGCCGCCGGACTTGACCTTGTACTCCACGTTCAGCATACCTTTTTCCGCAATGCCGATCAGTCCGCAGGGCTGCTTGACGCCGGGGAACACATCCTCGACGACCGCGCCGCCCTCATCCACAACCAGCGCCGGGGTAATGTGGTTGGCTTCAAACCAATCTACAATGTGTACCGCGCCCAGGCCGTTGACTTCCTCGCCGCCGCTGAATGCAAAGTAGATATCCTGCGCGGGGGTGTAGCCCTCGCCAATCAGTTTGTCAGCAGCAGTCAACACGCCGTTAAAAGTAACTTTCGTGTCCAGCGCACCGCGGCCCCAGAGCACGCCATCTTCCAGCACACCCTCAAACGGCGGCTTCTTCCAGCCTGCCTCGTCAACGTCGACGACGTCATAGTGAGCCATCAATACGGTCGGCTCGGTGTGCTCCTTGCCGGACCAGGTGAACAGCAGGCCACGGTCCTCAAGGCGCTCAAACTTGCAGGTCTTGAAAACGTTGGGGTAGAGCGTCGGCAGGGTATTGATGAGCTTTTCAAACTCGGCATCGTCTTCCAGCGCGTGGTTCGCGTTGGAGACGGTACGGCAGCGGATGAGGGTGCGCAGATTTTCCACGGCCTTGTCACGGTCGATGGTTTCCTCGCCCTCGGGCACAGCGGGGGCAGTGCCCGGCGTAAAGCGGGCCGTGCGCACCAGCACCACGGCGGCCAGCACGACGACAGCCGCCAGAATCAACCATAAAACGATCATTTTGTATTCCTCCTTATGGGCTTAGACAAGGCCCTTTTTGTACAGGATACGCGCCACTACCAGGCTGAAAATGACACCGACCGGCACCATGATACCTACCGTGGACGCATTGAGCGCGGGTACAAAGATGAACAGCACCAGCATGAGGATAACCGGCGCAATGGATAGGCGGACATTTTTAGAGATAAACACGACCGCCAGACCGCCGAACAACGCGGGCAGCAGCTGCGAGAACGCAGGTGCCAAGACAGGGGAGGACAGCAGCGGTGTCAACGGGATGATGAGCACCACGCCCACTAAAATAATCAGCGTCGTCACGATGCTTGACACGGCAATGGCGATGGTAGAAATGACCTCACCTTCCTCACTGTTGGACTTGACGCCCGCCCGCTCCATGGCGTCAAGGGCGCAGGGGAGTTTCAGGTTGGAGATGTTACCGGTGACGAAGGACAGGTAGCTGCCGCCCGCGCCGAGCATCGGCACATAGGTAAAAATTTCCACAACGCCGACGGCCCAGTACATAGGCCCGATGGCGATAAAGCCCTTAATGAACGCGGGCCAGTTAATCTGTGCGTGGAAGATGAGCGACACTGCGATCGGGTATGCCACAATCAGCACCAAAAGCGTCAGGCCCCAAATGCGTCCCCAGCGGTGCACACTGTCGACATAGGTTTCTTTCTGTTCCAGAACTGTCTTTTCCATGAGTACCGCTCCTTTCAGCTCAGCCAGTTTGTCAGCGGGATGGACACTGCCATGCCGCACAGCATACTGATGGGCAGCGCATAGTCCTGTATCCAGCGCTTTTTCGTGCGCATGGCCGCCACGCCGCAAATAACCATCACGACCGCCGACGTCAGCATGACGAGCACCGGGATAAGACCCGAGAAATCGCCGTGGGTCACATTCATCACGTCGCTGAACACATAGCCGAGGAAGGCGCTGATCATACCGAGGAACATGGCATTATTAAAGATATCTGCCCAGCGGTGATCCTTTGCGCCCAGTTTCATCATACCACCCTGGATACGCTTGGTCAGCAGCGGCACCAAGACCAGGCCGATCATGATGCCCACCGTCATAACGGCGGCCACCGTGACATAGTCCGACGCCGTAGGGATGGGGGTATTGGTGTCCAGCCCCAGCTCCGTCAGTGAGGTCCCCGCCGCGACGGTCTCATAGGTCAGGGATCCTACGACCGATAGGCGCAGCCACGGCAGGGCGATACCCAGGCTCTTGCTCAGGGAGATAACGCCCACCAGAATGGCCACTGCTGGTGCTACCGTAAAGACGGCCGCCGCCGAAATGGTCTTGCGTATGGTTTCCTGCGGCAGACCGATTTCCCTTGCGCGGTTGACCGCACGCCACAGAAAGAACGCCGACTGTGCCAGCACGAACGCCACAATGATGCCGACCAGCACAAACAGGATCGGCGCGTTCACGTTGAAGTCCATAACACCACACCTTTTCTTTTGCTTTATAGCTTTAAAGCGTTTTTATAACTTTAACACATTGTTCAAAAAATAGCAAGAGAAAAAGTACATTTTACAGCTACAAATGTTTTTGTTCAGTGGATACTTGCCCCCGCGCCCATTTTGGGCTATAATAGGTAAAGTATAGTTTAGGGAGGCGTCCATGCCCAAAGATAAACTCAAAACCATCTATGTCTGCACCCAATGCGGCGAGACCAGCCCCCGCTGGCTGGGACGCTGCCCCTCCTGCGGGGCGTGGAATACTATGACCGAGGATGTGGTGGCAGAACCCGCCAAGGCATCCGGCGGCAAGGCCGCTGCCGCGCCGCGCGTGACCGGGCAGACAAGCTTGGTGGCACAGAAATTAAAAAACATCAGCACGACCGAGGAAAAAAGCCGCATCGTCACAGGCATCAGCGAGCTGGATCGCGTTCTGGGCGGTGGCATCGTCATCGGCAGTGTGACACTCATCGGCGGCGAGCCGGGCATCGGCAAGTCAACGATTCTTCTGCAGCTCTGCGGCGAGGTCAGCAAGACCCGCAATGTGCTCTATGTCACCGGCGAGGAATCGGTGCGGCAGATCAAACTGCGTGCTGTGCGCCTGAATGTGCCCGAGGATAATATCTCGCTGGTCGCCGAGAGCGACGTGGATGAGATATGCGGCCTGATCGAATCGATGAAGCCCGACTTGGTCGTCATCGACTCCATCCAGACGATGCGCTGCACCGATATTTCGTCGTCGTCCGGCACGGTCAGCCAGGTGAAGGAGAGTTCCGCCCGCTTTTTAAGTGTAGCGAAAACGCTGGAAATCCCCACCTTCATCGTCGGCCATGTCAACAAGGACGGTGCGATTGCAGGCCCCAAGGTCATGGAGCACATCGTTGATACGGTGCTTTACTTTGAGGGGGACAAGACCCTGCCATACCGTGTGCTGCGGGCCGTCAAGAACCGTTACGGCTCCACAAACGAAATCGGTATGTTCGATATGACCGGCCGAGGGCTGGCGCAAATCGAGAATCCCTCCCAGGTCATGCTGGAAGGGCGGCCCTTGGGCATCAGCGGCACCTGCGTGGCCTGCGTGATGGAGGGCACCCGCCCGGTGCTGAGCGAGATACAGGCCCTTGCCACCAAGACGAGTTTTCCCAGCCCGCGGCGCACCGCCAGCGGTTTTGACTATAACCGTATGTACCTGCTGCTAGCCGTGCTGGAAAAGCGCGCCGGGTATGCCTTTTATAACCAAGACGTCTATGTCAACATCATCGGCGGCCTAAAATTGGATGAGACCGCCTGTGACCTGCCGGTCTGCATTGCGCTGGCGTCCAGTCTGCTGGACCTGCCGGTGGGGGAAAAGACCCTTGCTATCGGTGAGGTCGGCCTTGGCGGCGAGGTGCGCAGCGTGACCCACCTGGAAACGCGGCTGCGCGAGGCGCAGCGCGTCGGTTTTGACACAGCCATTGTGCCGAAGCACAACCTGAAAATGATTGACCCTTCGCAATTTCCCGGCTTGAAGCTGGTGGGTGTGTCCTACCTGCGGGAAGCCATCAACGCAATAAAATTAAAGTGAGGAATCGACCCATGCCCGAACAGAATGAACAGAAAAAGCCCCAGGCACCGACTTTCAACCCGAAGGTCAAGGAGACGATTGCGGCCTTCAAAGAGGACAACAGCCCCAAAAATCTGAACAATATTTTAAACGAGCTGGTGCGCTCGCCGCTGCTGGCCCCTGCCGTGTTTGATTTACAGGGCCAGCCTGCGCCCAAGCCCGATGCGGATGGCCGTGTGCAGCTGCCCAAGGATACCAAAATCAGCCTGGTCATGGTCAACAGCCCCGATGGCAAGCACTACTACTTGGCTTTCAGCGATTGGGACGCCGTACACGAGTGGCAGGCCAAGCAGCCCAAGGCTGCGCAGCAGATTATCCTGCTGCGCTTTGACGACTACGCCAACATGATTGCCAAGAACACCGACGCCTCCGGTCTGGTCGTCAACCCCGGCGACAACAGCCTGCGTCTGGAACGCCCGCTCATTGAGTCCGTCAAGAAGCAGAAGGACGAAGTCGCCAAGAAAATTGTGGAAAAAATGGCCGAGCAGAAGGCCCAGCAGGAAGCGCACCGCATCCATCCCGGCGACAAGGTTACGCTGGTGGAGCCCAGCGTGCTGCCTGATGCCATGATTGACCCGGTCTGCGAGGTGCTGGCCGGTGCGCCCGGCGTTGGTTCTGCCTATCTGCAGGTCATGATTGTCAATGGCGAGGCTCGCAGCTACTTACTGGTCCTGGATGGTCCCAAGGACGACAAGCTGTTCGCCGCCGTGGCGCAGGCTGCCCGCCCATACCTGGCCAGCCGTGAGAAGAAGATGGACTTGAACATTACAACGTCTGTTTCTCCGCTGGGCCAGCAGGGTATGCGCGGCAGTGAGCCATTCTACCGCAAAGGCATCGGCCGCGTGATTGAGGAGGACGACGACGAATGAGCGTGAAGCGCCTGCTGGACTGCACGCCCAGTGACCTAGCTGCGTACAGCAAAACCGACCTGCTGGCGGCCATCGCAGGCAGCGAAGGCCGCGTGCTGGCCTGTGAGACCATTGGCCTGACGCCGCCGCTGCTGGTGGACGTGACGAACGCCGAGTATGCGGCTTCTTTGAGTGCGGACATTCTGCTTTTGAATATGTTTGATGTGCAGCACCCGGTCATCAATGCACTGCCCAAAGTACCCGAGGAAGAGACTGTGCGGGAAATCAAGCGCCTGACGGGCCGCGTGGTAGGCATCAATCTGGAACCCTGCGACCCACAAGCCGCAAAAAGCAACGATGGTACGCTGTGGAAGATGAGCAGCGGCCGCCTTGCCACCGCGGAAAACGCCAGCCGTGCTGCCGATATGGGCGTTGATCTTATCGTGCTGACCGGCAACCCTGGCAACGGCGTCAGCAACGAATTGATCGTTGAATCGTTAAAAGATATTTCTGCCGCCGTTGGCGACCGCGTGATGCTGGCCGCCGGCAAGATGCACGCATCCGGCGTAGCAGGGGAAGGCGGGGAACAGATCATGACGCCCGCCGACGCCGAGGCATTTATGGCCGCTGGTGCGGATATCATTCTGCTGCCCGCACCCGGTACCGTGCCCGGCATCACGCAGAATTACGCGCATGATTTGATCAAAGTGGTACACAGCCACGGCAAATTGGCGCTGACCGCCATCGGCACTTCGCAGGAAGGCGCGGACGTCGCCACAATCCGTCAAATTGCGCTGATGTGCAAGATGGTCGGTGCGGATATCCACCACATCGGTGACACCGGCGTGCCTGGTATGGCCTTGCCGCAAAATATCATGGCGTATTCGATTGCCATTCGCGGTGAGCGCCACACTTACCATAAAATGGCGCAATCCATCAATCGATAAAAAATCCCACCCATAGGAAGCATTATTTGCTCCTGCGGGTGGGATTTTTTGCTTATTGAAGGTTGCGATAGTATTCCGACTGGCCGTCATACAGCGTCTTTTCCTGCAATCTGTCAATCATATTCAGCTTGACCTTAATGACCGCGATCGCGGCCTCATTTTTCTCGGCGTTCCAATCCTGCTTCAGCAGCAGCAAACCGCGATAGTAGTCTTCTGTGCGTTTCATGCACTCGCGCAGCAAGTCAATTTCATCCGGCCGCAGGGAAAGATTGATTTTGCCAACAGTATCCGTTTTCGACTCTTGTTTGGGCTCCTGTGGGACTTCTTGCTTTTTCTTATTGAACAGCGCCATTCGTAACCACACTCATTTCTTTCGGATTAGTTTGACAACGAACACGATAATCGCAATCGGAATCACAATTTGAATAACCAGGGCAATCAACACTGACAGCAGTGAGGTCGTCACGATCAGTGTGCCGATAAGCATACCGCTGATGATGCGCCACACCCACGCAAACACCAGCAGAGCAATAATGCCCAGTAGAATTTTTATGATAGTATCCTTGTTCATGAGTTTGCAACTCCTTTTTATTTAATCATAGCAGATTTTCTGTAAATTGCAAGATTGATTTTTGGCTTTTGGAGATTGGCAGTCCATACCATGCGGTTGAGGTTTTATGGCCGGGCACAGCTAACTGGCTCCACAGGGCCCACGGAGGGTTTGTTTTGACCTCCCTGTATTTCGCTAAATTTGCATTTAGCGAAATAGTACGTTATGTCTTTTACAGAACGTATAAGCCTCTCCTTTTGGCTTTTAGGTTGTTTTGTATGAATATTCACACTCATGCAGAACTGCTACGCATTGTAATATGCACGACTGTTTGCATTTCTTATAACTCTGTGAAATTGACGTATTATCCCCAACTGTGCTACAATAAAAAAGTGGAAACGGCATTTCGGCACGTTTCCGCAATCTGAATCTAACTGAGGGCTTGTGTTTTGAGCAGTTATATTGATGTCGTCCACCCGGATCGCCATGCACCGTATCTGGACATCCCCAACGATGTAATTGAATACCTGCACTATCTTGATTTCGTGAAGCTGCGCTCCCCGCGCACTGTCAACGGTTACTATCTCGATCTGCGCGGGTTCTTCCGCTATATGATGCTACAATGGGATCGCGCGGATGATGCCATACCCCCCGAGAAAATCGACCTGACTGGCATATCAACCAGGGACATTGCCGGTATCACCAAAAGGGATATTTTTGGCTACCTGGACTACGCCCGCAACGCGGACAACGGCCCCAAGGCCCGCGCCCGCAAATTGAGCGCCTTAAAGGGCTTCTTCCATTATATGTGTACCCAGGTCAACAAACTGACCGCCAATCCCACGGAAAATATCAGCCTGGGCACACCGCAAAAGGCACTGCCCAAGTACCTGACCGAAAACGAGGCCGTTGAATTGTTAAAAAATATACAAAGCGATTTTTATGAGCGGGATTACTGCATCATAACGTTATTTTTAAACTGTGGTATGCGCCTTGCCGAGCTTGTAACCATCGATTTGAGCGATTTTCGCGATGATACGATCCGCATTGTCGGCAAAGGCAACAAAGAGCGACTGGTCTACCTGAACGATGCCTGCTTATTTTCCTTGCAGCGCTATAAAAAAGCCCGCGCTGCCCTGCCGAATCTCGCCGACAAGGATGCCTTGTTCGTCTCCAAGCGCACCGGCAAGCGGCTTTCGGCGCGCCGGGTCGAGCAGATCGTCGCACGTTGCCTGCAAAGTGCGGGTTTGAGTGGGCGCGGATTTTCGCCCCACAAGCTGCGCCACACCGCCGCCACACTTATGTATCAGGGCGGCGTGGATATGCTGGCTTTAAAGGAAATTCTGGGTCACGAAAACGTCTCCACAACGCAGATTTACACCCACATCAACCGCGACCAGCTACGCCAGGCGGTGGCCTCTTCCCCGCTGGCCGACAAAACGTTTGAAGAACAGCCGTCAGCGCCCGACCTTGGCAGTGACGAAGGCGAGGAAAGTCCCGACGGCACTGAAAACAGCTGACAGCACCAGCGCCGCACCGAACCGCACGGCCAGCCGCCGCAGCGTGCCAGGCGTTTCCCGCGTGGCGCGGCCGCATATAACATTAAACAGTTCCCCTGCCAAGCGTGCCGACCAGCCCGCCAGCCACAGGCAAAAAAACAGCGTTGCCGCGTCGGAACCGATTGTTGCTAATCGGTACTGCACCAGCCCCGTCGCGCCGTTCACCGCTGCCACCGAGGCCGCGCAGTAGCCCAGGAACACGCCGCGCGCCGCAAACAGCAGCGCCAACAAGCCCACGCCCAACACACAGAAGCCGCACAAAAATACTGCGGTCAGCTGTAAAAAGCTCACCGAAAATTCCGTCCCGAAAATTGCTGCGAACGCTGCATTTTCGGGACTTTTTGTGTAATACGCCGCCAGCTGCTGCCCCAGCGCCGAAACACCGCCCCGCCCCAGCCAGATGCCCGGCAGGTAGCCCGCCAGGAACATCGTGCCAAACAGCCACACCGCGCCGCTGTACGCCGTTCCCGCGCACTCTTGGCGCGGTCGTTCTGCCCGCCGGGGCAGCAGCAAGGCCGGGCGGCGCAGTGTCGTCTGTGCCGCCCGCATCAGCGGCTCCCCCGCAAGGCCGCCAGCGCACCGCCCAACAGACCGCCCAGCAGCAGGGCCATTGGCAGCATGGCGTTTGCCCCCTGCCAGTCCAGCTCACCGCTGGCTGCCAATGTCGCCGCCATCAGGCAGACCGTATAAAACACACCACAGCCCAGACCGCAGAGCAGCAGCTTCTGTTTCAGCCTGCCCGCCAGTACCCGGGCCGATACCGCCGCACCGATTGCTGCCGCCATACATGCCATTGGGCGCACCGCCGCCAGCGGCAGACCCGTGTGGGTCAGCAAAAACGCTCCCAGCGCCAGCAGCACCATACACGCCCCCACGCCGCAGCCAAAGGCAAGCAGCACTGCCATCACAGCCGGATTTTTTGCCGCAGCTCTGCCTTGTTTCGGTCTTTGCAGATTTTTTCCACCCATAACAAAACGCCCCCTTGCACAGTCAACACTATGCAAGAGGGCGTTAGTTTTATGTCAGATTACTTCTTGACCGAGGTGGATTTGCTATCCTTGCCGGCATCCAGCTTCTCCACAGAGGAAATTGCAGTGCGGCGGAAACGAATCTTGGTGCGGTCGCTGCCAGTCTCGATGACGATGGTGTCATCCTTATCAGCGATGGCGCAGACGATGCCGACAATGCCGCCAATGGTGGTGACCTTATCGCCGATCTCAATAGAGCTGCGCATGGCGGCGTCCTTCTTGTCCTGGCGCTTCTGCGGCAGGTAGATCAGAATGACCATGAAAACGATAATGAGAATCATCGGCAGGAAGCTGATGAGCATTTCGGCAGTGGTAGCCGTGCCGTTAGCGGCATTCAAAAACTGAATCATAGCAAGTATACTCCTTAAAAATAACGATTTCTTCTATTATATCGAATATGTGCGCATTGTGCAAGCGTTTTGCACGAAAAATCAGATGCGGGTGTCAAGTTTATGCACATAGGTGTCGTGGAACTGCTGGAAGGTGCCGTTGTCCAGCGCCTCACGGATGCGCTCCATCAGGTGGTTGTAAAAATACAGGTTGTGCATAACGGCCAGACGCATTCCCAGCAACTCGTCCGCTTTCTGCAGATGGCGGATGTACGCGCGGGAGAAGTTGCGGCAAACCGGGCAATCGCAGTGCGGGTCAATGGGCGACTCGTCGCGCTCGTATTTCAGGTTCTTGATGTTGATGATGCCGTCCCAGGTGAACAGGTGGCCGTGGCGAGCGTTACGGCTGGGCATAACGCAGTCGAACAGGTCAACACCGCGGTAGACGCCCTCGATGATGTTGCCCGGGGTGCCGACGCCCATCAGGTAGCGAATCTTGTTTTTCGGCGCAAACGGTTCAACAGCAGAGATAACATCGTACATGACCTCGGCAGGCTCACCCACCGCCAGACCTCCGATGGCGTAGCCATCCAGATCATACTCAGCAATCTGCTTCATATGCTCGACGCGCAGATCCTCAAACGTGCAGCCCTGGTTGATGCCGAACAGCAGTTGATCCGGGTTAACGGCCTTTTCCTCGTGCTTGAGGCGGTTCATTTCGTCCTTGCAGCGCAGCAGCCAGCGTGCCGTGCGGGCACAGCTGTTCTTGGCGTACTCGTAGGTGGCTGGGTTCTCAACGCATTCGTCAAAGGCCATGGCGATGGTGGAGCCGAGGTTCGCCTGAATCTGCATGCTCTGCTCCGGCCCCATGAAAATGCGGTGGCCGTCGAGGTGGGAGTTGAAGGTGACGCCCTCCTCGGTGATATGACGCAGCTTGGCCAAGCTGAACACCTGGAACCCGCCGCTGTCAGTCAGAATAGGGCCGTCCCACTTGGTAAACTTGTGCAGGCCTCCCATCTCGGCCACGAGCTTGTCACCCGGGCGCAGGTGCAGATGATAGGTATTGCACAGCATGACCTGTGCGCGGATATCCTTGAGATCCAGCGCCGACAGGCCGCCCTTGATGGCGGCGGCTGTGGCGACGTTCTGGAACGCCGGGGTCTGTACCGTACCGTGGACCGTGGTAAACTCACCGCGGCGGGCGGCACCTTCCTGTTTGATAAGGCGGTAAGGCATAGATACTATCTCCATTTTATATATTGTCCGAAAAAAGCGGCGCAGAGGGCTTTTCCCCGCACCGCCTAATAAAATATTATAGGAGAAAAGCGGCAGTTCGTCAACCATTTTGCACAGAATATTGCTGTATGAATATTGCTGTATACTGAATTATAATTGCGTTCAACAATTTGCTATGATATGATTGGTATAAATCATTTTTATTGTTTTCTAAAGGATGTGTCTGTAATGAGCGAAAGTACTATTTGCAATTTCGGAAATATTCAAGAGCGTGATATGGACATGATGTTCTTGGAATGTCTTTTGACCGATGATGGCTTTTTGCGACTATTTTTGAGAAAAGCAGAAATAACGGGTATCTCAGTTGAAGTTCTGAATGTTGCACTTTCCGAAACAGACCCGGAGTACGGAGAATCAGACATTACGGCGCTTCTTTCGGTTGACGGCAAAAAGCATGCGCTCTTAATCGAGGATAAAATCAATGCACCAGCGATGCCGGAGCAGTGTGACCGCTATAGCAAACGCGCCAAAAAAGCGATGGACAAGGGTGAATACGAGAAATTTCATGTGTTCATTGTTTGCCCGAAAGCTTATTATAAGGCAAATGAAGAAGCGAAGAAATACGCGAATTTCATCACATACGAAGATTGCATAGAATACTTTTCAAAGAAAACGGACACCTTGAGCAAAATCCGATGCGCACAACTTAACCAAGCAAAAGCAAAAGGTCCTGGCAGTACTTGGGAGAAAAACGAAAAAGCAATGGCCTTTTTCGAGAAGTACAGAACATACATGGCAACACACGGATACGACCTTGACCTTCGCAACAAGAAGGACTCAAACGGATGGTGGCCGCATTACGGAACATCATTCGGCAACGCTTATATCTATCACAAGGTTTCGGACGGAGTGGTTGACCTTACATTTCCAAACGGAGCAAACGATGTATCAACGCTGAAGCTGGCAGCAATATGGCTTAATGCGCACGGTGTGCCAAACATTCAAGCACTTCAAACAGGAAAGGCGGCAGCGCTGAGAATTAAAGTTCCGGTGCTTGACCAACACAAACCGTTTGAGGAGGCAGACATGGACGATGTGGAAGCATGCTTTAAAGCAGTGCAGGAACTTTCAAACCTCGCAACAGCAGTGGGCCAGATAAGCGGCTTTGTGAAAACAAAATAAAAAATGCCCCCTGACCAGAGAGCGGATTGCTCAGAGGTCAGGGGGCGTTGCATTAAATATCAGCCTTTGATGATGTTGTCATCTTCATCGTGGGTTTTATGCAAGACGCTTAATCCGATGGTGTTGCAGCGCTTCTTCAAGAGCATCATCGACAAGGTATGCTGGATTCGATTCCGCAATGGCATCACGCATAAATTCATGTACTAATGTTGCATCAAAAATCGGGCAGAATTTTATATTCTGTCCGATTTTCGTTTTATCCATCGGGTTATTTCCTTTAAGTTCGGTTTTTTTGACTAGTAAGGATGCGATTTACCCCCCTCTAAAACGCCGAAAAAGGCCCCAAAATCCGAAGATTTCAGGGCTTAAAGAGGCTGATTTTATGCGGTTTTGCGGGTTATTTGAACAGCTTATGCGAATGTGTTGAATCCTTACTTAATAAACATCGCATCACCAAAGCTAAAGAAGCGATACTTTTGCTCGACAGCGACCTTATACGCTGCCATAGTCTTATCATACCCATAGAACGCGGCGATCAGCATAATGAGCGTGCTCTCCGGCAGGTGAAAGTTCGTAATCATGCCATCGATGGCGTGCAGCTCGATACCGGGATAAATAAAAATGCTCGTGTTGCCGCTGCAGGGTACGATCTTGCCGTAGCGGTCCCAGACGGACTCCAGCGTGCGGCAGCTCGTGGTACCCACCGCAATAACACGATGCCCGGCAGCGCGGGTGTCGTTGATGAGCTTTGCTGTCTCCTCGCTGACTGAGTACCACTCGCTGTGCATCTGGTGGTCCTCGATGGATTCTTCGTTCACTGGGCGGAAGGTGCCAAGACCGACGTGCAGCGTGACCTCGGCGATGTTGACACCGCGGGAGCGGATGGTGTCCATCAGCTGCGGGGTAAAGTGCAGGCCCGCCGTAGGCGCAGCAGCGCTGCCCAGTTCCTTCGCATAGACGGTCTGGTACTGGCTCTGATCCTCGAGTTGCTTCGTGATGTAAGGCGGCAGCGGCATCTTGCCAAACTCGTCCAGTTTCTCGTACAGCGTCTCGGTATCGTAGGTGAACGTCACGTATTTGTTGCCGTCGGGCATCGTCTCGTCCACCACAGCGGTCAGGCTGCCGTCGCCGAATTCCACCTTTGTGCCGGGCTGCATCCGCTTGCCGGGGCGGGCCAGACACTCCCATGTATCGCCCTTGACCTGACGCAGCAGCAGCAGCTCACAAACCGCACCCGTGGGAACCTTGGTGCCCATCAGGCGGGCAGGCAGCACCTTGGAGTTGTTGACGACCAGCAGGTCACCCTTTTCCAGATAGTGCGGCAGTTCGTGAAAGACCGAGTGCAAAATTTTGTCATTTTTGCGGTCCAGCACCATCAAGCGGGCAGCATCGCGGGGATTGGCGGGTTCCTGGGCGATGAGTTCTTTCGGCAGGTCATACCAGAAATCTTTTTTCAGCATATTTTCTCATCCTTTTTCACTTTAAAGCGCTATTGTCTTGACATTCCTATGCAGGAATATTATAATGAATCCAAACACAGAGGCGCGAAGCACATCAGTACCGTTTTCTTTATCCCCTTGCCAAGGGCGGAAACCGGGAAAGGGTCCTTCGCCGAAGGTGATGCGCGGCACGCATCCGCCTGGGTCCGCAGCCAAACAGGTGCGGGACTGTCACACTGTAAATCAGTGTGTTGCGCTGTGTTATATGCAATATGATATTATATTGCATTTTGTGCCGGTTTTCAAGCCGGTTTTTTTATTATCTGTGCAAATTTTTACGGGAACACGCATAGATATAAGGAAGGGTATCGTGAAAGGAAGGTCTTAGTCAGGATGAAACAGTACAATGTTGGTGTTATCGGTGCAACCGGTATGGTCGGCCAGCGCTTTATCACGCTGCTGGAAAATCACCCCTGGTTTAATTTGGTTGCCCTCGCGGCCAGTGCACGCAGCGCAGGGAAAACCTATGGGGAAGCCGTCGGCAGCCGCTGGCTGATGCAGACTCCCATGCCCGAGAGCGTTAAAAAGATGGTCGTGCTGGACGCCGCCAACGTGGAAGAAGTCGCCTCCAAGGTCGATTTCGTGTTCTGCGCCGTCAACATGAAGAAGGACGAGATCAAGGCGCTGGAAGAAGCCTACGCCAAGGCCGAGTGCCCTGTCGTGTCCAACAACAGCGCCCACCGTTTCACCCCTGATGTGCCGATGGTCGTGCCTGAGATTAATGCTGATCACATCGAGATCATCCCTGCCCAGCGCAAGCGCCTGGGCACCAAGCGCGGCTTTGTGGCTGTCAAGTCGAATTGCAGCCTGCAGAGCTATGTGCCTGCCCTGCATCCGCTGCGCAAGTACGGCATCACCGACGTGCTGGTCTGCACCTACCAGGCCATTTCCGGCGCTGGCAAGACGTTTGATACCTTTCCTGACATCCTCGACAACGTCATCCCCTACATCGGCGGCGAAGAGGAGAAGAGCGAACAGGAGCCGCTGAAGCTGTGGGGCCGCATCGAGAACGATAAGATCGTTCCTGCCACTGCGCCCCGTTTTACGGCCCAGTGCCTGCGTGTGCCGGT
>OLOS01001912.1_pt1 | contig 15518 bp, 16 predicted proteins | sample 1672631 | NCBI WGS metagenome assembly OLOS01 (sample SAMEA3136707, study PRJEB25190) | human gut metagenome | biome: human gut; feature: human-associated habitat; material: faeces | place: Austria | collected 2013 | reverse complement strand
TTTTTTTGATAAATCAGTTCTTGATATATCTTTATTTAATTGCGTTGGATTTTCCGACGTCGGATTATCCGTCATCGGATTTTCCAACATCGGGTTATCCGTTGTTGGATTTTCCAATATCGGGTTTTCCAACTGCGGCTGCTCGTAGATGGTGTACTCGATTGCCGCCATTTTCCCTTTTTCGTCGCGCCCCTGCCGCCGGATGATATATCCGGCTTTTTCAAGCTCCCATACGGCGGTACGGATCGCGTCAATACTTTCCCGGTTGATGCGAGACAGCCCCGCAAGGGTATAGTCCCAGTTGTCCGGCAGGGACAGCATTTGCGAAAGCAGCCCCTTTGCTTTCAAGGTCAAGTCCCTGTTGCGTAGGTGGTGGTTGCTCATTACGGTATAGCCGCGGTTTCGTTCCACACGGAAAACTGCCATTGTTCATCACTCCTTTGCTGTGGTTTTGTTACGCAGTAGAAGCACGTTTCTAAGGGAAAAGGTATAAACACCTTACCCCGTCAAAACTGCGTCCGCAAAGCCGCTTGATACAAGGCTTTTTTCGGCTCTACTGCGTAACATGAGGGCATAAAAATAGCGGCGTTCCTGTTTTTCCCGGTGGGGAGTGAGAAACGCCGCCTGTGCGCGTATTCTATTGTGCTTCCGCGATATAGTCTTTGATGATTTCGCCAAAATCAGCCGTAAAGGAAAAGATGAAGTATTCCAATACGTCGGGGGCGGCGTCCATCGGCTCGACTTCCTCGGAAAACGGTAAGCCTATAAGCCCATACAGCATTTTGATGATTTTGAACAGCTTGCCCCGGTCTGCGGGGGTGTTCATGGAAACGAGAACATCGGTAAGGCGGTTGATGGTTTCCATATCGCCGCCTGTCGTCACCCAGACCATTTCTGCGAACGGCTGCGTGATTGCTCCGGCGACAAGGCTGATTTTGTCCTTGCTGATTTCGCCGGACGGGGTTATAATACCTTTGTCAAGTAGAGTGTTTTTCATCGGATTCTCCTTTTCTTCAATGGTGCCCGTGGTGCCCTCTTTTTTTTACAAAATAGTGCCCTGTAAGGTGCCCGGTTTAACACATGATTTGTAGAACGCAGAGGAACAGGGGCACCCTATGTTTTAGTAATTTTTGCTTATACTATGCGGGATTTCAGCCTGTTTAGAAAATCAAAAATCATAGCGTATATTTTTTTCACTTGACTTTTGTTCTCTTTTGATTGATATTAGAGAGGTCATATTTGTTATGACCTTGCAATGGTGCCCAAATGGTGCCCGGACGTGAAAAACAAGGTTGTAAAAAGAAAAAAACGCCACAAACACAAGATACAAGAAAAGCCTTTGTTTACAAGGCTTTTCGCAGATAACCTATAAGAAGATATGTGGAAATACAGGGCGGTTTTGGCTGTTTCACGACCCTCGAAATCAGTTTGTGGGCAACCACACGTGGGTTCGAATCCCACCCGCTGCGCCAGCGACGGAGCAGGGCTTGCCCTGCTCCGTCGCCTTTTTACACCCAAAAAAGGATGCCCTCCCGGACGGCGTCCCTTTTCGCATCTTCAAACGCGAGGCACCCCCGGCGTATGCCGGGGGTGCCGTCCTTATTTCTCTTCCCGTTCCTTACAGGAGGGAGTAATTCACGATCAGACCTGCGAACACGATGGACACCATGCTCAGCAGCTTGATGAGGATGTTGATGGCGGGGCCGGAGGTGTCCTTGAAGGGATCGCCCACGGTGTCGCCCACGACGCCGGCCTTGTGGCACTCGCTGCCCTTGCCGCCGAAGTTGCCCGCCTCGATGTACTTCTTGGCGTTGTCCCATGCGCCGCCGGAGTTAGCCATGTAGATCGCCATGAGGAAGCCGGTAACGGTGGCACCGGCCAGCAGACCGACCACACCCTTGAAGCCCAGCACCATACCCACGACGATAGGCGTGACCACGGCGATCACGGTGGGCAGCACCATTTCCTTCAGACTGGCCTTGGTGCACAGATCCACGCAGCGCGCGTAGTCGGGATCCGCCTTGCCCTCCATCAGACCGGTGATCTCCTTGAACTGGCGGCGTACCTCCAGCACGACGCTCTGCGCGGCGCGGCCCACGGAGTTCATGGTCAGCGCGGCGAACACGAAGGGCAGGCATGCGCCGATGAACAGACCCACCAGCACCACGGGGTTCATCAGGGAGAAATCCTCGAAGGTAACGTCCGCGCCCACTTCCTTGACCTTCTCGATGTAGGAGGCCATGAGAGCCAGAGCGGTCAGAGCGGCAGAGCCGATAGCGAAGCCCTTGCCGGTGGCAGCGGTGGTGTTGCCCAGAGAGTCCAGCGCGTCTGTGCGCTTGCGGACCTCCGGCTCCAGACCGGCCATCTCGGCGATACCGCCGGCGTTGTCCGCCACGGGGCCGTAGGCGTCAGTTGCCAGCGTGATACCCAGCGTGGACAGCATACCCACGGCAGCCAGAGCGATACCGTACAGACCCATACCGGCACTGGCTGCACCGCCGGACAGGAAGAACGCCAGCAGGATGCAGACCGCCACGATGATGATGGGCACTGCGGTGGACAGCATACCCAGACCCAGACCGCCGATGATGATGGTGGCGGCACCGGTCTGGCTCTTGCTGCTCAGCTCCTGGGTGGGCTTAAAGGTGTCGGAGGTGTAATATTCGGTGGCCTTACCGATGAGCACGCCGGCCACCAGACCGGACAGGATCGCCACGTACAGACCCCAGTGCTCGATACCCAGCAGCTTCCAGACGAGGAAGAAGGAGATGATGGCGATAAGCACGGCGGCGAGGTTGGTGCCGCGGGACAGAGCCTTCAGCAGCGTGCGCTGGTCGGCGTCCTCCTTGGTCTTGACGAAGAAGGAGCCGATGATGGAGCAGATAATGCCCACCGCCGCCATGACCATGGGGATCGCCATGGCCTTGAACGCCTGATCGGAGAAGGCGGCAACGCCCAGAGCGGAGGCGGAGATGATGGAGCCCACATAGGACTCGTACAGGTCGGCACCCATACCGGCCACGTCGCCCACGTTGTCGCCCACGTTGTCGGCGATAACGGCGGGGTTGCGGGGGTCATCCTCGGGGATACCGGCTTCCACCTTACCCACCAGGTCGGCACCCACGTCGGCGGCCTTGGTGAAGATACCACCGCCCACACGGGCGAACAGAGCCATGGAGCTGGCACCCATGCCGAAGGTCAGCATGGCACTGGTGATGTCCGCCGCCTCCAGATGGAACACGAAGCGCAGCAGCATGAACCAGACGGAGATGTCCAGCAGACCGAGACCCACCACGGTGAAGCCCATGACGGAGCCGGCGGAGAACGCCACCCGCAGACCCTTGTTCAGTCCCTCGCGGCAGGCATTGGCGGTGCGGCAGTTGGACTTGGTGGCGATCCGCATCCCCACGAAGCCGCTGAGACCGGAGAAGAAGCCGCCGGTCAGGAAGGCGAAGGGCACGAACCAGGTCAGCAGATGGCAGGCAGCCATGATGCACAGCACCACGATCATGCAGGCGAAGAAGATACCGACGACGGTGTACTGCCGCCGCAGGTAGGCGTTTGCTCCCTCACGGATGGAGCGGGAGATCTTGCTCATCAGAGGGGTGCCCTCCTCAAAGCGCAGCACCTTTTTGCCTGTGAACAGGGCAAACAAAAGTGCGATGACGGACCCGATAAAGGTCGCCAAAACGAGATACTTTTCCATGTGCATTTGTGAATTCCTCTTTCCCCCCGGCGTTCCGCGCCGGGAATTTGCTATTTGTTCCGCAGAACATTATAAAAAAGGAAAATCCATCCGTCAAATTTTCAAACTTTTTTTTGGACGTGCTGAAAATATGTCGGGAACTGTCCGTCAAAATCACCACAACTTTTTATGCAGGAACGAATAGATTTTCTGTCATTTTTCGGCGGTTTTTCTCCGGGTCAAAAGGTCGTACCATACGTTCTGTATGTATTTTTTCTCGCCGTAATTGTGGATTTTCAAGCAAATAAATTTTTTTTGCAGCACTTTTCGACGTGAAAATGAAAAAATATCCGCGAAAAACGCGGAAAATCTTTTTTTGCACTTTTCCGCGGCAGTCTCCGCCGCTCCTGAACCGTGCCGACGGGAACATTTGCTGTTTTGCACAAATGGTTTTCGCAACAAGTTTCGCGGCAGGACGCGCCCACCGCGCAGAAGTTTTACGGGGAAATTTCGCCGTTGTTGCACGTTTCCGGGCAACAAAACCGCAAAAAACACCTGCGGGCAGAGTGCGGCATACGATGGTATGGAGCACCGGGAAAAAATAAGGGAGGATACAAAGGATGAAAAACGAAAATTCTGTGATCGCTATTCTGGCGGCGGCAGGGGGCGCACTGTGCAGCTATGGGGCAAAGCTGGTGGTGCCGCTGGCGGTGCTGCTGCTGGTGATGGTGGCGGACTACGTGAGCGGCATGGCGAAGGCGTGGAGCACCGGGACGCTGTGCTCCAGGATCGGGCTGCGCGGTATTCTGAAAAAGCTGGGCTATCTGGCACTGGTGGGCGTGGCAGGCGTGGTGGACTGGCTGGTGCGCTACGGTCTGGCGCAGACCGGCGTGGAGGTGACGTTCCAGTTTTTGGTGGCGGCAATGGTGCTCGTGTGGCTCATTATCAACGAGCTGCTCTCCATTCTGGAGAACGTGGCGGCCATCGGAGGGCCGGTGCCTGCGTTCCTGCAAAAGCTGCTGGGCAGACTGAAAAACGCGGTGGAGAAGAAGGCGGAGGACGAAAATGCAGATCATTGAAATGACCTATCCATGGGCGGGAACGCTGGCAAAGCGCGGCGTTACGCGGCGTATTATCCTGCACCACGCGGCGGCGGTGACGTGTACGCCGCAGCAGGTGCACCGCTGGCATCTGGCGAACGGATGGGTGGGGATCGGGTATCATTTCTTCGTGCGGAAGGACGGAAAAGTGTACCGGGGCAGACCGGAGGACGCGGTGGGGGCGCACGCAGGGAACAACAATTTTGACAGCATCGGCGTGTGCTTCGAGGGCAGCTTCGACAAGGAGGAAATGCCGGAGGTACAGAAGAACGCGGGGCGGGAGCTGGTGGCCTACCTGAAGGGAAAGTACGGCATTACCAAGGTGCAGAAGCACAGCGACATGAACGCCACGGGGTGCCCCGGCGGGCACTTCCCCTTCGGCGAGATCGCAGGGGAGGAGGGCGCAAAGCCTTCTGCCCCAACGGTTTCCATGGACAACACAGGGGTGACGCTGCCTCTGCTGGGGCGGGGGAGCCGGGGGCAGACGGTGCGGCTTTTGCAGGCGGCACTGGCGGGGCTCGGCTACGGCGCGCTGGCGGCGGACGGTATCTTCGGAGACAACACGGCGGGCGCGGTGAAGCGGTTCCAGGCGGCGGAGGCACTGGCGGCGGACGGCATTGTGGGTCGCGATACGTGGCACAAGCTGCTGGGAATTTAGCGAAAAATAATGCTGACATCCAGGTGACGTCACCCCGGGGTAAGCTTGTACAAGGGGTTGATGTTCAACTTGAACGCACGGTGTTGAACGACAGGTCGGAGAAGAAAAAGGAAAAATCAGCTAAGGGTGGGGCAGGGTGCCGAAAAAACGGCTCTCTGCCCCGCCATTTTTTTGCAAATTTTTAAGGGACGTTAAAAAATTGCCCCGGTTTTCTTGCTTTTGGCAAAAAATATGGTATACTGTTATTGCTCATAATGTGCCGTTATGCGCCGTATGAACTGCGCCGCCTGCGGGCAAGCTATACACGGCGCAGCTGACGTTATGGAACAGCCGGCACATCAGGAGCACCGAAGACTTGAAAAGAGGGATTTTGCCTTGAATAAATACATGATACGCGGCGGACGTGAGCTTTTCGGAGAGGTGACGGTCAGCGGCGCGAAAAATGCCGCCGTTGCCATCATTCCCGCCGCGCTGCTGGTGGACGGCGTATGCCGCATTGAGAACATTCCCCAGATCAGCGACGTGACGCTGTTCTTCTCCATTCTGGAGGAGCTGGGAGCGAGGGTGCGGGTGCTGAACCGGCACGCCATCGAGATCGACTGCCACGCCATCCACTCCACCCGTCCGTCCTATGATCTGGCACGGCGCATCCGCGCCAGCTACTATCTGCTGGGCGCGCTGCTGGGGCGGTTCGGGCAGGCCACCGTCGCCATGCCGGGAGGCTGCAACTTCGGCGTGCGCCCCATCGACCAGCACATCAAGGGCTTTACCACCATAGGCGCGGAGGTGACGGTGGAGGGAGGCTTCATCCACACCGCCGCCAAGAACGGACGGCTGGTGGGCGCGCCGGTATATCTGGACGTGGTGAGCGTGGGCGCGACCATGAACATTATGATGGCCGCTGTGCTGGCGCAGGGCGTGACCACCATCGAGAACGCCGCCAAGGAGCCGCATATCGTGGATCTGGCGAACTTCCTGAACTCCATGGGTGCGGACATCAAGGGCGCGGGCACCGACTCCATTAAGATCCGCGGCGTGGAGCGGCTCACCGGCGGCAGCTACTGCATTATTCCCGATCAGATCGAGGCGGGCACCTATATGGCGGCGGTCGCCGCCACCGGCGGACAGCTGCTGCTGAAGAACGTCATTCCCAAGCACATGGAGTGCATCAGCGCGAAGCTGATGGAGATGGGCGTTTCCGTGACGGAGGAGGACGACACGCTGCTGGTGCGCCGGAGCGGCCCGCTGGTGAAAACCAACGTCAAGACGCTGCCCTATCCCGGTTTCCCCACGGATATGCAGCCCCAGATTACAGCGGTGCTGGCACTGGCGGAGGGGACAAGCCTTGTGACCGAGGGCGTATACGGCGCGAATCGGTTCAAGTATGTGGACGAGCTGAAGCGGCTGGGCGCGCACATCCAGGTGGACGGCAAGGTCGCCGTGGTGGAGGGCGTGAAGCAGCTGGTGGGTGCGCCCATCCAAGCCTGCGACCTGCGCGCCGGTGCGGCGTTGGTCATCGCCGGTCTGGCTGCCCACGGCACCACGGAGCTGAGCCACATCCAGTATATCGAGAGAGGCTATGAGGATCTGGTGGGTAAGCTGCGGGCTGTGGGTGCGGACATCTCCATTGTGGACGTGCCCGACGAGAGCGACGCAGAGACACACGCAGGATAAAGCGGTTACGGAAATACGTCCGCTGCGAGAGGCCGCGGCACACGCGGCGACCCCTCGCGGCGGACGTTTTTTTCACGGAAAGGATACATAGATTGTTGACGGTACATATATTAGCCAGCGGCTCCGAGGGAAACTGCCTGCTGGTCAGCGGAGGCGGCGTACACCTGCTGGTGGACGCGGGGATCTCCGCAAGGCGCATTACGGCGGGGCTGCGGGAGCTGGAGCTGTCGCCCTGCGATGTGGACGGGGTACTGCTGACCCATGAGCACAGCGACCACACGGCGGGGCTTGGCACGCTGACGAAGCACCACCGCCTGCCCCTGTACGCCAGCGGCGGCACCGCCGAGGCGGTGGGGCGCCGGATACCCGGTGCGTCGGAGGTGCTGCGGGTCATCCCGCGGCAGGGGGTGTTCTCCATCGGCGAAATGCTGGTGACATCGTTCCCCACCAGCCACGACGCGTCGGAGAGCGTGGACTATCGCTTCGACTGCGGCGACGAATCGGTGGGCGTGCTGACGGACACGGGGTACGTGACGGAGGAGGCGGAGGCGGCTCTGCGAGGCGTGGGGCTGCTGGTGCTGGAGAGCAACCACGACGAGGAGTGGCTGCTGTCGGGCCCGTACCCGTACTATCTGAAGCAGCGGATACTGGGGCGGCGCGGCCATCTGTCCAACGACGCGGCGGCCTGCTTTGCCCGGTGGATGGCGGAGGAGGGCACGAGACAGTTCGTGCTGGCACATCTGAGCAAGGAGAACAACACGCCGGAGAAGGCGCGGCAGACGGTGTCCTACGCGCTGGACGGACTGGACGCGGCGGTGACGGTCGCCCCGCGAGGGGAGGTCAGCGGCCCGTATACAGCGGAGGTGCGTGTATGCAGAGAGTAACGGTGCTGTGCGTGGGCAAGCTAAAGGAGAGGTTCTACACCGACGCGGCGGCGGAGTACGTGAAGCGGTTGCAGCGGTACTGTAAGCTGGACGTGGTGGAGCTGCCGGAGTGCCGGCTGCCGGAGGAGCCGTCGCCCGCCGAGATCCAGAGGGCGTTGCAGACGGAGGGGAGTGCCATACGGGAGAGGCTGCCCAAGGGCGGCGCGGTGGTGGCACTGTGCATCGAGGGGAAGCCCTGCTCCAGCGAGGAGCTGAGCCGGCGACTGGCGGACTTCGGCGTGCAGGGAAAGACCCAGATCACCTTTTTGATCGGCGGCAGCGTGGGGCTGGACGAGGACGTGAAGAAGCTGGCGGACTGGCGGCTGTCCATGTCGCCCATGACGTTCCCGCACCACATGGCGCGGATCATGCTGCTGGAGCAGATCTACCGGGCGTATCAGATCGCCGCCGGGACAAAATACCATAAATAGGAGGCAGACTATGGAGAATTGGAGCTTCACCGGAAAGCCGGACATTCCGGCATGGCCGAGGGACGAGAGGGGACAGGAGGAGAAGGCGGTGCTGCTGACGCAGACCTTCGACTCGCCCGCCCATACGGATATGATCATCTCGCTGCTGGCGGCTTACGGCATACCCTGCTTCAAATACTACGATCTGGACGGCGGCGTGGGGAAGGTCATCAACGGCTTTTCCGGGTACGGCGCAAGCCTGTATGTGCCGCTTTCGCGGCTGGAGGAGGCAAAGGAGCTGATGGAGTCCGAGCCGGTGACGGACGAGGAGACAGAGGAACACGCCTGAAAGGAGATTTGTATATGCTGGAGTATCGGAAGGAGTATGAGCGTTGGCTGCACAGCAGCGCGCTGAACGAGGACGAGCGGGCGGAGCTGGAGAGCATCGCCGGGGACGAGAAGGAGATCGAGAGCCGGTTCTACGGGCCGCTGGAATTCGGCACCGCAGGGCTGCGGGGCACCATGAAGGTGGGACTGCACCAGATGAACGTACACGTCATCCGGTGGGCGACGCAGGGCTTCGCCGAGGTCATCGCCGCCGAGGGGGAGGATGCCAAGGAGAGGGGCGTCGCCATCTGCATGGACTGCCGTGTGAACAGCACGGTCTTTGCCCGCGCCGCCGCGGAGGTGTGCGCCGCCAACGGGATCCGGGTGCGGATCTTCGAGTCGCTGCGTCCCACGCCGGAGCTGAGCTTCGCCGTGCGGTACTACGGGTGCCAGGCGGGCATCAATGTGACCGCCAGCCACAATCCCAAGGAGTACAACGGGTATAAGATCTACTGGGCGGATGGCGCGCAGCTGCCGCCCCAGCACGCGGCGGCTATCGCGGCGCGTCTGGAGAAGATCGATATTTTCACCGGCGTGAAGCGCGTGGACTTCGACGAGGCGATGAAGCGCGGGATGATCTCCCTGCTGGGCGAGGAGACGGACAAGATGTTCATGGCCAACGTGATGGCGATGGTCAACGACCGCACCTCCGTGGCGCAGGTGGCGGACACGTTTAAGGTGGTGTTCACGCCGTTCCACGGGTGCGGCTGGAAGCTGGTGCCGGAGGCTCTGCGGGGGCTGGGCGTGAAGAAGCTGTACTGCGTGGAGCAGCAGATGGTGCTGGACGGCACGTTCCCCACGGTGGAGTCCCCCAATCCGGAGAATCCGGAGGGGTTCTATCTCGCCATCGAGCTGGCGGACAAGGTGGGCGCGGACTTTATCCTCGGCACCGACCCGGACAGTGACCGGGTGGGGATCATGGTGCGGGGCGCGGACGGGAAGTTCTTCCCGGTCACGGGGAACCAGACCGGCGTGCTGCTGCTGGACTATCTGATCGGTGCCATGCGCCGCTCCGGAAAGATGCCGGAGAAGCCGTATTTCCTCAAGACCATCGTGACCACGGAGATGGCGCGGAGAGTGGCGGAGAGCAACGGCGTGGCGTGCTGCGATACGTTCACCGGCTTCAAGTTCATGGCGGAGAAGAAAAACGAGCTGGAGAGCAGCGGCGAGGGGCACGTGATCATGTCCTACGAGGAGAGCTACGGCTATATGCTGGGTGACTACGTGCGGGACAAGGACGCCGTGACCGCATCGCTGCTGCTGACGGAGATGACCGCATGGTACGCCGCGCAGGGAATGACGCTGTGCGACGCGCTGCAGGCGTTGTACGAGAAGTACGGCTGGTACGGCGAAAAGACGCACAATCTCGTGATGCCGGGGCTGGACGGTCTGGAGAAGATGGCCGCGCTGATGCAGTCGCTGCGGAGTGCGCCTCCGGCGGAGATCGCCGGGGTGGCTGTCGCCGTGCGGAAGGACTATCAGGACGGCAGCAGCGTGGACTGCAGAACCGGGAAGGCGGGCAAAATGGAGCTGGCGGGCAGCAACGTGCTGCGCTTCGAGCTGGCGGACGGCACCGCCATCCTGGTGCGTCCCTCCGGCACCGAGCCGAAGATCAAGGTGTATATCCTGACCAGAGGCAAGGACGCGGCGGAGCGGGACGCCAACATCGAGAAGTATTCCGCGTGGGTCAGGACGCTGACGGAGTGAAAAGGGAAATACGCAAAAAAGAAGCACCCCCGGGTGCTTCTTTTTTTGCATAGAGCGGCAAATATCGTTCAGAGCGGCTTCGTTATCTTTTCCTCAAAGTTTCGACCTCGCAGGAGGACACTGAGATTTTATCAAGCGATGGGTAGTAGAAGACAGACCCGTTGAACTTTCCGGAATAACGGTCTCCATATTCATCCGTAACTGTGACCTTTCCCCACATCTGATATTCGTATTCGTCGACCCTTTTTACGGTCGTCGTGGTGACATCGGTTTGCAGAAATCCATATCGATTCCACACCGTACTCAGAACCTCTCCCTCCATCTTCTCGACCAACATATCTTCTAAGTTAGGCTCCTTCGCCGCACCTTCTCCCCCGCAGGCACAGAGTGCCGCGCACAGAACAGCCAATACGCCAATCGCAAGCAGTATCTTCTTTACACTCATTTGTTACCCTCCCTCATTTTTCTATCTCTCTTTTTCTCACAAAGCTTGCACATTCCCACGGCGCGACCATCGTAAGCCAACGCCTCAGCTTCACTGCAGAAGCTCAAATATCCACCATACCCACCTGCGGTAATGTGGCAATAGCCTTCAATGTGCAGTGTCCTGGTGCGCGGATTATAGATATACTTGACCGCCATTTACTCACCAACCCTTCTGTCGCCGTTTTCTGCCAAACTCCTCATTTCCATCTCGCCTTGCCGCAAGTGTTAAATCTATTATATAGTAATTCATCAACAAATACAATATATTAAACATACAATATTTGTTGATGTAATTTGTACAAAGTATCACCGATACTATATACTGAGGTGATGGTGTATGTATATGCGTATTAGGAAAGCCCGTGAAGAGGCCGGTTATACGCGGGAGAAGTTCGCCGAGTTGCTGGATGTCAGTGTTTCATATATGGCGGAGGTGGAACGGGGACGCACCGGCATCTCCGTGAAAATGCTGATAAAAATCTGCCGTTTATTGGGACTGTCAGCGGACTATGTGTTGTTTGGCGGAGATTGTTCCAAGAGTTATCTCCGAACTGAACGCATCAACCATATTGATGAACGGTATCTGCCGCTACTGGATAGCGTTATTGGGGAGCTACTAATCCTAAATGACAAGTAACGCAAAAAAGAAGCACCCGTAGGGAGCTTCTTTTTTGCGTAGATCGGGGGGGGTCAAAGGAAGAGGCAATCGTATTTGACGTGGAGGGTGAGGCTCTCATTCAGATTGTTTTGGATGGTACACAGAGTTGCGGCAAACACCCTGCGCTCAGCGGGGGACATATCTGTGAATCAAATCCGCCCGGAAGGGCGGATTTGATCTACGGTAATGATTAAATTGTAGATTATGGTAAACCTACGTTTATTTCATGTCCGGGAGGACACCCAGCAGCACCAGCGGCTCCGCGCCGGTGTTGTCGATGCCGTGGGTGTGCCCCTCCGGGCAGTAGTGCACCATGCCGGGGGTCAGAGCCACGTCGGCACCGTCGTCGTGGCAGACGCCGGAGCCGGACAGGACGGTGATGACCTCGCAGTTGCCGGTGTGGGTGTGCAGCCCGATGGACGCGCCCACAGGCAGCGTCAGCGACACCACGCGCCCCATCTCGTCGCTGAATACGGTGCGAACCAGAGCCTCCCCCGCGCCGCCCTTGAAGTGGGGCACCACGGTTGGCTCGATAGATCTCAGATCCAGTGTCATGGGGAAACCTCCTGCTGTGCCTTCCGCATTTTCGCCTTGATCGCCGCGCCGGTGGGCGTGACCGCCAGACCGCCCAGAGCCGTCTCGCGGAACTCTACGGGCATACGGCGACCCACCTCGCCCATGGCGTCGATGACCTCGTCCACGGGGATGCGGCTGGTGATGCCCGCCATCGCCATATCCGCCACGCTGACGGCGTTCACCGCGCCGATGACGTTGCGCTTGACGCAGGGCACCTCCACAAGACCCGCCACCGGGTCGCAGATCAGTCCCATCAAATTTTTGAGAGCCATGGCGACGGCGTGGCCGATCTGCTCGCCGGTGCCGCCCCGCAGAGCCACCAGCGCGCCCGCCGCCATGGCGGACGCTGTGCCGATCTCCGCCTGACAGCCGCCGGAGGCACCGGCGATACAGGCGCGGTAGGCGATGACCGCGCCGATGCCGCTTGCCACGTAGAGAGCCTCCAGCAGCTGGTGCTGGCTCAGCTCCTGATACTTGCACAGGGGCAGCAGCACCGCCGGGAGGACGCCGCAGGCACCCGCCGTGGGAGCCGCCACGATGCGGCACATACAGGCGTTGGACTCCGCCATGGAGAGAGCCTCGGCGATGACCTCGCTGATATAGTCGCCGGACATCGCCTCGCCGCGGAAGCGGTACTGGCGCATTTTCATGCCGTCGCCGCCCACAAGGCCGCTGACGCTCTTGCGCCGCCCCGTGTAGGTGTCCGCCGCATCGACCATCGCCTGCCACGTGATGAGCATTTTCGCCAGAGACTGGTTCCGCGTCACCTGACGCTCGTCCATGTCCGTTTCCAGCACGATCTCCCAGAAGGGCTTGCCCTCCTGCTCCATGCGGTCAAATATTTCCTTCATCGAATCCAGAGCCATCGTCATCCTCCTCCTTATCGTAGTAGGTTATGGAAAGCACGCCCGGAAGCTCGGAGAGGAACGCCACCTGATTGGGCTTCAGGTGCTGATCCAGCTCAATGACCATCAGCGCGTCGCCGCCCCGCTTATGGCGGTAGAGACTCATGTTCGCCACGTTGATCCGCAGCTGGCTGAGGATGTTGGTGACAGCCGCCACGGTGCCGCTGGCATCCTCGTTGCGGATGACCAGCGTGTTGAACATACCGGTGAAGTTTACGTCGATGCCGTCCAGCTTGTTGACCATGATGCGCCCGCCGCCGAGGGAGGACGCCTGCATGGTCAGCTTTTTGCCCTCGCTGTCCCACGCCTCAATGACGGCGGTGTTGGGGTGCGCCTCCCGCAGACTGACCTCGTCAATGGTGAAGGTCAGGCCGGCCTTCTCCGCCGCGTCAAAGGCGAAGGGGAGGCGGGGGTCGTCGGGCTTCATGCCCAGCAGTCCGCCCACCAGCGCACGGTCGGTGCCGTGCCCCGCGCCGGTTTCGGCGAAGGAGCCGTACAGATGGATGGCCGCCTTGACCGGCGGCGCGCCCAGCAGCGTCCGCGCCATGGCACCGATACGGGCGGCACCGGCGGTGTGGGAGCTGGAGGGACCGATCATCACGGGCCCCAGAATGTCGAAAATGTCCAGCATAGCAAATACTCCTTTCAGAGCGTTATCATGGGTATTGTAGCATACTTTTCCCCAATGTACAAATGAAAAACCACAGACGTGGGGGAAAACGCCTGTGGTTTACAATAATGCTTAAATATTATGTTATTGTCAACTAAATGTGCTTCTCCGGCGTCTCCATATCCCGGGAGAGCTGCTTGGCGTAGCGTTCCTCCTCGCTGAACACGCAGCCGCAGTATTTTTGCATATACAGCCCCAGCTCACGCGCCTCCTGCTGTCCCTGACGGAAGCCGGGGCGGAAGTCGCGATACAGGAAGGCGACGCCGTACCGGGCGGCGGCAGCCTCGGCGGTCTGGCGCAGCAGGTCGTGGTTCTGGTAGGGGCTGACGAACAGCGTGCTGGTGAAGCTGTCGAACCCGTGGGCGGCGGCGTAGAGGGCGGTCTGCTCCAGCCGGAGGTGGTAGCAGTGGCCGCAGCGGCGGTCGATGTCCGACGCCACGGCGCGGCAGAAGTCCCGGAGGCCGTAGTCCTCCTGCACAATAAGCTCCACGCCCACGGAGGGGGCATACGCCATCAGCGTGTCGCGGCGGGACTTGTACTCCTGATAGGGGTGGATGTTGGGGTTGTACCAGTAGGACACCGGCTCGATGCCCTCGGCGCGCAGCTGCCGGATGCAGGAGACGGAGCAGGGGGCGCAGCAGGTGTGAAGCAGTGTTTTCGTCATTTGGTTTTCCCCTTTCCGAAGGGACGCGGGAAGGCTTGCAGCAGCTCCTTTAAGGGCTTGCCGGACTTCTCGCGGGGCTGTACGGCGGAGAGGAAGCGGGCGCAGACCTGACGGAAGGGCTGGTGCTCCAGCGCGTCGAAGAACCGGGTGCGCTCCACCGCCACGGGGCGGGGGGAGCGCAGGGCGCGATCCACGCTCACCGCCTCGGAAAGCGCGCAGCGGCGGCGGTGGAGGGGGAGAGAGTCGAATACCTGCGCGCCCTTGGCGGTGTTGATCAGCAGGAGGGAGATGCCCAGACGCTTTTCCTCGGAGGAGATGCTGCCGCCGGTCATGTCGCAGAGGGTCAAGTCGCCCACGCGATCCGTGCTGGTGTAGGCGCAGGCGTAGCAGGCGGGGCGCAGGAAGATGCCGCGGGTGATACCGCGCCCCAGCTCGGAGCGCAGGAGCGGCGCGTCGTACTGACCGCCCCGGTCGAAGGTCACGCGGAAACGCCGCCCGCTCTCGCCGCTGAGCTTGCCGCAGAAGTCCACGGACAGGGGCTTTTGCTGCTTGACGTATGCCATGGAGCGGACGAATTTCTCCCACACGCCGGGACTGCACACGCCGCTGCACGCCACGTCGCAGGTGAGGAGACGCTCCGGGTGCTCGCCCAGAAAGCGGTAGAGGCCGTCCACCTGACAGGGGGTGCCGGAGAAGAGCACCTGCCGCCCCTGATCCAGATACAGGCGCACCTGCTGGTAGCTTTCGCCGATGTCGCTCTGCACCGGCTTTACGCCGCGGAGACGGGGCAGGTCGTGGGGGTTCTTCACGGAGAGGTGCACCACGCGGAGCGCGTCGTCCATGGCCGCGCCGAACACCACGCCGCCGCTCTCCAGCACGAACTCCGCCAGCGCGGAGAACGCGCCGCCGGCGGTGGAGGCGCGGCGCACCGATTCGTCGCCGTTCCAGACGATGAACGCCGCCGGCTCGGTGCGCGGCTCCCGCTGCTTCAGCACCGGGCAGATATGCGTGCAGT
>OLOS01001911.1_pt1 | contig 15524 bp, 12 predicted proteins | sample 1672631 | NCBI WGS metagenome assembly OLOS01 (sample SAMEA3136707, study PRJEB25190) | human gut metagenome | biome: human gut; feature: human-associated habitat; material: faeces | place: Austria | collected 2013 | reverse complement strand
AAGTGTTGCCCATGTCGGGTCTCCTGAGAACAGCTGGTTGTAAGATGGGATTCTTGCGAACTTAACCATACGGAATTTCATTACCATGTGGTCGATGATCTCCTGAGCTTCCTTCTCTGTGATCTTTCCAGCCTTCAGGTCTCTCTCGATATAGATATCAAGGAATGTAGAGATACGTCCTACAGACATAGCTGCACCATTCTGAGTCTTGATTGCTGCAAGATATCCGAAGTACAGCCACTGAGCTGCTTCATGAGCATCCTTAGCCGGCTGTGAAATATCAAATCCGTAAGCTGCAGCCATTTCTTTCATTTCTTTCAGAGCTTTGATCTGATCTGCAAGCTCTTCACGAAGACGGAAATCCTCACCCTTCATGCCGTGTCTTGCATAACGCTCGAAGTCATACTGTTTTCTCTCGATCAGGAAGTCGATACCATACAGTGCAACACGACGGTAGTCACCTACGATACGTCCACGTCCGTATGTATCCGGAAGTCCTGTAATAATCTTGTTATGACGAGCTTTCTTCATCTCTGGTGTGTAGATGTCGAATACTCCCTGGTTGTGTGTTTTATGATATTTTGTGAAGATCTCATGCAGTTTCTCGCTTGGCTGGTATCCGTATGTTGTACAAGCCTGCTCTGCCATCTTGATACCACCATAAGGCATGAATGCTCTCTTCAGCGGCTTGTCTGTCTGCAAACCAACAATCTGCTCAAGGTCTTTCATGCTCTCATCGATATATCCCGGGCCATATGCTGTCAGACCGGAAACAACCTCTGTCTCCATGTCAAGAACTCCGCCCTTAGCTCTTTCTTCTTTCTGAAGCTCCTGCAGTCTTCCCCATAATTTGTCTGTTGCTTCTGTTGGTCCCTCAAGGAATGACTCATCACCTTCATATGGTGTGTAGTTCTCCTGGATGAAATCACGCACGTCTACAGAGTGTGTCCATTTTCTTCCCTTGAAGCCAGCCCACTGCTCAAAATTAGCCATTGAAAAATCCTCCTATATTCTTTCCTAAAATAGTTTTGTAATTGTTTTACGGGCATAGTATAACACCGTGTTAAATAAATGACAAGCGTAAAATCGAGAATAAATATCGGAAATCGCTTTGTATTCGATTTAGTACAAAATATACGAAAAAACGCCCATTTTACGGGGAATTGTACGAACTTTAATACAGTAAAAATGTACTGTAAAAAGAACATTTTCCCCATGTGTACGGTCTGATTTACAGACAAATAAACAGCCTCTTTTTCTTTCAAAATTCACTCTAGGTACTTTTCCTCTATGATAACGATTTCGTTTCATGTTTTCTCTATATTTTTGTCAATGGAGTTACGTTCTGTTTTTTGATATAATAGTGTATTAGCGTATCTATATTTAGTTTATGAAAGAGGAATATTATGGAAATCAGAAAGACAAAACCTGAAGAGCTTGAAGTACTTCTTAAGATGTATGAACATGCACGGACATTCATGGCAACTCACGGAAATGCTTCTCAGTGGGAAAACACTTATCCTTCTCCACAGTTGATTCTGGATGACATCACTGAGAGGAACAGTTATGTCTGCACAGAACAGGATCAGATCATTGCTACTTTCTATTATAAAGAAGGGGCTGATCCGACTTATATGCGCATCTACGATGGGGACTGGATCAACGACTCCCGTTACGGAGTCGTCCACCGCATCACTTCCACCGGAAATGTAAAAGGTGCAGCGTCCTTCTGCCTGAACTGGGCCTTGGAACAATGCGGCAACATCCGTATTGATACACACCGGGACAATATCGTAATGCAGCATCTGTTAGATAAGAATGGATTCAAATATTGCGGAATCGTATATGTTGAGGATGGAACAGAACGAATTGCTTATCAGAAAGTGGTTTAATAATACCAAAATCCATAAAGCAAGGAGCAGAGACATTTGATTTTAATGTCTCTGCTCCTTGTTGCTATATGTCTCACAGAATCTTGCTGCGAAGGACGGTTCTTCTCCACCTGCATAGAGATGTGAGATATCTCCTACTTTCAATCCTCGGAAATATGCCGTTCCCTGTTCTCTCTCTTCTGTTACTACTTCTGTCACAGAAGTCGGTGCAAGAGCCAGACTATGCCAAAGCACGAATGGTGATACATTCCATAAATGGGACAACAGCACGCAGCTGATTCCGAAATGGCAGAAAAATGTCACTGTCTCATCACTTTCTTTCTCCACACGATAATGCGCCCCTTCTCTTACATATCCATGCTCTGCGAGAAAGCGATCAAATTCTTCAATCACATGATCGTATACTTCTACAAGATCAGAATTTTTCGCCACTTCTGTTTCACGCCATGCATTTTTATCCATATAAGCTTCATGTTCTGTCCAATACCCCGGAACCATATCCCATGCAATTCTAGGCAGGAAATGCTCACCTTCTTTTTTCACATCGGGATATGCTTTTTCAAGTTCCGGATTTTTATTCAAATCAACCTGCGCCGGGAACTCTTGCAGCCAATCCAATATTTCTGCTGTTTTCCCAGTTACCTCAAGACATGGAGCCGCCGTATCCTTCGCTCTTCCAAGTGGAGACTTATAGCATTCCCCCATATTCATAGATGCTGCACGTTTTGCAAGCAGTGCCGCTTCACGTCTTCCTTTTTCTGTTAATGTGTCATTTACATAATCCGGATCTCCGTGACGGATCAATAAAATTCTCATCGTGCTTCTCCTTTGTAATCAATTATTTTCTCCAACCATTCCTCTGCCAGTTTGGGCCAGATCTGTACTTCTTTCAGAGTCTTTCGGATTTCTTCTTTCTGCTCTGCTGTCCATTTCGGTGGCTGTGTTCTTCCAATCCCATTTTGCACAAGAAGTTCTTCTCCCTTTTCCTTTGAAAATGAAGTTTCTCCCGCAAGAATCGCTTCTGCAAGCATACGAAGCTGCTCCTGTGTATAAGGCTGTCTTCCTCTGCGTTCCAGCCAGTCCTCTGTTGCAACAGACATTCCATGTACGCCTTCTGAAAATATACATGGTGCGCAAATGGAACTCCTTCTTCCAGACATTTCTGGGCTAAAAGATAGCTATTCTGTACTGGAACGGTTCCATCCGTTGCTGTCTGCCAGATAAAACATGGTGGCATTTCTTTTGTTACATACTTTTCAATTGACATATATTCCAGCTCTTTTTTTGTAGGATTCTTTCCAAACAGAGCTACAAAAGAATCTTTATGTGTGTACTTTCCTGTAGTGATTACCGGATAAGACAGCACTGCAGCATCCGGTTTGTTTGAAAACTTCTGATATTTTTCATCCGAATCCTCAATATCCGCTCCATGCACACACAGACTCGCACACAGATGTCCTCCGGCTGAAAATCCACAAACCACGATCTGATCTGACAAAATATGTAACTGCTCCGAACGAAAACGGATGATTCGCATTGCTCTGGAAATATCTTTCAGCGGCTGAAGCTTTAATGGTGCTTCATCCAGTGGATTCACTGTATATTCAAGGACGAACACATTATAACCGGCCTGATAAAATTCCATTGCAACCAGATGTGCTTCCGAAGGCGATACAAGTCTGTAACCGCCTCCCGGAACCACCAGCATCGCCGGATGCATCAGCTCATCCTCATGAATATAGCTGACCATAATCGGGATAAACCCATGCGCCGCCGGGTAATGATATTCTTCTTTATGCCATAATTCTATTCTTTCGCCTATCATGTGTTAATACCTCCTGTCTGATTTATAATTTGTGCTTTTCTGTTATTCTTTTAGGAGCACGGACTTTGCTCGTTGCTCGCGTAAAAAAGCCACGAAAGACAAGATCCCCCAACCTTGTCTTCCATGACTCCCATTACATACACTCAACTTGCTTTACAGTTCGAATCCTTCCAGATATGGATTCTCTGCCTCAGAAAACTTCTCTTCCTCAACCATCTGCGCGATTGCCGGGTCAAGCGGCATCTTTCCAAGAACCGGAACATTAAGATCTGCTGCGATCTCGTCAATGTGGCTCTCGCCAAATACTTTGATCTCTTTGCCACAATCCGGACATTTCACATAACTGTAGTTCTCAACAATTCCAAGAACCGGAATATTCATCTGCTTCGCCATTCCATATGCCTTCTTCACGATCATCTGTACAAGATCCTGCGGAGATGTAACGATCACAACGCCATCAACCGGAAGAGACTGGAATACTGTCAGCGGAACATCACCTGTTCCAGGTGGCATATCAACGAAGAGATAATCAAGATCTCCCCACATAACATCTGTCCAGAACTGCTTTACAACACCTGCGATCACTGGTCCCCTCCAGATAACCGGTGCTTCCTCGTCTTCCAAAAGAAGATTGACAGACATGATCTTTGTTCCATCTGCTGCTTCACATGGAAGAATTCCCTGCTCAGTTCCTACTGCCATCTCATGAAGTCCATACATCTTTGGGATAGATGGACCTGTAATATCTGCATCCATGATACCAACATTATATCCTTTTGCTCTCATCATTCTTGCAAGGGATGCTGTCACAAGTGACTTACCAACACCGCCCTTTCCACTGACAACGCCGATCACTTTTTTAATAGATGAATACATGTTCATCGGTTCATGCATATCAACTTTCTTACTTGTGCATGTTCCTGCACTGGCACAGCTGGCGCAGGATTCCTCTGAACATCCTGCTGTTTTCTGCTCTTCTGCCATAATACCATAACCTCTTTTCTACAAATAAATAGTGGTATCATTGTAGCACATTTTCTCACAGAATGATAGGCTGAACCTATGCTTTTATTTTTCTAAGTGTTATACTTATGTTAATTGTTATGTTAATTCTTAATTCATTCTAACTTGAATACAATTAGAAAGGAGTTTTCCTATATGCCAGTAATATCCGAGCAGCTCAAGCCAATCGATACCGTCAATGGATTCCAGATCCGTCCTGGCTTTTTCCGTGAATTTGGTGCAGTCGCTATCCCGGGTGGTGTCAACTTTACGATTCATACACACGGAGCTACCTCCTGCGAGCTTCTGCTGTTTCACCGCAAAGCCGAAGAACCTTACGCCGTGATTCCATTTCCGGAAAGTTACAAGATCGGATTCTGCTATTCTATGATCGTCTTTGATCTGGATATCGAAGAATTTGAGTACGCCTATCGATTGGATGGTCCTTATGATGAAAAGAAAGGACTCCGTTTTGATAAAAACAAAATCCTGCTGGATCCTTATGCGCGCGCCGTCACCGGACAGAGCCAGTGGGGGCATGTAAATAACGCCCAGCATGGTTATCGTGCCCGTGTGGTACAATCCAACTTTGACTGGGGTGACCAGCGTCACCATTCTATTCCTATGGAAGACTTGATCATCTACGAGCTGCACGTCCGCGGATTTACCATGGATGAAAGTTCCGGTGTTAAGCACCACGGTACATTTGAAGGCCTGCGCGAAAAGATTCCTTATTTGAAAGAACTTGGAGTCAATGCTGTTGAACTAATGCCAATCTTCGAATTTGATGAGATGCGTGATGTACGATTGATTGATGAAAATGAACTTATTGATTTCTGGGGATATAATCCTGTCAGTTTCTTTGCACCAAATACAAGCTACTGTTCTTCTATGGAATATAACCGCGAAGGACTGGAACTCAAGACACTGATCAAAGATCTCCATGACAATGGCATAGAAGTGATCCTCGATGTCGTCTTCAACCACACTGCCGAGGGAAATGAATTCGGTCCGTGCTTTTCTTTCAAAGGCTTTGACAACAACATTTACTATATGTTGACTCCGGACGGACATTATTATAATTTCAGCGGATGTGGAAATACACTGAACTGCAATCACCCTGTTGTACGAGACATGATTTTGGAGTGTCTGCGTTACTGGGTCATCGAATACCGTGTAGACGGATTCCGTTTTGATCTTGCTTCCATTCTTGGACGAAATGATGACGGAACCCCTCTAAGCCAACCACCGCTTCTGCGAAGCCTTGCATTCGACTCGATCCTTGGAAATGTAAAACTGATCGCTGAAGCATGGGATGCCGGCGGACTTTATCAGGTCGGTTCTTTCCCTTCCTGGAAGCGCTGGGCTGAATGGAATGGGCGCTACCGTGATGATATGCGCCGCTTTTTAAAAGGAGATGACTTCCTTGCCCAGACTGCTGCAGCAAGAATCACAGGTTCTCCTGATCTGTACGATCCTGCTTACCGAGGTGGAAATGCTTCCATCAACTTTCTCACCTGTCATGATGGATTCACGCTTTATGATCTGTACAGTTATAACCAGAAGCATAATGAAGCCAACGGTTGGGGGAACACTGACGGAGCTGACGACAATAACAGCTGGAACTGTGGCGTAGAAGGCGAAACAGATGATCCTGCCATTCTGGCACTTCGTAAACGACTGATGAAAAATGCCTGTGCCGTTCTGCTTTGCAGCCGCGGAACTCCAATGTTCCTCTCCGGTGATGAATTTGCAGACACACGTTATGGAAATAATAACCCTTATTGCCAGGATAACCTGATCTCCTGGCTGGACTGGAGTCTCCTCAAAAAAAATAAGGATCTGTTCGATTTCTTTCAATATATGATCCGGTTCCGCAAAGATCACCCTGTCATCCGTAAGGATCTCGAGCCAAGCTATCTTGGTGTTCCGGCAATGAGCACGCATGGACTCACTCCGGATGAGACAAATTTCTCCGGTGACAGCCATGTTGTCTGTGTACGATTCGCAGGCTATGATGAAGCAACCCAAAAAGAAGACCTTGTTTATCTGGCTGTAAATTCCGGATGGTTTCCGGTTACACTCACTCTGCCGGAACTTCCTGAACATTACAAATGGAAAGTTGCGGTCAACACCGGCGATCCTAAATGTCAGTTTTTTCACAAAAATTCAATGCCTACGGTAGAATCTAAAATATTTTTAGGTGAACGCTCTGTTATCATTTTCGTTGCTACCGCTATATGAATTAATTTTTTTTAGCTGCTTCTCAATATTTTTTAGAATATTTTTGGTTATTTTTAACAAGCTTGTTGTTTGTATAACAAATAACAAGCTTGTCATTTTTTAAACTTTTCTTGATAATTTTTAGATTTATTTGTAGAATATTACTAAATGGAACTTTACTGGTTTGAAGATAGGTTTTTTCAAATACATTTCCTATTTTAAAATCAGTCAGTAATGAACGTTATGGTAAAAGGAGAGGTTTAAAATGAGTAGACTTGAAATCCCAGGTCCAGACAAAGGCCAGCTCGTCGTTGAAGAGCTGTACAAAGATCTGGAACGCAGAATTGAATCCAGCCCTCCGGGATTATGTCCGGTTGACATGACTCGTGCATTCATCGAGATGTGTCAGACACAATCCTGTGGAAAATGTACCCCGTGCCGCGTTGGGCTGTGGCAGTTGAAGAACCTTCTGACAGATGTTATGAACGGTACTGCTACAATGGAGACACTTGATCTGATTGACACATTGTCTGAATCCATCCGCGAAGGATCTGACTGTCCGATCGGATATGAAGCCGGTGCCATGGTACATAAGAGCTTAAGAGACTGTCGCGAAGATTATGAAGAACATGTCCGTCAGGGACGCTGTACCTGCCACTATACACAGCCTGTACCTTGCGTTTCTCTCTGTCCTGCACATGTTGATATCCCTGGATATATCGCACTGACCGGAGAGGGCCGTTACGCTGACGCAATCCGTCTGATCCGTAAGGATAATCCGTTCCCGACAACCTGCGGTTTTATTTGTGAGCATCCTTGTGAGGCCCGCTGCCGTAGAAATATCGTAGATGATGCCATCAATATCCGTGGACTGAAACGTATGGCCGCTGATTATGCAGGCAAGGTTCCACCACCGGAATGCGCACCTTCCACCGGAAAGCGTATCGCTGTCGTAGGCGGTGGACCTGGTGGACTCAGTGCTGCTTACTACCTGCAGTTGATGGGACATCAGACAACCGTATTCGAGATGCTTCCAAAGCTCGGCGGAATGCTCCGCTATGGAATCCCGAACTACAGACTTCCAAAAGATCGTCTTGACGAAGATATTCAGGCAATCCTTGAGACAGGAGTTCAGGTAGAATTTGGAAAACGTATTGGTAAAGATATCACAATTCAGAGTCTCCGCCAGGAATATGATGCTGTTCTTATTTCCATCGGTGCAAGCACTGATAAGAAGCTTGGTATCGAAGGCGAACATGCAGAAGGCGTCATCTCTGCTGTGTCCTTCCTTCGTGATGTTGGAGCAGACAAGAGCCCTGATCTTACCGGACAGGAAGTTGCTGTCATCGGTGGCGGTAACGTTTCCATGGACGCCGTCCGCACAGCAAAACGTCTCGGTGCTAAAAAAGTAAGTATCGTTTACAGACGCCGTACTGCAGATATGACTGCTCTTCCGGCTGAGATCGAAGGTGCAGTTGCAGAGGGAATTGAAGTACTTACACTGAAAGCGCCATCCAGAATCGAGACTGATAAGAACGGACACGTTTCAGGTATCTACGTCACACCACAGATGATCAGCAAGATCAAGGACGGTCGTGCAAGTGTCTGTCCGACAGGTGAAGAAGATTTCCTTATCCCTTGTCAGACACTCATCGTTGCGATTGGTCAGGATATCGAATCTGAACACTTCGCTGAAGCCGGTGTTCCGGTTTCCCGCGGTAAGATCATGACAGAGCGTTATGGCGGTTTCGACAATATCCCTGGCGTATTCGCCGGTGGAGACTGTGCATCCGGACCTGCTTCTGTAATCAAAGCAATCGCCGCTTCAAAGGTTGTTGCAGCCAATATCGATGAATATCTTGGTTTCCACCATATCATCAGCTGCGATGTTGAGATTCCGGAGCCTCGCTTAAGCGACCGTGAACCTTGCGGAAGAGTTGAACTTACAGAACGTGAAGCTTGCAGCCGTGTCTGTGATTTTGAAGGTGTTGAAAACTGTATGACAGAAGCCGAAGCAAAACAGGAATCCCACAGATGCCTGCGCTGCGACCACTTCGGTTATGGTATCTTTAAAGGAGGTCGGAAAGAAAAATGGTAAATATTACAATTGATAATCAGAAAATATCCGTACCTTCCGGAACTACTATCATGGAAGCTGCGGCAAAACTTGGAACTCCGATTCCGAAATTATGTTATTTAAAAGATATCAACGAGATTGCGGCATGCCGTGTCTGTGTTGTTGAAATTGAAGGGAAAGATCGTCTGGTCACATCCTGTAATAACGTTGTAACCGAAGGCATGGTGATCTACACGAACAGCCCGAAGGTACGCATTGCAAGAAGACAGACTGTACAGCTTATCCTTTCCCAGCATGACTGCAAATGTGCAACCTGTGTCAGAAGCGGGAACTGTACACTTCAGCAGGTTGCAAATGATCTGAACCTGATCGATCTTCCGTTCAAAGAACGCTTTGAAGATACACCTTGGGACAAGACATTCCCACTCATCCGTGATTCACGCAAATGTATCAAATGTATGCGCTGTATCCAGATTTGTGACAAGATCCAGGGACTGAACATCTGGGATGTTACAAGTACAGGTTCAAGAACAACGATCAATGTAAACGGAAATAAAAAGATCAATGAAGTCTCCTGTTCTCTCTGCGGACAGTGTATCACTCATTGTCCTGTCGGCGCACTTCGTGAGCGTGATGATACAGAGGATGTATGGAGTGCGATTGCTGACAAGAAGAAAGTGGTGGTTGCACAGGTTGCTCCGGCAGTCCGTGCTGCGTGGGGAGAAGCTCTCGGCCTGTCCAGAGAAGAAGCAACAATCGGAAAGATCATGGACGCCTTGAAAAAGATCGGCATAGACTACGTCTTCGATACTTCTTTCTCTGCTGACCTTACGATCATGGAAGAAGGAAATGAATTCCTGCAGCGCTTCACCAAAGGAGAATTAAAGTTGCGTCCGATGTTCACTTCCTGCTGCCCTGGCTGGATCCGTTTCATCAAATCACAGTACCCACATCTGGTGCCACAGCTGTCCACAGCCAAGTCACCACAGCAGATGTTCGGTGCTGTTATGAAGACTTATTTTGCACAGTCCATCGGTGTCGCTCCGGAGGACATTTACACCGTATCTGTCATGCCTTGCGTAGCGAAAAAAGGTGAACGCAACATGGAACTTTTCTACGGCGAGTATGCCGGACATGACATTGACACAGTTCTCACTACAAGAGAGCTGACAAGAATGATCCGTGCTGCGCATATTGATCCAAAGAGCCTGAAAGACCGCGAATGTGATCCGCTTATGAAAGAGTGGTCCGGTGCCGGTGTTATCTTCGGTGCTACCGGCGGTGTTATGGAAGCTGCACTTCGTTCCGCACACTATCTTGTAACAGGACGTAACCCAGATCCGGATGCATTTAAGATTGTCCGCAGTCCATCCTTTGAGACGGGTGTTGTAGAAGCTGAAGTCCAGATCGGTGATGCTACGATCCGTGCTGCTGTTGTCAGTGGTCTTGGAAATGTACGCAAACTGCTTGAAGCAATTGAACACGGTGAAGTACACTACGACTTTGTGGAAGTTATGGCCTGTCCGGGAGGATGCGTCGGCGGAGGCGGCCAGCCGATCCACGACGGCGAAGAGCTTGCACACACACGCGGTGCAAACCTCTACTTCCTTGACAAGAACGCAAAGATCCGTTTCTCCCATGAGAACCAGGATGTTATGAAATTGTACAACGATTTCCTTGAGAAACCATTGTCACACAAATCTCATATGCTACTTCATACAGATCATACAAAGTGGGATATGCCTAGATAATAATTCCTATATAAAACAAGAGCCAGAACAGTGGGAAGATGCGGTGCTGTTTCTGGCTCTTGCCAAAATCAGGCAGGACGGATTCATTTTCCCGACCTGCCTGATTCATCATATTCTTATTCTACTGTTACACTCTTTGCAAGGTTTCTCGGCTTATCTACATCCAAACCTTTCGCAACACTTACATAATATCCAAGTAACTGAAGCGGAATCACTGCGAGGCTTCCCATAAAGTGCTCATCCACCTTCGGAACATAGACGGTAAAGTCTACCTTGTCTTCCATCTCATAATTGCCATAGTTTGTCACACCCATCAGATATGCGCCACGGCTCTTACATTCCATCATATTGCTGACTGTCTTCTCATACAGCTTGCTCTGTGTCAGAACTCCGATTACGAGAATATTGTCCTCGATCAGACTGATTGTTCCATGCTTTAACTCACCTGCCGCATAAGCCTCAGAATGAATATAAGAAATCTCTTTCAGTTTCAGACTTCCTTCCAGACATACTGCATAGTCCACTCCACGACCTACAAAGAAGACGTCATGCGCATTCGCATATTTGGCTGCGAACCACTGGATTCTCTCCTTATCCTGAAGAATCTTCTCAATCTTCTCCGGAATTGTCTGAAGCTCGGAAATGTAATAGCTGTACTGCTCGTCTGTGATCAGCCCTTTCACCTTCGCGAACTGAACTGCAATACAATCAAGAGCTACAAGCTGTGCGCTGTATCCCTTTGTTGTAGCAACCGAAATCTCCGGTCCTGCCAGTGTATAGAACACCTTATCTGCCTCACGGGCAATACTGCTTCCGATTACATTTACAACTGCAAGTGTAGCAAGTCCTTTATCTTTCGCCATACGCATAGCTGCCAATGTATCTGCGGTCTCTCCGGACTGGCTGATCACGATAACCAGACCATCCTTCACAAGCGGCATCTCACGGTAACGGAACTCAGATGCAAGCTCTACTCGAACCGGAATCTGAGCCAGCTCCTCGATCACATACTGAGCCTCAACTCCTACATGCCATGCAGAACCGCACGCAACAATGTAAATCTGGCTGTATTTCTTAATCTCTTCCTCTGTAATATCAATATCCGTAAAGTCGATCACTCCGTCTTTCACAACAGAATTCAGAGTATCACGGATTGCTTTCGGCTGCTCATAGATCTCTTTCATCATGAAATGCTCGAAACCGGCCTTCTCTGCTGCCTCTGCATCCCATTTGATCTCTGTTGTCTCTTTCTCGATCTCGTCACCATTAAGATCATAGAAATGAGCCTCTCCCGGAACAAGCTTTGCAAACTCAAGGTTTCCGATATAGTATACATTTCTTGTGTATTTCAGGATTGCCGGTACATCAGATGCAACATAAGTCTCGCCATCTGCAATACCGATGATCATCGGGCTGTCTTTTCTGGCAACCCAGATCTCTCCCGGATAATCCTTGAACATCAGCTCAAGTGCATAAGAACCACGTACACGAACCATAGTCTTGGCAATCGCATCGATCGGTCCTAAGTTATATTTCTTATAATAGTAGTCAACCAGTTTGATCACTACTTCTGTATCTGTATCACTGTAGAATGTATAACCATGCTTTAACAGCTTCTCTTTCAACTCTGTATAGTTTTCGATAATACCGTTATGTACTCCGACAACCTCAGACTCAACTGTACCGGATCCACTTCTCTCACAGTTTCCGGATACATGCGGATGTGCATTGATCTGACTTGGCTCACCGTGAGTCGCCCAGCGTGTATGACCGATACCACAATTTCCCTTGAGTGCCTTACCACTGTCTGTCTTCTCTGAAAGATTACTCAGACGTCCCTTCGCCTTAACAACCTGTGCAAGATGCTCTCCGTCACGCACTGCAAGACCTGCTGAATCATATCCTCTGTATTCCAGCTTAGACAATCCGTCCAACAGAATCGGAGCTGCCTGATGGTTTCCTGTAAATCCTACGATTCCACACATAAATAATTCCTCCTATTAACTATCTGCATCCCTCTCTACAAATAGTTATATGCATTTCCATGTTGTTTTCCCTTTTCAATGAGCCTATCACTTTCGTAATTGTTACAAAAAAGTTAAATAACTCATTCGTTAGTGTAACACAGATAGCCGAAATAGGGAAGTAAAAAATGCATTTTCTTAATCACTTTCCCATCACTACAGTGGCCAGTCAGGGAACCTTCCGTTCACGATTGCATGCATGATCCTGTCCTTCGCCCCTGGCGTCTCCCTGTTGATTTGCTCCATCAACTGTTTTGCATACGCTCTTTTTGTTGAACCGTCTACCGGGCACGTATTCTTAACCACACGGATTCCCTGGTCTGCAACAAAGTGCGCTACACCTCGCTCCGGAACATACATCATCGGACGGATCACCGTCACTCCCGCTTCCGGCAATTCTGTCACTGGTGGGAATGCATAGAACCGACCTTCATAGATCAATGACATCAATGCTGTCTCTATAAAATCATCCTTATTATGTGCATATGCCATCTTATTGATTCCAAGCTCTCCCAGCCGTTGATACATCGCACCCTTCCGAAGCTTTGCACACAAAGAACACGGTCTTGTATCCTTATTCTCCTGAAATACGATCCGGGCAATCTCTGTATCGACCTGCTCATAAGGAATCTCCAGGTGCTTACAAAACTCTGCTACGCCCGTAAAATCCATCCCTTCAAATCCTACGTTGCAGGTAATCGCAGATAATTCGAACCTCTTCGGGTAAAATCCCTGCAGCAGCTTCATCGCATAAAGCAGAGTCAGGGAATCCTTGCCGCCGGAAACACCTACCGCGATCCTGTCTCCGTCTTCTATCATGTTGTAATCTTGTATCGCCTGACGGATCAGACTTAATAATTTCTGTTGTTTCATACTTCCTTCATTTTTTCTTTCACTTTATCCGGTACATCAATCAGTCCAAATCGATAAACCATTCCATAAATGTTCATCACATAACCTTCCAAATATTAGTTTCATAATATCACTTTTCCATAATACTTTACAACAATTTTGCGAAATTCAGGTTGCGGATTTTGTAAGCACCTCTTATACTTTATTATTATGTATGAATGCGGAGGGATGAAAGCATGAAGATACTTCTGATCAATGGGAGTCCTAAAGGTAAAAGAAGTAATTCGTTAAAGCTTGCATACAGTTTCATTGAAGGATTTAAAAATGGATGTACGGATGATGAAGAAAGCATCTCCATCGATGAACTCCATGTAGCTTCAATGAATATAGCTGCGTGTAAAGGATGCTTTGCGTGCTGGCAGAAAACGCCTGGCATATGCTGTATCAAGGATGATATGCAAAAGGTTATTGGAAAATTGATCGATGCTGATCTTATTCTGTGGTCTTTTCCACTGTACTATTTTAATGTCCCAGGTATCTTAAAGAATTTGATCGACCGTCAGCTTCCTATGAACCTTCCTTTTATGAGTTCAAAACAGAACGGATACGGAAGCGGAAGTCATGACTCCAGATATGATATGGAAGGTAAAAGGCATGTTCTGATTTCCACCTGTGGCTTTTATTCTGCTGTTGGAAACTATGACAGTGTATTGCGGATGTTTGATCATTTTCTCGGCAAAGGAAATTATACGACCATCTTTTGTGGTCAGGGAGAATTATTCCGTGTAAAAGAATTGTCTGCAAGAACAGATGAATATCTTTCCACTGTAAAATGTGCCGGCTCAGAATATGCAATGACCGGAACAATCTCTGAAGAAACAGATGCAATACTCCACACGCTTTTATATTCCAGAGATGTGTTTGAAAAAATGGCAGATGCCAGCTGGGGCATCAGCAAAACAACCGGAGAAAAAGAACCGGATGATCTTGTATTTACCCGGCAAATGGCAGCTCTTTATAATAAAGATGCCTACGATGGAAAAGACCGCGTGCTTGAGATTCACTTTACTGATTTGGATCACACCTACCAGATTCAGCTTAGCAAGACAGGAAGCGAAGTATTTACTGATGGACGTCTTTCTCCAACTACTCGCATAGATACGCCTTTTACTGTATGGTCAGCTATTTCCCGTGGAGAAATCGGTGGCGCAGAAGCATTGGGGAAACAGATGTATACGGTATCCGGCGACTTTTCCTTGATGATTGATTGGGATAAAATCTTCGGAAGCGCATCTGTGATCAAAAAAACAGAGAAAACGCCTCAAAATACAATTGAACAGAAAAAGCCTTCCATGACGACAATGCTGATACCATGGATTACGTTCTGGATCGCTGTTTCTATTCATCCGGAAGTCGGAGCTATGATAACACTTCTCGTAATTGCAACTATACCGTTTATTATGAGAAAACATAAATTTGTCATCTGGGATCAGCTCTCTATGGCAGCTGTTGCTATACTTTCTGCAGCGGCAAATATAACCGGAAACGGAGTTCTTCCAACAAACATCGGATATCTTGTATTTGGACTCTTCTGGCTGCTTTCATGCCTGACAAAAGAACCTTTATGTGCTGCATATGTAAAATATAATTATGGGGGTGAAAATGCGCATCAGAACCCTCTCTTTATGAAGACAAATTATATTCTTGCCGCGGCATGGGGCACGCTATATGTACTGACAGCAATCTGGACCTTTCTGTTTAAGAAAGCCGGGTTTGGAAATGTACTTATTCTTGTGAATAATCTGATTCCTATATTGATGGGGCTTTTCACAGCATGGTTTGAAAAATGGTATCCTGCACGGATGGCAAGAGGCAAGA
>OLOS01001908.1_pt1 | contig 15562 bp, 13 predicted proteins | sample 1672631 | NCBI WGS metagenome assembly OLOS01 (sample SAMEA3136707, study PRJEB25190) | human gut metagenome | biome: human gut; feature: human-associated habitat; material: faeces | place: Austria | collected 2013 | reverse complement strand
ACTACAAGTCCGTGGCGCGCTGTCAGCCGTGTGGCCCTGGTTTTGGGGCTGTTTTTTACAGGCTGCTGCTTTTTAGACAGCTGGCACGCACCGTTCTTTTTCAACTTCCGCTACCAGTGGTTAAAGCTGATCCTCTCTTTTGTGATCCCGGCGGCGGTCACGGTGTGGAACTTTTTGACCGAGCGCTCCCTGCGCTTTGCAGGCACCGCCTGCGCCGTTTTAATGCAGGTGTCGCTGGTGCTGTTCTTTATCGACCGCTATACGGTAAATTTAATTGCCCGGCTGGACGACAGCCGCATTATCTACCACTTTCTTTACACCCTCATCAGCGTGTTTACCCTGCTGGCGGCAGGCTGGATTTGCGCCCGGTGCAGCAAGGCGTGTGTGGACTTTGCCCTGTTTTACCGCCGGTTCTCCCTGGGCTATCTGCCTTTGTGCGCGTTTCTTTTTATCCTGCAGTTTTTTCTGCTGCGCACCTTTGGCAATATTTTCGTTACCGCCAACGGCGTACCCTTTCGGGGCGAAATCTACTGCCTGTGGTATTATGCCAAGACCGGCACCCTGTCTTTTTCCACCGCCCTGCACTCGGCAGGAAATGTGCTGTACTTCACCTCCCTGTCCCTGGCCCTTTGCGGCACGGTGCGGCGGCGTCCGGTGCTGTGGGGCACCCTGGTGCCTGTGGCCCTGTCCGTGTTTGTAGAGAGTTTTCAGCTTCTCACCAAAAGCGGGGACGCGGATGTGGACGATATTATCTTAAACACCCTGGGTGCCGTGCTCGGCGTCCTGATTTTTCGGCTGCTGCTGCGGCCCTTACTGCAAAAGGAGACCCGTATATGTTAGGCATTATCGGCGCAATGGATGTGGAGGTCCGCACCATTAAGGACAAGATGACCGGCACCGTCACCACCCGGGCGGCAGGCTGCGACTTCGTGACCGGCGAGCTGGAGGGCGTGATGATCACCGTGGTGCAGTGCGCACCGGGCAAGGTAAATGCCGCCCTGTGCACCCAGCTGCTCATTGACCGTTTCCAAGTGGATCGGGTCATCAATATCGGCGTAGCTTGCTCCCTAAGTGAGCGGGTGGTGATTAAAAATATCGTCATTGCCACCGATGTGTGCCAGTACGATATTGACATTACCGCTTTAGGCGAGCCAAAGGGCTTTATCAACGGCCTGGGCACCATTAAAGTGGCAACGGACCCAACCCTGTCTGATCGGCTGGCGCGCACCGCCATCAACAGCGGCGAGCGTATCCATCGGGGCACGGTCGCCAGCGGCGATACCTTTATCGGCACCGCAGCGCTGAAGTCTGCCATCGCCGGGGAGTTTGACGCCCTGTGCGGCGAGATGGAGGGCGGCGCCGTGGGACAGGTTTGTGCTGCCAACAGGGTGCCCTTTGCGGTAATGCGCGCCATCAGCGACGGCGGCGACGAAAACGCAGCCATGGATTACCCCACATTCAAAAAAATCGCCGCAGAACTGTCTGCGACGATCTTAACGCGATTTGTGGCGGAGGAGCAAACCCAGGAGAGCCTGTTCTGATCACTCAATCACAAAATTATTCAGGATATATTCTTCCGCCTCGGCAATGATGGTATGCAGCGCCGTCTTTTCCGGCACATCGGAGCCGGTGCGGCTTTTGTCCTCAATAAACACAAAGCGGGCGTCCTGCACCGCCAAGGCAGCAGAGGCCAATTCACGACCCAGATTGTAGTCCAGCTTGAACATCTCTTTGGGCAAAATACCGGCCTTAGCCATCGTCAGCGCACCTCGGTACAGGCTGAGCATATAGTAATCATAAATATACCGGGCAGCGCCCCCGCGAGAGGCAGCGGCTGCCGTATCCAGCAAAATACGGGTGGCTTGGCTCAGGGTGCTCAGGGGCATATCATCGTCCTCTGCACCCAAACTGGCATACACGGACGGATCCAGTCCGTTGCGGCTGGCAGACACCCCCAGCAGGTAGTCGGTGGTCACGCCGTAGTAGTCGGCGCACTTGACCACAAAGTCCAGCCCGCACTCCCGAATGCCTTTTTCGTAATGGGACAGCAGTGCCTGGCTGATCCCCAAATCGCCGGCGGCTTTTTTTTGGCTGATACCCCGCTCCCGACGCAGCTGGCTCAGAGTGGCGGCGAACTTGCTGTTTTTCTCCGCCTTGTCGGCTTTACTTTGGCGCATGGCGCGCTTGGCGGCTTTGGCCCGCCCTTTCAGGTCCTTGAACTCTTCTTTGACCTGTTCCAGGTTCTCGCTTTGGATCTCCATTTGTTCATTCACTCCCAAAAATATTACAACGAGTATTATATATCAGCTTATACTCTTTGTAAAGGGCTATTTTATTCTGTCAACAATTTGTAATGTTTCGTCGGCTATCGCCGTTGTTCAGGAGGATTTTGCATTGAAGTCATACACGGTTTATCTTTTTCGACACGGGCTCACCAAAGGCAACCTAAACGCACAGTATATTGGGCAGACGGATTTGCCACTCACTATGGATAGTATTAACCAACTGCATACCCTGCGGGGCAAGTACCCGTACCCGGAGGTGGACGCCGTGTTTACCTCCCCCTTAAAGCGGTGCAAGGACAGCGCCGCCATCCTCTTTCCGCGTAACAATTTGATTACCATTGAGGATTTTAAGGAATATAACTTCGGCGAGTTTGAGGGCAAGACCGCTGCGGAATTGCAGGACAACCTGGACTTTCGGGACTGGCTGCAAGGGGATATGCAGGCAAGCCCGCCGTACGGCGAGACCAACGCCCAGTTTATGCACCGGGTGTGCGCCGCTTTTGAAAAGGTGATCTCCGGCTGTGTCCAAACCGGCACCCGACGGATCGCCCTGGTGTGCCACGCCGGGGTCATGATGACCCTGCTCACTTGCTACGGCCTGCCGGAGGCAGCCATGGCCAACTGGCAGACGGACCCGGGCTTTGGCTACAAGCTACACCTGGACCCGGCGCTGTGGATGCGCGCCAATAAAATGCAAGTGGAGGACACCGCCCCCATTCCCATGGCACAGTTGGAGCAGGTAGAGGACTAAGATTTTGTGACGGCATTTAACAGTGCGATCGGGCATCGCACCCTACAAAATGGAATTTGATAAATAAAAAATGTTGGGATCAAGCGGGCGGATGGTATCCGCCCCTACGGTCCACCGGTTACCAAAACGCCTGCGGTCTTTTATGTTTTTTAACATCTATTTACTCGTAGGGGCGGCAATCTGCCGCCCGCATTTACATAAAATCATTATCAAAAAAGCACCCCGGGTGGGGTGCTTTTTTTACATTTCTTCTTCTGTTTATTCTGCCGTTACAGCAGGTTGCAATAATCGCAGCGGTTCTCCGCCAACTTAATATTGCTCTTGCCGTAGATCTTCATTTGCAGGTCGTAGGCGTCCTGGGGAATATCTGACTTCCACAGCCACAGCCCACCGCCGGAGCGGCTGGGGGTCAGCTGAGTTGGACCGATCAGGTAGGTGCCGCCGCGGGCATGATCCGGCGTAGGCACAGAAAATGTCTGGGTCTCATAATTCATCCAGCCGTTAGAGAGTGCATAGGTAGCCAGGCTCAACAGTTCCTTTTTGCTGTACCCGGTGTACACATAGCCCACCAGGTCGTTGACCACTTTCAGCATCTCGGTGGTGGAAGAGCCTTTCATCTTCTTAAACACCTGAAGCAACACGGTCTTTTGCCGATCGGCGCGGGCGTTATCCGTGTCAATCTTACGAATACGGCAGTAGGCCAACGCCTGCTTACCGTCCAGCTTCTGCTTACCCTCGGTGCCCTCGTAGCTCTTCTCGATATACACATTGCCGTAGCGCTTGGGGTGGTTGTTGATCTCGTTGATCTCCCGATCGGTAATGGTAATGGTCACGCCGTCCAGGCTGTCAATGATCTTGGGGAAGCTGGCAAAGTTCACCACCGCGTAGTTGTCGATCTGGATCTTATAGTAACGCTCCACGGTTTTGATGTATTCCTTCATGCCGCCCATAGAGGCAGCGCCGTTGATCTTGTCGTACTGGCCCTCACCGTTCGCCTCAAAGTACACATACAAATCGCGCAGTACGGAGGTCAGAGTGATCTTGCCGGTGTCGATATTAACGCTGGCGATAATGGCAGAGTCGGCACGAGAGGTGTCGCTGATCTGCTCCTCCCGGGTGTCCTCCCCGATGAGCAAAATGTTCTTTACATGGGTAGAGCTGACCGGATCGCCGTTTTTGTACCAGTTTTTCAAATATTCTTTATAGGTCGTAGCGTCTGCCGCAGACGGCTCCTTGATCTCCGGAAAGTTCTCTTTTAAGAAATCCATACCATTATAGGAGGTGTCCGTCTTTTGGTAATCGTCCGCTTCGTCGGTGAACTTACCCAACAGACCGTTTACATAGCACACGGCAAAAACGCCGCCGGCCACAATCAGCACAGCCAGCACAACAATAATGGCAATGGAAATTTTGCCCTTTTTGGTCTTGCGCCAGGGCATAGCGTTCGGGTCTTTTTGCTTTTTGCCGCTTTTTTGCTTTTTGCCGCTTTTGCGCTTTTTGTCCGCTGCCGCCGGTGCATTCTCCGCCTTGCCGGAAAGAGAGAACAAATCAATCATCTCGTCCGTGGCTTGGTGGCGCAGGTTCGCCGGCTCCAGCGGAGGCTGATTTTCCGGCTTTTGGCTCGGCTTGTCCGGGGTCACGGTGCGATCCCGATTTTCGTATGCCGGGGGCGGGGGTTGCAGCTTGCGGCGCACCTGCTGCACCGGCACATCGGCAGTGTCTGCCTTGGGTGCGGCAGGTTTGGGTGCCCGTTTGGCTTCCGGCGCAGGGGCAGCTTTTTGCTGCGGCTCCGCTTTCTCCCGGGGTGCCGGGGTGGGCTGCGGCGCTGCTGCTTTTTTCTCCTTCGTTTCCGGCTTTACAGCGGGCTTTTCCGGACCCAGCAGCTCCTCCACCAGTTTACCGGCGTAGGCTTCTCGATTGGCGTCCGTCTGTACAGGCGCAGCCTTGGGCGCAGGCGCAGCCTTTAAGTTGCTTTCCTGCTCTGCCCGGCGCTGCTTTACCTCGGACAAAATATCGTCAATGTTATAGTCTTTTGCCATGAAAAAGATCTCCTCTTTTTGCAGGTAGTTCCGTTGGGACCGTCGGCACAAAAAACAAAAGCGCCTGTGTGCCCCAAAGCATAGCCACAATTATACTTCATTTTTTATGTCATTACAATAAAAAATTTGTAAAATCTTGTGCTTTGTGAACACACAGACGGTTAAGTGTCTATTATTCTGCAGTTTCCGGGGCAGATGCCGGGGTTTCTGTGCCGTCACCCTCCGGGGTGTCGTCCGTTTTCTCCGGCTCCATGTGCTCCACCACGGACAGGGTAACCACCTTGTCCTCGTCTGTGGTACGCATCACCCTTACGCCCTTGGCCGGGCGCTTAAAGGCAGAGATCTGATCCACAGGGGTACGAATGACAATGCCTTCCTGGGAGATCATAATAATATCCTGGTCCTCGCGCACCGGGGCGATCATGGCCACCTTGCCGTAGGTCTCGGTATGGTAGTTGATCAGACCCTTGCCGGCACGGGACTGCACCCGGTAGTCGTCAAAGTTGCTCTTGCGGCCGTAGCCGGTCTCGCTGACGGTAAGCAGGCGGGTGTCCTCCAGCGCCACGGCAAAGCCCACCACATAGTCGCCTTCTGCCAGCTGAATGGCGCGCACGCCGCGGGCGGTACGGCCGATCAGGCGGGCGTCGCTCTCCTTAAAGCAAATGCTCATACCATCGTGGGTAGCCACGATCAGATTGCGGTTGCCGTCGGTGATCTCCACCCAGCTCAGTTCGTCGCCCTCGTCCAAATTGATGGCGATAATGCCGGTTTTGCGAATATGATCGTACTGGCTGATCTCCGTGCGCTTGATCACACCGTTCTTGGTAACCATGCACAGGTACTGGCGCTCTTCGCTGTCCGGCACCCGCACCATAGCGCTGATCTGTTCCTCATTCTCCAAAGGCAGCAGGTTCACCACATTCATACCTTTGCTGGTACGGGAGGCGGCGGGGATCTCGTATCCCTTCATCTTAAACACCTTGCCCTTGTTGGTAAAGAGCATAATGTAGTCGTGGGTGGAGCAGGTAAACATGGTCTTGGCCACATCTTCCTCTCTGCGGCTCATGCCCATAATGCCTTTGCCGCCGCGGTTCTGTGCCTTATAAGTATCTACCGTCTGGCGCTTCATATACCCCATGGTGGTCAGGGTGAGCATGCAGTCCTCTACCGGGATCAGGTCCTCGTCATCCACATCGCCGGAGGCAGCGGTAATCTCGGTACGCCGTTCATCGCCGAATTTGTCGCCGATGGCGCGAGCCTCTTCCTTTACGATCTCCAACACCCGGGTCTCACTGCTGAGAATGTCTTGATAATCGGCAATCTTGATGTGCAGCTCGCCCAACTCGGTGCGGATCTTTTCAATTTCCAGTCCGGCCAACTGACCCAAACGGAACGCCACAATGGCCGCAGCCTGTGGCTCGTCAAAGTCGTACTTGGCCATCAATTCCTGCTTGGCCTCGGCTTGGCCGCCTTTGCAGCCGCGAATGGTGGCGATGATCTCGTCCACAATATCAATGGCGCGGGCCAGACCCTCTAAGATATGGGCGCGATCCTGGGCTTTCTTCAAATCATAGCGGGTGCGGCGGGTGATGATCTCTTCCTGGAAGGAGATGTAATTTTGCAGCATTTCCTTCAGGGAAAGAATGCGGGGCACGCCGTCTACCAGCGCCAACATAATCACACCGAAGGTTACCTGCATTTGCGTCATCTTGTACAGGTTATTGAGCACCACCTGGGCGTTGGCGTCCCGCTTAACGGTGATCTCAATGTGCATACCCTTGCGGGAGGAGAAGTCCTTAATGTCCGCCACGCCCTCGATCTTCTTGTCTCGGGCCAACTCGGCAATGCTGGCGATCAGCGCCGCCTTGCGCACCTGGTAGGGCAGCTCGGTAACCACGATCTTGTAGCGGTCGCCCTTGCTCTCTACGATCTCTGCCCGGGCACGCAGATAGATCTTGCCCCGGCCGGTCTCATAGGCCTGGCGAATGCCCCGAGCGCCCATAATGATACCGGCGGTGGGAAAGTCCGGACCTTTAATGTGCTGCATCAGCTCCGGCAATCCGGCATCCGGGTTGTCGATCAGGCAACACATACCGTCAATCACTTCCCGCAGGTTGTGGGGCGGAATGTTGGTGGCCATACCTACGGCGATACCGCTGGAGCCGTTCACCAGCAAATTGGGATAGCGGGCCGGCAGTACCACCGGCTCTTTCAGTCGGTCATCGTAGTTGGAGGCAAAATCCACCGTGTCCTTGTCAATATCTTGCAGCATTTTCATGCTGATCTTGCTCATTCGGCTCTCGGTGTATCGGTACGCAGCGGCCGGGTCGCCGTCTACGGTACCAAAGTTGCCGTGACCGTCTACCAGCGTGTAGCGCATGGAGAAGGTTTGGGCCAGTCGCACCATGGCATCATACACAGAGGCATCGCCGTGGGGGTGGTAACGACCCAGCACGGTACCTACGGTGTCTGCACACTTTCTGTACGCCCGATCCGGGTACAGGTTGTTCTCAAACATGGTGTAAAGAATACGGCGGTGTACCGGCTTCAGCCCGTCCCGCACATCCGGCAGGGCGCGGCTGACAATCACGCTCATAGAGTAGTCCAAAAAGGCCTTGCGCACCTCTTTGTTAATTTCTACATCTACGATCTTTTGATTGTCATACCGGATCTCATTGTTATCCATTGGCATTCATCTCCTAAATACGGGCCACAGCCCGGCAGGTTTTACTTGGTCAATTTATAATAAGCGGTGTTTTGCAGCATTTCCCGCAGCCGGGGCAGTTCGCTCTCCGGCAGTGCCCGCTTGGGCAGCAGCAGTGTAACGGTGCCGGGAATGGCAAAGGCAAACAGCCGCCCGGTCTCAAATACGGCGCCGAACATGGCCATAGGGTACACAGCGTGAATTTCGCACTGATCCGGCTTTTCGCCGGGCATGGTCCACTCCACCTCCGTGCCGGTAATGCGCATTTGCACCGGCGCAGTCAGGGACGGATGTGCCTTGCACAGGCGGGTATACATCCGCCGGGATACAGGTTCGCGGCACAGCAGCAGAACGCCCATGGCCAACAGGGGCAAACAGGCCGCCAGCGCAACGGCGGGCCGGTGGGACCGGGCGCTAAAGCCCGCCACCGCACAGCCAAATCCAACAGCTGCAAAAAAGAGAATGGGGGTCGTGCGGGTCAGCCGCCGGCGCAGCGCCGCCATATCGGCAAAATCCGCCGCATTTAAGCAGTAGTTTGCTTCAATCATTTTGCACCTCCAAAGGCCGGTGCCTTCTCGTGCAGGGCGCTGAGCAGCGCGTTCAGATCCGCCGGGTCACAGTCTGCTTTTTCAATCACAAACAGCCCCATACGGTAGCACCCGATGAGAATAATATAGTCCTTGGTCTCCTTGGCGTAGGTGATCCCCTGCCAGGGCAAGGTGTACTGCTCAAATTTGCTCCACACCTGCAGCGCCTGTTCCTCCAGCCGGAGGGTAAAGGGCTGGGTCAGTGTGGGAGAGTTGCCAAACTCCCGCAGCACGGAACTGCGCCGCACCCAGGGCAGCAGCACAGCCATGGCTGCTACAATACCGCTCAGCGCCGGGAGTATCGCCGTCTCTTCTACATCTTGCAGCAGAAAATACAGCAAAATACCCGCCGCTGCCAGCACCGCACATAGGGCGCAAAATACCCATTGCAGCCGCAGCTGCTGCCGTTGCAGCACCCGCCACCCGGCGTAATACGCCCGTGGCGTCATTTTGAATTCAAATGTGGTCATGGTGTTCTCCTTTGTTTGGGAGAAGATGTGATTGAATCTCTCAGTCGCGCTAACGCGCCCGCCTGCGGAGCGTCGTTTGAACCCCGCCGGGGTAGGCGGTTACTTGCAATCAGATATCCAAATTCTGTACATATTTTGCCTTTGATCCGGCAGGGGGCTTTTGCCACGGCACAGTTGGTGCACGCCGCTATCAAACGCTCCACCGGAGCGTTCTCCCGCAGCCCGGCTACGCCGGCCCGCGGAGCGTCGTTTGAACCCCGCCGGGGTAGGCGGTTACTTGCAATTAAATGTCCAAATTCTGTACATACTTTGCATTCTTTTCAATAAATTCACGGCGGGGTTCAACATTATCGCCCATTAAAATAGAGAATGTTTCGTCCGCCTGCTGGGCGTCCTCTACGGTCACCCGCAGCATAATGCGAAATTCCGGATCCATGGTGGTCTCCCACAGCTGCTCCGGGTCCATCTCACCCAAACCTTTGTATCGCTGAATGTCGCACTGGCCGCCCATTTCTTCAATGAGCCGGTCCCGCTCCTCGTCGCTAAAGGCATACTTGAATTTTTTGCCCTTTTGCACCTTAAACAGCGGGGGCTGGGCCAGGTAAATGTAGCCGCCTTCAACTAAGGGCTTCATATAGCGGAAGAAGAAGGTCAGCAGCAGGGTACGAATATGCGCGCCGTCCACATCCGCATCGGCCATAATCACGATCTTGTGGTAGCGCAGCTTGGTAATGTCAAAGTCCTCGCCGATGCCGGTGCCCAGGGCGGTCACCACAGGCATCAGCTTTTCGTTGCCGTAAACCTTGTCCAGCCGTGCCTTTTCCACATTCAGCATTTTACCCCAAAGGGGCAGAATGGCCTGGTGGGCACGGTCCCGTCCGTCCTTGGCGGAGCCGCCGGCGGAATCACCCTCGACGATGTAAATTTCGCACAGGGAGGGGTCGTTGGAGGAGCAGTCCGCCAGCTTGCCCGGCAGTTTGCTGCTTTCCAGCCCGGTCTTATTACGGGCGTTATCTCTGGCCTTGCGAGCCGCCTCTCTGGCGCGAGAAGCGTCCAGGGACTTGGACAGCAGCGCCTTGGCTACCGCCGGGTTCTCCTCAAAATAGGTCATGAGTTTGTCATACACCAGGGAGCTGACCAGGCCGGTAATGTCCGTATTGCCCAGCTTGCCCTTGGTCTGGCCCTCAAACTGGGCCTCGGTAAGCTTCACGCTGATGACGGCAGTCAGCCCCTCGCGCACATCGTCGCCGGAGAGCTTCTTGTCATTTTCTTTCAGAATATTAAACTTTTTGCCGTAGTCGTTAAACACCCGGGTCAGGGCGGTTTTGAACCCGGTCTCGTGGGTACCGCCGTCAATGGTATTTATGTTGTTGGCAAAGGACAGCAGGGTCTCATTGTAGCTGTCCGTATAGCACAGCGCCACCTCTGCACTGCGGTCGTCCTTGGTCGTGGAGATGTGGATCACTTCGTCCTGAATGGGGTTTAGTCCCCGGGTGGTGTTGATGTATTTTACAAATTCCCGAATACCGCCCTCGTAGCAGAATTCCTCGGCTACCGGCTCTTCGCCCCGCTTATCCGTCAGCGTAATGGACAGTCCGGCGTTCAGGAACGCCTGCTCCCGCAGACGGCGGGCCAGTACATCGTACTCGTACTCGGTGGTCTCGGAGAAAATCTCCGGGTCCGCCTGGAAGCGAATGAGGGTGCCGTGCCCCTCCCGATCGGCAATAATATGCAGGTCGTCCACCGGCTTGCCGCGCTCAAAGCGCTGGGCGTACACATGGCCGTTCTGGGTCACCTCTACCTCCAGCCACTGGGACAGAGCATTTACCACAGAGGAGCCTACGCCGTGCAGACCGCCGGATACTTTATAGCCGGAGCCGCCGAACTTACCGCCGGCGTGGAGCACGGTGAGCACCACCGTTACAGCAGGCAGGCCGGTCTTTTCGTTAATGCCGGTGGGAATACCACGGCCGTTATCCCGCACGCTGATCACATTACCGGGCAAAATCTCCGTCTCAATGTGGGTGCAGACCCCGGCCAGTGCCTCGTCAATGGAGTTGTCCACGATCTCATACACCAGGTGGTGCAGACCTCGGGGGCCGGTGGAGCCGATATACATACCCGGGCGCTTGCGGACGGCCTCCAGGCCCTCCAGCACCTGAATATCTTTTGCGGAATATTCTTCCGTTACAACGGTGTCCATATCCGCTTCTTCCAAAACAGTCTTTTCTTCTTCAGCCATAACTTCTGCCTTTCTGCCCACAAAGGCGCCCTCCGCACTGTGGGCAGGTGCGGTGCCTGTGTCCGTATTCTATCGAAAATGGGTTATTTCCATCGTTTGATCAGCGTGCTTACATTCAGGGGACTGATATACACCGTCTCTTTGGTAAGCACATAGCTTTTGGGCAGGTCGTAATTTACATACTGCACCCGCTTTTGCTGCTCTGCCCTGGTTAAAAAATCCCGGGTGGCCTTACCTACCGTGGAGGTATCCATATCAAAAATACCAATAATATCGCCGGTACGCACCACTGTGTCGTCGCCAATGTGCAGGAGCATCAGTTCACCACCTTGCCGTTTTCAATATGAAAGGTTTTGCCCCGGGTGCCACGCAAGATGGTGCCCGCATCACAGCAGGTGATAAACAACTGCATACCCTTCATGTGGTTGAGAATATAATCTTGCCGCCCTTCGTCCAACTCGCTCATTACATCGTCCAGCAGGGCAATAGGGGCTTCATTTGTTTTTTGTTGCAGAATTTCCGCCTCCGCCAGTTTTAGGGAGAGCACACAACTGCGCTGCTGCCCCTGACTGCCGTACTTTCGGGCAGAAATACCGTTTAAGGTAATATCCAGATCATCCCTGTGGGGTCCAACGGTGGTGGCCCGGTGGTAAATATCCTCGCTGCGGGCACTTTCCAGCAGAGAGAGCAGGCGCCGTTCCAGTTCTTCTACGGCCAAATCACCGTAATCAAAGGCGCCTTGCAGTCGGGCGCCGATCTGCTCCCGCCCGCCGGACAGACCGGTGTGAATACGGGAAAGCGGTTCTTCCAGCGCAGCCACATAGGCACGGCGCTGATAAATGATCTTTGCCCCGGCACGAGCCAGGTTGCCGTCCCAAATAAACAGGGTGTCGGCGCTCATTTTACCTGCCGCAATATCTCGCAGCAGCATATTTCGCTGGGCCAAACTGCGGTTGTAGTCGCTGAGCAATTTTTTATATCCTGTACGGATTTGGCACAGAGCAAGATCTAAAAACTTGCGCCGTTCTGCCGGGCCGTCTTTAATCATGGTTAAATGGGCGGGGCTGAACACCACCGCCTTGATCTCCTCCCCCAGTGCGGCGGCAGAGGTCTTGGCAATGCCGTTTAAGGTAGCGCTGCGGCGTTTTTTAATCTGTAACATGGCCGTTTGGGGTCGATTACCGCTGACAAAATGAATTTGCAACTGTGCCTGTTCTTTGCCAAACTGTACCAGCTCGCTGTCCCGGGCACCGCGAAAACTTTTAGCCCCGGTAAACAGATACACCGCTTCAATCAAATTGGTCTTACCCTGGGCATTTTCGCCGTAGATCACATTTACATCGTCAAAATCCAACACCAGGTGTTCCAGATTGCGGTAGGCGTCAATACCCATGCGTTCTATCTTCATTGCTGTATGGTATAATCGGTGCCGTGAACGGCCACCACATCGCCGGGCTTAATTTTTTTGCCTCTTGCGGTACAGGTCTCCCCATTCACTTTCACCAATCCGTCCTGGATCATTTGCTTAGCCTGGCCGCCGGTTTCCGCCTCGCCTTTGAATTTCAGCAGTGCGTCCAGCCGGATAAAGGGGGTACTGATAGTCACCGTTTCTTGCCGGTGGGGTTTGATATTTACATTAAGCTTCATTTTTCAGCCTCATAGGCAGCACCAAGAACAGGAAGCTGTCATCGGTCATCGGCAGCACCTTCACCGGGCTAACCGGGCCGGACAACTCAATGCGTACCTGATCGGTGTCTGCGGCGTTCAGTGCATCCAGCACATATTTGGAGTTAAAGCCGATCTCCACCCGGTCGCCGCTTACATTGGCGTGGGTGTAGTTTACCACCCGGCCCAGGCCGGACACAGTGGATACCCGCATTTCGTCTGCATCAAACAGGCAGCGAATGGGGTTCTTTTGGTTATTTTCAATGACCGGAATGGTACTGGTAATGCAGTGAATGGCGTCCTCGGTGTTAATAAGCACCGTGGTATTACTGCTTTTAGGCACTGCGGCGTTATAATCTAAGAATTCGCCTTCCAGCAACCGGCTGATAATGCTGTACTGCCCCACTTCAAATACAATATGACGCTTGCCTACAGAAACGGAGATATTTTCGTCCTCCTCCGGGTTCAGCAGCTTGATCAGTTCCCGTACCGTCTTTTTGGGTACGATAAAACTAATATCCTCACCGTCATATTTTACGGTTTCTGTGCGAATGGCCAAGCGGTAGCCGTCTACGCCGATCAGGCGCAGCTGGTTCAGGCTCATTTCAAATTTAAGCCCTGTGTGCACCGGCTTAGAGGCTTCGCTGTCTGCCACTGCAAACAGCGTTTGCTGTACCATCTTTTGCAACAGGTTCTGATTTAAGAACAGAGGATAGCCGCCGCTGACGCTGGGCAGCTCCGGATAATCGTCTGCATCAATACCGGTAATGGCATATTGGGCAGCGCCGCAAATAATAGAAACAGAGGTGCCGCTGATGTCAAAGGTTACCGTCTCTGCCGTCAGCTCCTTAATGATATTGCAAAGCACTTTGGCATTAATCACTATGGCACCCGGTTCGGTAACGCTGGCTTGCAGGGTGGTATTGATGCCAAATTCAAAGTCATAGCCGGTAAGGCTCAGCGTATCGCTGCCGCATTCCATTAAGATACCCTCAATGGTGGGTACGGTCATTTTGGTACTGACTGCGCGCATTACATTATTGCAGGCGGTATTCAGTTCTCTGGCGTTGCAGGTGAATTTCATAAAATTCGCTCCCTCCGTTTCCTATTACAGTATGGGTTTTAGTAGTAGTAGTATAGGGCGGTGAAAGTGTGGAAAGCGGGAAAATTGCGGTCTACCGCGGGATTTTTGGCGCCTTTTTCTTCCACGCCCGGATTTTGAAAATTTGTTGAAGATGTGGAAAGATTTTGTCTTTCACAAGGGGTGTGCAAATTTTCTTTGTGCAAAATGAAAAAAATGTTGAAAATTTTGGATTGTAAGGCGCGTATTTTTGTCTTACTGATTATCCTTGTGTTGGTTAATGTTGTTGACAATGTCGTTAACCTGGCGAGCCAGGCGAGAGTCCTTTTTCATGGCCTTTTCAATACTATTCACATTGTACATAATGGTGGAGTGGTCTTTTTTAAATTCTTTGCCGATCGCCACATAACTCATACCGGTTACTTCCCGGATCACATAAAAGGTAATCTTGCGGGCGTGCGTTACGGCTGCTTGTTGCTTGGTGCTGTAAATTTCTTCCTCAGAGATGCCGGTAACCCGGCTCACCTCGTCTACCACTCTTTGAATGGTGACCGGCAGGGGCTGGCTGTCCTCAATAATATCTTTAATCACCGTCTGTGCCCCGGCAATGGTGGGCTTTTGGTTAAACAGGTTTTGCATGGCCTGCAATTTTTTTGTCACGCTCTCCAGGTGGCGAATATTGTTTTTTACATTTTTTGCAATATATTCTACCACTTCTTGCGGAATGTCAAAATCCAGCATTTCCGCCTTGCGCTTAATGACGGCACAGCGAGTCTCAAATTCCGGCGGGTTAATGTCCGCCAGCAGACCACTTTCAAACCGGGTTTTCAATCGGTCGGTAATCATGGGAATGTCTTTCGGCACCCGGTCAGAGGTAATGACCACTTGCTTGCCTGCGTCCTTTAGTGCAGAGAAGGTGTGGAAGAACTCCTCAGTAATGGATTCTTTCCCGGCTAAAAACTGAATATCATCCACCAAAAGTACATCAATATTTTTTCTGTACTTGTCGTGGAAGTCATCGGTAGTGTGCCGCTGTAAGGCAATTACAAATTCGTTGCCAAAGCTTTCCGCCTTTACATAAAGAATACGCTTTTCCGGAAAATTGTCTTGAATTTCGTGCCAAATGGCGTTAAGCAGGTGGGTCTTACCCAGTCCGGAGGGACCGTAAATAAACAGCGGGTTATAGTTGGTTTGGCTGCTGACACCGCCCGGATCCTTTGCCACCGCCATGGCTGCACGGTAAGCAAATTTGTTGGAATAGCCCTCAATAAAGGTGTCAAAAGTATGAATATCCCCCGGCTGCTCCGTGGGCAACAGATGGGTATCCTTGGGCTTTACTTCTTCTTTAGGCGTATTGTCCCGGGTTGTGATCTCTACCGTAACATGAAAGCCGATCACTTCTTCAAATGCCGCTTCCAACGGTTCTTTATACTGCTCGCTGACAATATTGTATTTCATTTGGTTGTTACATTCCACCACAGCACACTTGCCGTCCAGGTTCTTTAAAATCAGATCCTGCAGCCACATTCTGTAAGCGGTCTCGCTGACCTGGGGCTTCATGTAATTTAAAACAGCCATCCAAATTTCATTTATGGAATCCATATCTTCTCCTTAAGGGTACTTCACAAATCTCATAATGGTCGTGGTTGGGGCACCGGAGCCGCCTTTCGCCACGACGCCAGAATACAGAGTCTATTATAGCAGTATTTATGATTATAATCAATACTTATTGTAAAAA
>OLOS01001903.1_pt1 | contig 15595 bp, 12 predicted proteins | sample 1672631 | NCBI WGS metagenome assembly OLOS01 (sample SAMEA3136707, study PRJEB25190) | human gut metagenome | biome: human gut; feature: human-associated habitat; material: faeces | place: Austria | collected 2013 | reverse complement strand
CGGCGCTTGAGCGCGCGCTGGCGCGGGAGGATGGCGTGATTGCGACCGGCGGCGGCATCGTCACGCGGGCGGAGAACATCCGCATGATGCGCGAAAAGGGCTTTGTCGTCTGGCTCTGCCGTCCGCTGGAGGATATGATCGCCGACGTTCGGCAGGATACGCGCCCCAACCTCGCGGGCGACAAGGCGGAGCGCATGCGCACGCTGTACGGGCGGCGGGAGCGGCTGTACGCGGCGGCGGCGCATCTATCCTTTGACAACCGCATGCCGCCGGAGGAAGCGGCGAAAGCGCTTCAAAAGCTGTTGACGGAGTAAAAAAGATATGTCTTTATTCATGCTGGCCGCCTACGGCTTTGCCTGCGCGGCGGTCTACCATCTCTGCCCGGCCAAAATCCGCTGGGTTGTTTTGCTGCTGGCCAGCTACGGCTTTTACGCATCCAGAAGCCTTGCGGGGCTGCCGTTCATTTTGGCGACGACGGGCACGACGTGGCTGGCCGCGCTGGCGATTGCCCGAATCGGCGAAGGCGGGAAGGCGCGGCTCAAGGCGGCGGAAAAGGAGCGGAAAAAGGCGATTCGGGCGGCGGCGAGGCGCAGACAGCGCGCGGTCATGCTGGCGGCGCTGCTGCTGAACTTCGGCCTGCTGGCCGTGCTCAAATATACGGACGACGTGCGCGGCTGGTTCGGCGCGTCGCCGCTGGGGCTGCTGCTGCCGCTGGGCATCAGCTTTTACACGTTCCAATCCATGGGCTATCTGCTGGACGTATACAACGGCAAATATGCGCCGCAGAAGAATCTCGCGCGGTTCGCGCTGTTCGTTTCGTTTTTCCCGCAGGTGATTCAGGGCCCGATCGGGCGATACGATCAGCTGGAAAAGCAGTTGGAGGGCGGCGGGCAGGTCGATGTGCCGCGCGCGTTTCTGCTGATGCTCTGGGGGCTTGCCAAAAAGATGGTCATTGCCGACCGCGCCCTGCCGATGGTCAGCGCCGTGTTTGACGCGCCGGGCGGCACGTGGGGCGGCGCGATGGCCGTCGTCGGCGTGCTGGCCTATTCCGTGCAGCAATACTGCGATTTTTCCGGCGGCATTGATCTGGTCGCGGGCATTGCGGAGCTGTTCGGTATTCGCCTGGCGGAGAATTTCAGGCGGCCGTATTTCGCGGTTTCGCTGGGCGATTTCTGGCGCAGGTGGCACATCAGCCTTGGCGCGTGGATGCGGGATTACGTCTTCTATCCCTTCGCGCTGAGCAGACCGGTTTCGCGCCTGTCCAAAGCGGCGAAGGGGCGATTCGGCGCGGCGTTTGCGCGCGCGCTCCCGGCGGCGCTGGGCAATATCCTCGTGTTTGCGCTGGTCGGCGTGTGGCACGGGGCGACGAGCAATTACATCCTCTGGGGCTTATACAACGGCGTGATTTTGGCGGTGACGGCGCTGCTGGAGCCGCGGTATAAGCGGATGAACGAGCGCTGCGCGCGGCTGACGGCTTCGCGGGGCTTCCATGTGTTCCGCGTGCTGCGGACGTTTGTGATCGTCAACATCGGCTGGTTTTTTGATCGCTGCGCGACGGCGGGCGACGCGGTGCGGATGATGGGCGGCGTTTTCGCGCGGCCGGAGTGGGCGCAGGTTCGGCTGGATAACCTTGGCATTTCGCCGCTGGACGCACGGATTTTGGCGGTGGGCGTTTTGCTGCTGGCGGCGGTTTCGCTGCTGGGCGAAAACGGGAAGGACGTTCGCGGCTGGCTGGCCGCGCGCGCGCTGCCGATTCGCTGGGCGGCGATGCTGGGCGGAACGATTGCGGTGCTGCTGCTCGGCGTATGGGGAAGCGGCTTCAGCGAGGCGAGCTTTATCTATTTCAACTTCTGAGGCGGGAACTCCTTCCGCTTCGCTTCGCTCAGCACCTCCCTCGGGGAGGGAGGTCGGCTGTAGACAAAGAAGCGATTCTCCTCGAAGAGGGAGGTCGGCTGTAGGCAAAAAGCGATTTTCCCCGAAGGGGGAGGTCGGCTATGGACAAAGCCGAATGATGGTATCGGACTGCCAATCGCAATGTGTATGGAAAGAGAAAAACTCTTGGGAGAGAACATGAAAAAGAAAATCGGGCGCTTCCTCAAGATATTCGCGTTCTGCGCGCTGCTGGCGGTCGCCGTTGCGGGCGTGAGCAGGCTGGTCGAGCGCAAGGAGAGCCGGGAGAAGATGCAGCCGTTTTTGAGCCGTGCGGGGGAATACGACGTGCTTTTCCTCGGTGACAGCATTATGAACACGGGCGTTTTTCCGATGGAAATCTGGGAAAAATACGGCATTGCGGGCTACAACATCGCCAGCTACGGCAACACGCTGCCGATCACCTATTGGGCGCTGCAAAACGCGCTGGATTACGCCGCGCCGAAGCTGGTCGTGCTGGATGTGCAGGGCGTGAGCAAGAGCTACAAGGTTTCCGGCAACAGCAGCGACGTGCACACGGCGTTTGACTGCTACCCCATCACGAAGACGAAAATACGGACGATGAACGATTTGATGGACGACCCGGACGCGGTGGACGACAGCGGCACGGCCTACGCGGACATGAAATGGGAATATCTGTTCACGCTGGGCAAATATCACACGCGCTGGAGCAAGCTGACGGACGCGGATTTCCATCCCGTCTACAACCGGGAAAAGGGCGCGAAGAGCGTCATCGCCGTGGCGGACGCGCAGGATTACGATCTGATTGACGAGATGCAGGCGACGGAGGAGAGCGGGCAGACCGGCTTCATTTATTTGCGGCGGATCATCGAGGATTGTCAGGCGCGGGGGATCGGGGTGCTGCTGGTGCATCTGCCCTATCCGGCCGACGAGGAAAAGCAGATGGACGCGAACGCGGTCTGCGGCATTGCCGAGGCCTACGGTGTGGATTTCATCGACTTCGTGAGTATGGATCAGGTGACGGATTACGCGACGGACTGCTTCGACGCGAACGAGCATCTGAATCCCTCCGGCGCGCGCAAGGTTTCGGATTATCTGGGGCGGTACATCGCCGAGCACTATGAAATCGCCGACCGGCGCGGGGAAGCGGCCTATGCGGCATGGGCGGACGATACGACGGCCTATCGCGCCAAGAAGCTCGCGGATTTCCAAAATCAAGGCGGGCTTGAAAGCGCGCTGATGCTGCTGCATGACGATGATTTCGCCTGCGAGATCACGGTGAGCGCGGGCTGCGCGCTGTTTGACAGCGAGAAGCTGACGACGCTGATGCAGAACATCGCGCGGGAGCACATCTTCGAGGAGGACATGTTCGCCAAGTGGTCGAACAGCCTGTTCCCGCTGGAAAAGCTCGACGAGGCGGCGGAAAGCGGGCGGAGCTACCGCGTGCGCATCGACCGCGCGGCGGGCGAGTTGGAGGAAGAGGTCGGCGGGGATGTGCCGGAGGGCGTGTCCGTCGCGCTGCTCGACCGGGAAAGCGGGGAAATCCTTTGCGAGAAGCGGTTTTAAGCGGAAAAAACGCTATGGCTGCGGATTCAATGGAACGCGCTGACAAACGGAGCGTTTACCGCCTAATATAAAAGCCGCCCGATGGCGGCAACAGACTGTAGACAAAAAAGCTATTCAAGTCAATTTTGCTTATGTCAACAAGCTGAAGCCGCCCGATGGCGGCAAAATATGGAATTGAAACAGACAACGGATTGACAAACGACGTTGCCTGTGATTGAATGAAGAGGTCGGAAATCTTTCCGATGTACAGCGGCAGGCTTGACACCATTCCACCCCGGAATTTGACCGGAAGGAGGTGAGAGCCATGCCGAACCTTCTGCTCGTGATATCCGGCGCATGTGTCGTCGCATTCGTGCTTCGCGAGACGCTGGAAGACCTGCAAAAGAAAAAAGACGACCATGACGGGCATCATGGTCGCTCTGGTAAGCAGGGCTAAATAAGGCAAAAGCCTGCTGCTGTATCCTGATTATAGCACGACGCCGGCCGCTCGTCAACGAGTTGGCTGTTTTTTCTTGTAACGGCCTGCATTTTCCGCGCGCGGGTCGATTGACAAACCGGAGCGCGGAGAGTATAATCATAGAATATCGCAGTATGCCCGGAAGCAAACATTCCGGGCGCTCGTTTTGCCGCGCGGCAGCGCGCGCAAGGAAAAGGAGAGATGAACGATGTCTGACACCAAGCATGTGGTTGTTACCCGCGAAGGCCTTCAGCGCATGAAGGAAGAGCTTGAATACAAAGAGACTACCGAAAAAATGAAGGTCGCCGAGCAGCTCAAGGTTGCGATTTCCTACGGCGACCTGAGCGAGAACGCCGAATACGACGCGGCGAAGAACGATCAGGCTGTGCTCGAACAGCGCATTGCCGAATTGAAGGCCATGATCGAGAACGCCGTCGTCGTGGACGAGAGCAAGATCAGCACCGACACGGTCGGCTTCGGCAGCCGCGTGACCATCGTTTACGAGGACGACCCCGACGAGGAGGAGACCTACACCATCGTCGGCACGTCCGAATCCGATCCGACCAACGGCAAGCTCTCCAACGAGTCCCCGGTCGGCGCGGCGCTCGTCGGCGCGCACGTCGGCGAGACGGTGGTTGCCCAGACGCCGGGCGGCGCGCTGCGCATCAAGGTTATCGAGATTGCCCTGTAAGACGTGAAACGAACAGAAAGAGGAATCCATCGTGGCAGAAGAATTTGAAAAGCCGCAGTACAGCGAGCAGGAGCAGATTCGCCGCGCCAAGCTGGCGAAATACTGCAAAGAGGGACGCGATCCCTATACCATTACCCGCTTTGACCGCACCCACACCTCCGCCGAGGTGCTCAGCAACTTCGACGCGCTGGAGGGGAAGACTGTCCGCATCGCGGGCCGCATGATGAGCCGCCGAATCATGGGCAAGGCGTCCTTCGTTCATATGATGGACGGCGAGGGCCAGATTCAGGCGTATGTGCGCCGCGAGGACGTCGGCGAGGACGTCTATGCCGATTTCAAAACGATGGATATCGGCGACATTCTAGGCATCGAAGGCGTGGTGTTCCGCACCAAGACCGGCGAGGTCTCCGTGCATGCCACGTCCCTGACGCTGCTGAGCAAATCCCTGCGCGTGCTGCCGGAAAAGTGGAACGGCCTGCGCGATCAGGATATGCGCTATCGCCAGCGCTATGTGGATACCATCGTCAACCCGGAGGTGAAGGACACCTTCATCAAGCGCAGCCAGATTCTCAAGGCGCTGCGCGAGTTCCTGGATGCGAAGGGCTTCCTCGAGGTCGATACCCCGGTGCTCCAGACCATCGAAATCGGCGCCAATTCCCGCTCCTTCGTCACCCATCACAACGCGCTGGATATCCCGATGTATCTGCGCATCGAGACGGAGCTGTACCTCAAGCGCCTGATTGTCGGCGGGTTTGACAAGGTCTACGAGGTCGGCCGCATCTTCCGCAACGAGGGCATGGACACGCGCCACAACCCGGAATTTACCTCCATCGAGCTGTATCAGGCCTATGCCGATTACAAGGAGATCATGGATCTGGTGGAGGAGATGTACATCTACGTCACAAAGAAGGTCTGCGGCACGCTCAAGATTCAGTATCAGGGCAAGGAAATCAACATGGAAGGCCCGTGGACGCGCCTGACCATGGCCGAGGCCGTCAAGAAGTATTCCGGCATGGATTACTACGCATGGGAAAGCGACGAGCAGGCGCGCAGGGAGTGCGAAGCGCGCGGCGTGCACGTCGAGCCGTATGCGGTCAAGGGCGAATGTCTGGAGGCCTGCTTTGATGAGTTCGTCGAGCCGAACCTGATTCAGCCGACCTTCATCACCGATTACCCGGTGGCGATTTCTCCGCTGGCCAAGCGCAAGAAGGATGAGCCGGACATGACCGAGCGCTTCGAGTTCTTCGCCAACTGCTCCGAGCTGGGCAACGCCTTCTCCGAGCTGAACGACCCGATCGACCAGCGCGGCCGCTTTGAATCTCAGGCCGCGGCCAAGCGCGCGCAGGGTCTGCACGCGGACGTGGACGAGGATTACCTCTGCGCGCTGGAATACGGCATGCCGCCGACGGGCGGTTTGGGCTTCGGCGTGGATCGTCTGGTGATGCTGCTGACGGATTCCGCGTCCATCCGCGACGTGCTCCTGTTCCCGACGATGAAGCCGCTGAACGCTTCCGCCGCGCCGTCCGCCAAGGATGAAGCCAAGACCGAGGCCAAGGAAGAGAACGCGGCGAAGGAAGCCGAAAAGCCCGCGATTGATTTCAGCAAGGTGCAGATCGAGCCGCTGTTCGCGGATTACGTGGATTTTGACACCTTCTCCAAGAGCGATTTCCGCGTGGTGAAGGTCAAGGCCTGCGAAGCCGTGAAGAAGAGCAAGAAGCTCCTGAAATTCGTGCTCGACGACGGAACCGGCACGGATCGCGTGATTCTGAGCGGTATTCACGACTACTATGCGCCGGAAGAGCTGGTCGGCAAGACCTGCATCGCCATCACCAATCTGCCGCCGCGCCCGATGATGGGCATTGATTCCTGCGGCATGCTGATTTCCGCCGTCCACCACGAGGACGGTCAGGAAAAGCTGAACCTGCTGATGGTGGATGACCGCATCCCGGCGGGCGCGAAGCTCTATTGATTTTAACATCATTTGAAAGCCTGATTTTTCCCGATGAAGACGGGGAAGGTCGGGCTTTCTTATTTTGAAAAGAATACGTAGTTTTAGCTTAAAAACATTTGTTTAAGCAGCCGCGAAGCGGAAGATGGGGTTTGGGAATGAAGTCCCCAAGTGGGTTTTAGGGAGACAGCCCTAACGTTTCTGCGTTAAAGAAGCGTAGGGAAATTCTGACACGATGAAAAACGACAGAAAGGAGGGATGCGCAGGGGAAGCCCGGCATGGTCACCTATAACGATGTCGATTACTTCTATGTCTACAATTTGCAGGGCGATGTGGTTGCGCTGATTGACGCGAATGGTACGCAGGTGGTAGAATATGGTTATGATGCGTGGGGTAATCCGATCAGCAAGAGCGGAAGCATGGTGGCGACGCTCGGTACGGAAAACCTATTTAGATATCGAGAATATGTTTACGATGAAGAAACTAAGCTGTATTATAATAAGGAATGTGGGATTGATGGTGAAAAAAGTCTTAATGAAGTAAAGGGAGAATTAAAGTGATTTTAGATGGAATAAGATACCGTATTTTTTCGACAGGGTGTATCGTGGGTATAATGGGATTATTTTTGGCAATAGTCTCTGTTGTGCATGATAAAAAATATTTGGCGGCATCATTTCTGAGTTTGGCGTTTTCTTTAATATATGTGACATCCTATTTATATGTGTTGATGAATCCTCTTATAATATCCTTCACGGGAAAATTCAAGGAAAGTTATCGAGATTCAAGGATTGCGCCACCATTACCTGTGACTCGTGCTTATGTATTCGACATAGGAGAAAAAACTAATAAAGTAGTATATTTGGATGCGTTTACAAAAAATAAGTATTTTCAGGAAAATATGGTGATTGATGACGAATATACGATATATTATGAAAAAAGAACAAAGATAGTCGTAGGTGTAAAAAAAGAAAGCCGATGACTTTATAGACGGAGTTCAGAATACCAAGAAGAATAAAAAGGGTATACAAAGAAGAGCGCCGTTTAAGCAAATGTTGTTAAAGTATTGACAAACGAGGGAAAATGAAAAAAAGTATTTGTTTTATTATTTTAGGTTTGACTATATTTCTGATCATAATGAATATGGTGTTTTATGAAAATGGAGAGAAATTCGTAAAGGAAGAATCGTATGCATGGAATGAGAAAGAAATATATGCATCGGATCATTTGATTGGGAAAAACTCATTTCAAGAGATAAAAGAATTAAATGGAGCCGATATAGATGTTAATAAGGAAATCAAATATGTAAATATAGTGAAAAATCTGGCTCTCGTCGTTTTTGAAAAGGATAACTTGAACAATGGAAAAGTTCAATTTCTCGTATATTCAGTGGATGGACGATTTTTGCGTGGATATCAAATAACGCCGAAAAATGCAGCGAGGATTCAAGTGGGAATTCTGAAGGAGAGCAAAGAAATCTGCGTATTTGATCCTAAGTTTGGATATGATTATAATGATGGAAAAATAAGATATGGAGTAACCGTGATAAAGAGCGGCGGAACGCTGTCTTACGGTTTCTTTTATGATGATAAAGCCTTGGGATGGGAAGCATATACGGCATCTTTTTCTGAATTTATACCCAAAGAGATAAAGAAGGGGAAGGTAGTCATTCAGGAATCTGAAACGGGAAAAGAAATCATTTTGTTTGTTAATCGAGTGGGACAGCGCTCATAATGGAATGCATTATTTGCAGGAGAGCCTGTGCCAGAACCATGGAATTCATTATACTTTCAATGAGAAAGACTGAAAATATGGTATATTCATTTGATAATAAAGATGATATCAATAAAATTAAAATACATGATTGCGCCTTTTACGGTTTTGAATATAAGCAGAAAAAATCAGAAGTAGAAATCTATTGCAAAAATGAGATGACAAAAGAAGAAATAATAATCAGATTTAGAAGCGTTATATGTATATATATGCAATCGCGCAGATTTTGGGCAGGAGGAAATAATATACAGTGCATGTATGTGGCTGATGATGATTATATTACGGAACTTCAGAACAAACAAAACCAGAATCAAGAACTATATTCTGGTTCAAGGTTGGCTAATGGAGATAGGTTTATTCCGGTGGGAATGGAGATAAATTCTGGAGATGAACTTGTTATATGTTGTGAGGAACTTGAAGTGATATAAATGATGATTGGGGCGATGATTAGACAGAGATCGAATTCAGAGCATTTCGATCCGGCGCAAAATGATGCTGACGATTCGCGAAGCGGCGGAATACGGCAACACCGGCATCCATAAAAAATTGAGACAGAAATCGCAACGAAAATCCAGCCGTGCCTTGAGAAAAAGGGAGGGGTGTGTTATAATCAATAATCGTGTCAGGTTTTTGAACGGAATAGCATGTCAAGCAAGGCAACAAAGGAGCTGTGAGCATATATGAAATTGGGCGTTGTCGGTCTGCCGAACGTCGGCAAATCCACTCTGTTTAACGCAATCACCAAGGCAGGCGCGGAAGCGGCGAATTACCCGTTCTGCACCATCGAGCCGAACACCGGCGTCGTCGCCGTGCCGGATGAGCGGCTGGATGAGCTTTCCGCCATGTATCACCCGAAGAAGACGACCCCGGCCGTCATCGAGTTCGTGGATATCGCCGGTCTGGTCAAGGGCGCGAGCCACGGCGAGGGCTTGGGCAACAAGTTCCTCTCCCACATCCGCGAGTGCGAGGCGATTGTGCACGTCGTTCGCTGCTTTGAGGATCCGGATATCATCCGCCACGCGGACAGCCTGAACCCGCAGCACGACATCGAGACGATCAACCTCGAATTGATCGCCGCCGACCGCGAGACGGTCGCCAAGCGCGCCGAGCGCGCGGCGAAGATGCTCAAGAGCGGCGAAAAGCGCTTTGCCGATGAGGCCGCGCTGGGCGAAAAGCTGCTGGCGCATCTGGATAATCTCCAGCCCGCGCGCACCTGCCCGATGACGGACAAGGAGCGCGAGATTGCCCGCGAGTGGTTCCTGCTGACCACCAAGCCGGTGATCTACGCCTGCAACATCAAGGAAGACGATCTCGGCAAGGACGAGGACAGCCTCCCCGGCGTGGCGGATGTGAAGGCCATCGCCGCGGGCGAGAACGCCAAGGTGCTGGTCATCTCCGCGAAGATCGAAGAGGACATAGCGCAGATGGATGACGAGGAAAGGGACATGTTCCTCGAGGAAATGGGCATCGGCAAGAGCGGTCTGGATCGCCTGATCGCCGAATGTTATGATCTGCTCGGGCTGATTTCCTTCCTGACCGCCGGCGCGGACGAGTGCCGCGCGTGGACGATTCGCAAGGGCACGAAAGCGCCGCAGGCCGCCGGCAAGATCCACAGCGACTTTGAGCGCGGCTTCATCCGCGCGGAGATCGTTTCCTTTGACGATTTGAAGGCGAACGGCTCCATGACCGCCTGCAAGGAAAAGGGCCTTGTCCGCAGCGAGGGCAAGGATTATGTGATGCAGGACGGCGACGTGACGCTCTTCCGCTTCAACGTTTAAGCGGGGGAGACGTTGGGGCATTGCTCCCCAAACCTCGGTCGGGAACGGCGTTTCCGATGTCTTCCGAATCTGTATCGCTGTGCGATGCGGGGACGATTATGAATGAAAAGACGCGGCTTGAAGAAAAAGCCGCGCCTTTTTATTTAGCCTGTACCGCGCAGCGATACAGAAGCGGGAAGTGCAGGAACCTCAGGCTCCTGCCAGGGTTCGGGACAGCGTCCCGACGTCCCTTTCGTTACTTGCAGCCGCACTCGTAGGAGCCGCACATGCTCTCGTCGCTCTTGCCGGAATGGCAGTTGCAGTTTGCGCAGACGTTGATGCTGCGTAGTTCGCAGCGGTTCTGCGCGTTGTGGTGGCGGCAGGAAGAAACGGAACAGTTGATCGTCTGGTTTTCCATGATGCAATCCCTCCATGTTGGTTTGTGAGCCAATCGCTCGCGGCTTAGTATGGCGGAAAATCGTCTCAATATGCGCGGAAAACGCTTGTCAAAATGATCTGGACGTGTTATAATCTTATCTAGTACAAATGTACTAAAAAATAAAAGGAGCGAGATACAATGAAAAAGATGATGTTTGCGTTGGTTTTGGCGCTGGCTGTGAGTGTGTGCGGCGCGGCGCTGGCCGAGCAGGGTGTGGCGTATGGCGTGTATAATCAGAGCGGCGAGCAGCCGGACAGCCTCATTCGCGTGACGATGAATTGCAGCGGCGAGCGCGTGACCGACGTGCAGATTGACGAAAAACTGATTCCGTATTCCGCCAGCGGCGCGGAGGGCTGGGCTGAACTGGATGAAGAGACGGCGGCCAAGCTGGGCGACGCAGTGCTGACTGTGGGCGAAAAGAAATATCCGGCTTCTTTTGAACTGGGCGGCGTGGCGTTTGTCGGCACGGCAGGGGAAAACGGCGTTGTGTATACCGGCGAGGTGAACGGTGAAAACGTTGAACTGATGGCGTATGTCTGCACGGACGAAGGCGGCGCATGGTATTATGAAAGCAACCCGGCGACGCTGCTGAACGCGCAGGGCGAAGCCGTGGCGGAAATCGAAATCGGCACGAAAGCGTCCATTGAGCATGGCGTGGCGTTCTGGCCGAGCGAGATTAAGTTTCCGGGCAACATTGAGCGGATTGAGGCTTATCTGTCTGAAAACGGCGTAAATTATACCGAGGATCAGATTGTTAAAGGCGAAGACGGCGTTTGGAACGTCGCGGACGTGACTACCGGCGCGACGCTGGCCGGTACAAAGAATTATCTGCTTATTGCGCAGCGCGCTTATGAAAACGCGCAGGGCAAGTAAAAATACAAATCAAAACGCTATCCGTTGTCTCGACCCAAGCGAGCGCGGATAGCGTTTTTTTAGGATTCGCGGATTTGACGGTAGGCAATTCGTCCCTTTTCGGATAGATAAGGATAGAGCACAAGCCAATGTCCGTGCAGAAATTCAGCCTTGCTCATGCCGGATGAATCCGAATTGCGAAGGGTTTGGTTCAGCCACGAAATATGGCTCATCAGCAGCAGGCGAACCAGCGTATCACAGACCTCAGGCGTAAAGGATTCCATAAAAAAACCATTCTTCGCCAGCGTATTCAGGCCGTCGATCAGACGGACACGGAAATGAATATGGTGTCTGCCGAAGGATGCCGTCTTTAATTCGCTATCCAGAAAGAAAAAGGCGTATTGACACAGGGTGTCCAGCATCATGGAAAACAGGCGGTCAATCTGCGTCAACGATTCGACGGGCATATCCGATGTCGCCGTCATCTGCTCGAACACATCGTCCATCAATGCGGAAACGATATCGCTCTTTTTGGCAAAATGGTACGTCAGATTGCCTACGCTGATGGAAAGCGCATCGGCAATCGCGCGCATGGTAACATGGTGATAACCCTGTTCGTTAAAAAGCCGCAGGGAGACGGCCAAAATCTTTTCGCGGGTGGAATGAGCCATGAACAGCCCTCCTTTGTTGGTCGTATCAACAGCTTACCGCGTTTTGTGCGCTTTTACAACCCCCGCCTTGCCAAGAAAAGCAAAAAACGCTATAATAGATCGTGAATCAACAGGTTTCAATCTTTTTTGCAAGCGTCAAGCAGAAAGACAGGGAGAGCGTACATATGGAATATACGACATTGGGCAAGACCGGCCTGCGCGTGTCGCGCATGGGCTTTGGCGGCATCCCGATTCAGAAGGTGGATGCGGCCGTTACGCGCAAATTGATGGAGCGACTGGTCGAGCGCGGCGTGAATTACATTGATACCGCGCGCGGCTACACGGTCAGCGAATCCTTTTTGGGCGAGGCGCTGGAGGGCGGCCTGCGCGAGAAATTCGTGCTGGCGACCAAATCCATGGCGCGCACGCGGGCGGAGATGGAGCGGGATATCGAGATCAGCCTGCGCAACCTGCGTACGGATCACATCGACCTGTATCAGGTGCACAACCCGTCCCTCGCGGAGCTGGAGCAGGTGATCGCGCCCGGCGGCGCGCTGGAGGCGCTTTTGGCGGCCAAGGCGGCGGGCAAAATCGGCCATATCGGCGTGACGGCGCACATGGCGGCCGTGTTTGAAAAGGCGCTGACGATGGACTGGGTGGAAACCGTCATGTTCCCCTACAACATCGTGGAGACGCAGGGCGAGGCGCTGATGCAGAAGTGCCGCGAGCAGAATGTCGGCTTCATCTGCATGAAGCCGATGGCGGGCGGCGCGCTGGAGGATGCGCGGCTGGCGATGCGCTTCATCGGGCGCAACGAAAATGTCTCCGTCGTGATTCCGGGCATGTACGATGTGCGCGAAATCGACCAGAATATCGAGGCCATCGAGGATGCGTCCCCGCTGACCGAGGCGGAGCGCGCGCAGCTCGACGTGATCCGCCGGGAGTTGGGCACGCAGTTCTGCCGCCGCTGCAATTATTGCCAGCCCTGCACGGCGGGCATCGCCATCAGCGGCATCTTCGTGCTGGAGGGCTATCTGAATCGCTACGGCTTGGGCGACTGGGCGAAGCAGCGCTATGCGGCCATGGGCAAGAAGGCCGGGGACTGCGTCGGCTGCGGCGCGTGCGAAAAGCGCTGCCCGTATCAGCTTCCGATTCGGCAGACGCTCGCGCGGTGCAAGGATGAATTTGGCGCGTAACGCCTTTTGCCATGGCCGCGCATACCAATGGAAAATCCAGAAATCTCGGGTTTCTGGTGGGGTTTGGGGCAAAGCCTCAACCGTATTCTTTCAGGGAGGAAACATATGATCGATCGCATTGACCGCAAGCGCGAGGTGCTCGTGCACGTCGCGAAATATTGCTTTGAAGGCACGCTGGAGGCGCATAAGGAGTTCATTCCGCTGGAAATCGTGCCGCACGGCAGCCAGCCGACCCACCGCTGCTGCGTCTACCGCGAGCGCGAGGTGCTGCGCAACCGCGTGGATTGGGCCTGCGGCCGCGCGTCCGTGTATGACGGCGAAAACCACTATACCTTCACCGATCAGCCGGTCGCCGTTATGAACAGCGCCTGCGAGGGCTGCCCCCTGCAGCGCTACACCGTCACCAGCAACTGCCAGCATTGCATGGCGCAGCGCTGCCTGCAAGCCTGCCGATTCGGCGCGATTACCATGACCCATCAGGGCGCGATCATCAACCCGGACAAGTGCCGCGAGTGCGGCATGTGCGCGCAGGCCTGCCCGTACAACGCCATCGCCGACGCGCGCCGTCCCTGCGTGCGTTCCTGCCCGGTGGACGCGATCTCGGTGGATAAGAAGAACCGCCGCGCGTCCATCGACTACAACAAGTGCATCTCCTGCGGCAACTGTACCGTCGCCTGCCCGTTCTCCGCGATTTCCGATGTGTCGATGATTACCGACGTCATCGAGGCCATTCGCGACGAAAAGCAGGAGGTCTACGCCTGCTTCGCGCCCTCCATCGAGGGGCAGTTCGGCGGCGTGAGTGTGGGCGAGATGATTAAGGCGCTCCAGCGTCTGGGCTTTGACGACGCGATGGAGGTGTCCCTCGGCGCGGACGCGACGGCCTACTACGAGGCGCAGGAGGCCAAGGAGGTCGCGCGCGAGGGCGGCCACATGACCACGAGCTGCTGCCCGGCCTTCTACAACATGGTCGCCAAGCACTATCCGGCGCTGCTGGATAAGGTGAGCCACACCGTCTCCCCGATGGTGGCGACGGCGCGCTTCATCAAAAAGAAGCATCCCGGCGCGGTGGTTGTGTTCATCGGGCCGTGCATCGCAAAAAAGAGCGAGGTCAAGCGCTACAAGGACGCGGGGAAGATCGGCGCGGATTACGTGCTGACATTCGACGAATTGTATGCCATGTTCGAGGCAAAGCACATCGACCCCGAGGCGATGGCCTCCGGCGACGTGCAGCAGGGCAGCAAATACGGCAAGAACTTCGCGGCGGCCGGCGGCGTGACGGCGGCGGTGCAGGAAGTGCTCGCCGAGGAGAAATTCGATATGCCGGTCAGCTGCGTCAAGTGCTCCGGCGCGGCGGAGTGCAAGAAGGCGCTGATGCTGCTGCGCGCGGGCAAGCTCAACGAGACGATGATCGAGGGCATGGTCTGCGAGGGCGGCTGTGTCAACGGCCCGGCGAAGATCACCGACCCGCGCGAGAGCCTCGGCATGCGCAGGCAGCTGATGCTCGGCGCGGACGACCGCAGCATTGCCGATAACCTTGAAATGAACGACTTTAAGGATATCGACATGAAGGACGGACGGATGTGACATGAAAACCCTCAAAAAGGCGCTTCCGGTGGCGGCGGCGCTGGTCTGGGCGCTGCTGCTCCTGCCGTTTTTCCTCGGCGCGGAGGCGGCGCACCCGGCGACGGATGATTTCACCTTCGCCGTCTATACGCACCCGACGTGGGTGCAGACCGGCAGCATCCTGCACGTGCTCAAGGACGCGCTGAGCTATACCCTGCGCACCTGGCGCGACTGGCAGGGCACGGTGACGGGCGTGCTGATTATGACGCTCAACCCGGCGGTGTTCTCCCTCGAGCACTACGGCGCGCACGTCTTTGTGCTGCTGGGGCTCATTCTGATCGGAACGCGCGTCTTTTTACAGCATTTTCTGCAAAAGCGGCTGAATCTGCCGTGGCGCGCCGCGTTTGCCGCGCTTTCCGCCGCGCAGCTCCTGTTTCTGCCGGATATCGTGGAGGGCGTGTACTGGTTCAACGGCGCGTGGTTTTACATGGGCGCGCAGGCCGTCGCGCTGATGACGCTCGCGCTGGGGGACAGCCTGAGCGAGCGCCCGGTTCGCGGGGCGGGGACGATTCTCGCCTTTGCGCTCTGCTGGGCGCTGCTCTTCGCGCTGGGGATGGATAACTACATCACGGCGATGATGACGGCGGCGGCGCTGCTAATGCTGGCGCTCTGGCGGGCGGCGGCGCATGAGCGTGCGGCGGCGGTGCGCACGGCGCTGATGCTTCTGCCCATCGGCGTGGGGCTGCTGATTTCGGTGATCGCGCCGGGCAACAGCGTGCGCATGGCGGCGGACGGCAACGAGAACGTAAAGCCCAT